>Ga0056111_1000071_pt1 | contig 22884 bp, 20 predicted proteins | sample WorMetloBBELIZE2_FD_83874 | JGI IMG/M metagenome (GOLD analysis project Ga0056111, IMG submission 83874) | Marine gutless worms symbiont microbial communities from Max Planck institute for Marine Microbiology, Germany - Olavius longissimus B... ... | reverse complement strand
TCATGTAAGTTGCTCATATCATTAAGTGTTTTCTGAAAAATACTATGATACTCTTTGAGCTTTCGTGAGCAACTTACTTTTGACATTTTTTTAATTATTTCCTAAATGCACCACGGGTTAAATATATATACTGGGAACCACCTTTTTTCACAGGAGACAAAATATGAGAAAGAAATGGATAAAACAAGAATTAGTAAATATAATTACCGTGGAGGCGGGGAAGGCAGTGGTGGGGACGGAAATGAAATCGCAGGTGGGGACGGGAATGACATCGCAAACATTCAATAACTATGGTCATAAATATTCACATGCATCTAAAACATGGAATGCATCTGGATTGATACACTTTAAAAATACAAAGACTGCTCATGAAATAAGTAGAAAAATATCCGGCCCTTTTCCTATTGGGACAACCAACCCAGTCACCATCCACTTCACAAACACCCCAGCTTCAAAACAAAGTGGCCCCTCATGATTGTCTAACGATAAATGACCACGATGAATAGGGTAAGTCGCTCCTAGACAAATATTATCAGGTATAATTTTGAGACTGGTTAGAATTGCGCCTTTATTTTTTAGATGCCTCAATCTGGTATTTCCAAACTGCCTTTTTATGCTCTTTATAAGTGCTGGAAAAAGAATGCGTTCCATCGCCTTTTGCAACAAAAAACAAGGCTTGGGTTTTTGCCGGATTTAATGCTGCGTTGATCGAAGAAGCCGAAGGAAGGCAGATAGGAGTCGGTGGCAAGCCCGCTCTAGTATATGTATTGTATGGACCATCAGTGTGCAGGTCTTTTTTGGTAATATTGCCCTTATATTTGTCTCCCATACCATAAATTATTGTGGGGTCCGTTTGCAGCCGCATTTTCTTTTTAAGCCGATTATTAAATACCCCCGATATGATACGTTTCTCCTCCGGCCTTGCTGTTTCCTTTTCAATAATTGAAGCCAAAATTAGAGCCTCATATGGGTTTTTTACTTGCGCTGTACTTGAGCGATTTTCCCATTCTGCTTGCAATACATTAGCCATATGGTCATAGGCAATCTTTACCAATTGTAGATCCGACATTCCTGGCTCTATCAAATATGTGTCCGGATACAATAGACCCTCAAGGTTTGACCGCTTAATATCCAGCTTGGATTTTACCACTGCCTCATCTAACACAGTGCCGGAATTCGATAAAGCCCGACTGCTGCCTAGACTCTTTAACACTTTGGCCAAAGTCCAACCAGCCGGTAACCTTATTTTTACCCGTTTTGTTTTGCCGGATATTAACATTTTAAAAAGCTCGGCCGGGCTTTGAACTGACGGTTTTATTTGATATACCCCAGCCTTTAGTCTGGTGCTGTCAACTGCCAGTCTGGCATAAGCCTTCACATAATTGGGCTTTATTATCGCGCCCTTTTTATGTAAGTCATTTATCATCGCATCAACCCTGGCCCCTGCTGCAAAGTTATAAACAATATCAGCGCCTTTTTTTTGCATGGGGGCATGTAAATAGGCCTTGTATTCGAATTCATAAAAATAATAAAACGCACCCATAATCATGAGCACAAAATTAGCGATAATGGCCAAAATTATTTTAGCCATGCGTTTACCTTGTTAAAAGCATCCTCATAAATTGACAACAATGCCGGAACAAAAAACAAAACCAAAAAAGTAGCAAAAGCCAGACCAAATGAAATAGAAACTGCCATTGGAATCAAAAATTTGGCCTGTAAAGACTTTTCAAACAACAAGGGCAACAAGCCGGCAATCGTAGTAAACGAAGTTAAAAGCACGGCTCTTAATCGCTGACAGGCAGCTTCAATTACCGCATGTTTTACCTGCATTCCCTTTTGGCGTAATTGCTTATAGAACGTAACCAGAATAATTGAATCGTTAACCACTATTCCAGATAAGCCAAACAATCCAAACAATGATAATATGGTAAGGTCGAGCCCAAGAAAATAATGCCCTGCCACCGCTCCTACCAAACCAAACGGAATGGTTATCATAACTACCAGGGGCCAGCCGTAAGAACCGAAAACCCACGCTAATATAATATAAATTAACGCCAGAGCCACATAAAGACCTGTCAACATATCGCCCAAAGTTTCTTTCTCATCGGCATTTTTACCCTCAAAAGAAGTTATAACTGCATATTTTTCCTTAAGATTTGGTAAAAATTCCTGATTTAACTGTTCGATAATATCAGCTGGCACCACCAAACCTTGATTAATCTCGGTGCTTACCGTAGCTGCCAGTTTTCCTTCCGAATGCAGCAACACATCAAAACCTCGCTGGCTCTCCAGTTCTACTAAATCCACAAATCTTACCGCATTGCCATCTGCCAGAATAATCATAAAATCATCAAGGCTGGCAAGGCGAGCTCTTTCACTCTCAGGCAGGATGACGTTCACCTCAATTTCACCTTCATCCACAGTATACACTTGCGCTTCTGCGCCATCATACGCCGCGCGCAACTGCGAACTTATTTCAGCTGTGGTTAGACCCAAAGATTTACCATCCGCATTCAAACGGTAAATAATCTGATCCTGACCATAGGGCAGATTATCTGTTACTGACAACACCCCGTTTAGTCCGCTAATATATTCCTTTGCCTCATTAACCGCAAGTTTCAAGGCGTTAACATCAGTACCTAAAATTTGTAGATCAACATCAGAGCCTGGTGGTCCTTGTCGGATTTCCGCAATATTCAAACTTTCAAGCCCGGAAACATTGACAGTTTGCTTTTTCCATTGCTGGATAAAATTTGCCATTCTAACTTCTCGGGTATCCGCCTTTACCAGCTCCACATACAACATTCCCACCTGATCACCAGTTTTTAAATTATCTCGATTAAGATCACCTGACTTACCAACACTGGTTACTGCAACTTTAACCAATTTGCTGCCAAAATGTTCTTCGGTTTTGCCCAAAGTCTTATTTAAATAATTAGCAAACTCCAACACCTTATTCTTGGGAGTGCCGGACACAAAACTAAAACTGGCGACAAGATTATCCCCTTCCGGGCTAGGAAAAAACGAAAATGCCAGACGCCCGCTTTTCATAAGGCCAACAGCTAAAATCAAACAGGCAATAATCAGAGCCAGAGTAACACCCCGAAAATTAATTGCCAGTGTTAAAACCTTCCGAAATATCCTGTCTTTAAAACTTTCAAACCAATAATTCAGTTTTTTGCGCACAGAGCTTAAAGTATCATGGCGCATGTTGCGCATTCCATGGCGTAAATGTCCAGGCAACACTAAAAAACTTTCGAGTAATGAGGCCAAAATAACACAAATTACTACTATCGGTAGATCTATTAATATCTTGCCTATTATACCCCCAACAATCATCAATGGTAAAAAAGCGGCGATAGTTGTCAAAGAAGAAGATATTACCGGTGCCAACATTCTGGCAGCCCCTCCTTCTACTGCCTGTGACGATCTCTCCCCCATTTGAAAATGTGCAGTTGCGTCTTCACCCACCACAATTGCATCATCTACAATTATGCCAAGAGACATAATTAATCCAAACATGCTAATCATATTAATGGTATTGCCTATCCCATAAAGAATCGCAATAGTTGCCATAAATGAGGTTGGGATGCCAATTGCCACCCAAAACGCTACTCTTGAATTTAAAAATAAAAATAAAATAATCACTACCAACAATAACCCGGTTACCCCATTTTTTAGCAACATATTAAGCCTGTCCTTAATCGCCTGCCATCTTTGGTTATAAACCTTAATTGTCACTGATTGGGGAAGATTTGGCATGGTTGCAGCCAGCCATTTGTTCATAATTTCAGCCATTTCCAGAGAATCGGAATTTTCCGTCTGTTTCAGGGTAAATTCAACCGCGGGCCGTCCTTTATAATAAATGCTTTGCTGTTCTTTTTGTTGGCGCTCCCTTATTGTAGCTATATCTCCCAAACGCAAATGCTCACCCTTTTTATTGGAACGAATTATCAAATCAGCAAAACTGGCCTCATCCCGTTTCTGATCCTGGGTACGTAAACGCCGCGTGGCTTCTATATTGCCAATCTCCCCGGCAGGAATATCTCGACTAATCTGGCTAATTTTGTTTGCCAGCTGTCTGGTAGAAAGGCCTAAATTAACCATGTTACTCATTGGCACCTGAATCGCTATTTCCTTTTCCGGCAAACCGGTAATTTCAATTTTCGAGATTCCTAACTCCAACAGCTCGCGTTCAAACTTTTTTGCTAATGGTCGCAGCTCTTCAATTGTACCCTCGGTACTTATAACCATCCTTGCCAGATTATCATAAAAATTAAACAAGGATACTCGCGGTTCTTCGGCATCGGACGGAAAACTGGTGATACCGGATATTTTCTCCTTTACCTTATCCAGGGCCGCGCTCATGTCAGTACCTTCCTCATACTCAAGAATCGTAATCGACAGATTATTAGAAGCAGTTGAAGTCATTTTATCCACATTGTCCAAAGTCCTCACTTCGCGTTCTACAATGTTGGTAATTGAGGTTTCTACGTCTTCAGCAGTGGAACCAGGCCACGGTACCGTAATGTATATTGCATCCACGGAAAATACCGGAAAAAAACGAAAATTTATTTGCAAAACGCTGACCAGCCCCAACATCAGCATTAAAACCATTAAAAGATTAGCCGCAACATTATGATGAATAAAAGTATAAATCAGGCCAGGCAGTTTGCTCATTTTGTAATTGACACTTTAAGACCGGTAATAGCATTGGGCAGTTGCGTAGCGATAATTTCATCACCCGCTTGTAACTCGCTGCTTGTTGCCAGAATAAGTGTGCTTTTATCTTGATAAACATTACTAATTTTTGTAATAGTGACAGGCTTGATTCTGCCTTGTCGCACTACATACACCGTATTAAGGCCATACAAAGACTGATAGGGAATAACAAACGTGTCTCTAAGCCCCGGAAGGTTTGCAACTAATTTTATCGAACGTCCAACTCCAAACTCAAAACCTTTGGTATTAAGAACAAAAATTGCATCTGTCCCAATTGCTGTTGCTGCCACCTTGGCCGAAATCCTAGATAGAGTGGCTGATATTTCAGTACCGTCAATTTCACCGTAAGCAACGATTTTTTCCCTTTGATGCAGTGCCTGGCGAACTGTGGATATGACTTTATTTGGCAATTGAGCGCGTATTTGAATATTATCAACATCATACAAGCTTAATAATCTGTCACCTGGTCGCACCCGATTGCCAGGTGAGATAAAAACCTTGGTAACCAAGGCATTAAATGGAGCCTTTACCGTAGCCCGCGCCTGATCTTTTTTAATCTGCGCAAGTTGTACTTTTAACACGTCCTCCTGGGCTTTAAGTTTGGTTACAATAGCCTGTTGGCGCCCTACCTCAGATGCAGATTTCAGCTTTTTCTTCTTAAGCCGTCTAAATCTGGATAACTCCTGTCTTTCAATCCCAAGCTGTGCTACAACACCCTCAAGATCAGCCTCCTTTTGCTGATATAGAAGATTAATATCACTTCGGTCAAGCTCCAGCAAAATAGTATTTTTAGCTACATTGTCACCCTCAAACACTTCAACCTCGTTCACATTGGCATTTATGGTTGAGGTTAAAATGCTTTCATGTTCAGGTTCAAATACTCCATATAAAACCAGTTGCGGTTTATGGATCTTGGGTTCTATTTTTACCACCTGTACCGGCCAGGCTTTCTCCTTGCGAACTGGTGCTTTTTTCTCAGGCTTGGTCTTAATCATATAAACTACCATGACAGCCGCCAGCGCAATAATCAAAACTGGCAAAAGAAATTTTAAAAATCTCTTCTTGGCACTCATCTTTTAAAAACTAATAATCCAACGGCAGCAATCAAAGCAATAATGCCTAAAATTATTTTGTCCAGAGCTATTAATATACTACCAGCAACAAAACTGCCGGCACTTAAAATCACATAGGTGGTTTTTACCTGGTTCTTGTTTAAAACTTCAACAATATCTTTATCAGTTTTAAATTCTCCATTGGCAAATCTTGTCAAAGCTCTACTTAAATTAACTGGCACCTGTGGCAGCTCATGCAAAAACTTTGGTAATTCTTGTGCTGAATGCTTTAAAAAGCTTTTAAACCCCAGGCGTTCATCCAACCACTTTTCCAAAAACGGCTTGGCCGTTTGCCAAAGATCAAGTTCAGGATATAGTTGCTTGCCTACGCCTTCTATATACAACAAAGTTTTATCCAGCAAGATAAGCTGCGGCTGAATTTCCATGCCAAACCTTTTGGAAACTTTAAACAATCTTAACAAAACCTTACCCAGAGAAATATCAGCTATTGGTTTATTTGACACCGGCTCCAAAACTGTACGAAACGCAGACTGCAACTCGCCAGGGTGCACATCTTGTCTTACCCAGCCTGAATCAATATAAACTTTTGCCAACGCATGATAATCAGTATTAAAAAATGCTAACAAGCCTTCGGCCACAAAAGCCTGATCGGCGGTGGTAAGACTGCCCACAATCCCAAAATCTACCGCCACATAAGACGGATCATCAGGGTTATCGACATTAACAAATATGTTGCCAGGGTGCATATCGGCATGAAAGAAATTATCCCGAAAAACCTGGGTAAAAAATATCTCAACTCCAAGCTCGCCAAGTTTCTTTAAATCAACTTTAAAATTTTTAAACTTGTTAACCTGATTTATCGGAACTCCCGCTATTCGCTCCATAGTTAGTACCTTTTCCGAACTTCGTTCCCAGTCAGGCTCTGGCACATATAACTTGCCGGAATCTTTAAAGTTACGCCTAAACTCTGACATATTCGCGGCTTCTCGCAGCAAGTCCAGTTCATCGTGGATAACCTGATCATAATTACTAATCACCTCCGGCAGCCGCATTCTTCTAAAATCGACAGCCAATCCATGCAAAACTCTGGCAATTAAACGCGCAAGTTTTATATCACGAGAAATTTTTTTCTCTATTTTCGGTCTGACAATCTTTATTACACATAAATTACCGTCCGAATCAATGGCATTATGTACTTGAGCAATGGAAGCCGAGGCTAAAGGCGTTTCTGCTATCGACTGAAACAAAGAGAAAAAATTAGGCCCAAAACTTTGCTCTATAACCTGTTTTATCTCGTGCCAATTATCAGGCGGCACAGCATCCTGCAATTTACTCAGCTCATCTGCCACATCATCTGGCAGCAGATCACGTCGCACTGATAACATCTGTCCCAGTTTTATGAATACCGGCCCCAAACTTTCCATAGCCTGGCGCAAGGCTTGTCCTCTGGTCATTTTAGAAGTTACAGTCGGCTGCCAAAAAAAAACCAACCTATAAGCTACCCGTAAACCAGGCGGCAAATATTCATGCAGCCGAAATTTGGCTATGGTTCTTAAAATTTCCAAAAGACGCATAAATTATCCTAAGGGATACGACTAACTCTGGCTTCCAGTATATCAAGACGCGAACGCAGATAATCCACGCCCTGAATAAACTCATCAACCTCAATCGGATCAGGAGTAATCCTGGTCTCGTATTTTACATAATCAGCTGCCATATCAGCAAAACGCCGGCCGATATCTTGCGACCAGGCAAAAGCATCTCGTGCCAACTTGCCAAAAATATGCGCCGCATTATCACCAACTACTCCCGCAAGTATATTTTCACTGTCAAGCTGAACATTTGTAAAAAACTTCTGAAAAGCTCTGGCAGTCTCAATATCACCTGTCACTTTTATATTTGATGAAAATAACAATTCCGGATCCTGATTGAGAATAAGCTGTAACAGATAAATGCTGTTAGCTGTAATCGTAACATCCGGATTTGCCGCATAATTACCATGTAGTTCCAACCTGTCAGAACCTTTCATAAAGATATCCTGTTTGGTATCCAATACCTTGATTTGCAAAATTTTATTATCCAGTTTAGCCAGGGTATATCGGGCGCGCGGCGCATTAGCAAGCGGTAGATTAAGCAACTTTTCCAGAAAAAAGAATATGCCTGTTTTTAACTCGGGAGCAAAACTAGCCTGGCTCAATCTTGTACCCTCGATGCAATGCCACAATTCCCGCTGTCAAATTAAAATAGTCAACTTCTAAAAAACCTGCCTGCTGCAACATAGTCTTTAACTCTTCCTGTGGCGGATGTTGGCGGATTGATTCTGCTAAATACTTATAGCTTTTAGAATCTTTAGCAAAAATTTGCCCCATAAGCGGCAAAATGTTAAAAGAATAGAAATCATAAACTTTTTCTATAGACTTGATCGTAGGTTTGGAAAACTCCAGAACCAAAATTTTGCCCCCAGTTTTTAAAACCCGATAAATAGAACGCAAGGCCTTTTGTTTGTCAGTGACGTTTCTAAGACCAAAAGCCATAGTAACGCAATCAAAATAACTGTCTGGAAACGGCAAGTCCTCAGCATCAGCTTTTACATAATCAATATTGCCAACTACCCCGGAGTCCACTAGTCGCGCTCTGGCTCTATCCAGCATTTTCTGATTAATATCAGACAATACCACCTTGCCCTCTTTACCAACTATAGGCGCCATCATCCTAGCTAAATCACCAGTGCCACCTGCTAGGTCCAAAACCTTTTGTCCTGCCTCCAGACCAGTCATCTCTACAGTAAAACGCTTCCACAAACGGTGAATACCAAGTGACATCACATCATTCATAAGATCATAGTTATCTGCGACCGAATCAAAAACCCCCTTAACTTTAGCCGCCTTGTCTTCTACCTTGACCTTTTCAAAACCAAAGTGTGTGGTTTTATTGTCTTCAACCATCAAGCTTTCTCTCAATTCCAGCTGCTTGTAATTTTTTCAGGTAAGTCTGCCAATTTGCATCCTGATTCCTGGCAATCTCATATAACCAACTCCATGAATAAATTCCAGTATCATGGCCATCATCAAATTTTAAAATTACTGCATAATTACCAACCGGCTTAATGCTCTCGATAGCAACCTGCTCCTTGCCAATTTGCAATTTTTCATCCTCCGGCGTATGTCCACGCACTTCAGCCGAAGGTGAATATACCCTTAGATATTCAGCGCTTAAAATATAACTCTCACCATTATCAAAACTCAGATAAAGGTTTTTCTCGGATTTTTCATATCTAAGTTCAGTAGGTACCGGTTGTTTATCTTTACTCATAGTTTTTTACAATATATAACGAGACAAATCTTCATTGTCAATCAGATCTCCCAGATTATCCTCAACATAAGCGGCATCAACCACCACTTTCTCGTCAGCCTTGTCAGCCGCCGTAAACGATATCTTCTCCAACAAGCACTCCATTACCGTATGCAAACGCCTGGCGCCAATATTCTCGGTCCTCTCGTTGACTGACCAGGAAATTTCGGCAATTTTATCAATCGCATCTTGAGCAAACTCAAGCTGCAATTGCTCCGTAGCCATCAAAGCAGTATATTGCTCCGTCAAGGATGCGTCAGGCTCAATCAAAATTCTTTTAAAATCATCTGCGCTCAACGCCTTTAATTCAACTCTAATAGGCAGCCTGCCTTGTAATTCCGGAATCAAGTCAGATGGTTTAGACAAATGAAAAGCGCCTGAACCAATAAACAAGATATGATCAGTTTTGACCATGCCGTATTTAGTACTGACTGTCGAACCTTCCACCAAAGGTAATAAATCTCTTTGTACACCCTCACGGGAGACTCCGCCGCCACGCTGGTTTTCCTGATCCTGAGCAATTTTATCAACCTCGTCCAAAAACACTATGCCGTTTTGTTCTGCTTCCCTGATTGCGGTAATTTTTATCTCTTCATTATCAATCAATTTATGCGCTTCTTCTTCAGCCAGAACCCGCAGTGCGTCCTTAACCAGCATTTTGCGGGCAGTGGTCTTACTACCGCTTATATTCTTTAACATATTTTGCAACTGTGAAGTCATATCCTCCATGCCAGGCGGACCCATAATCTCTAACCCAACCGGAACCGCGCTTATCTCTATTTCAATCTCCTTGTCATCCAGATCACCCTCACGCAATTTTTTGCGAAATTTCTGCCTGGTAGTCGAATCAGAATCTACTCCGTCAGCAACCGGCAGTAAAATGTCCAGAACTTTTTCTTCTGCCATATCTTCAGCTCTAAGCTGAACCTTGGCTATTTCCTTATCCCGCACCATCTTAATTGACATATCAACCAAATCACGAATAATAGATTCCACGTCACGTCCTACATAACCTACCTCTGTGAACTTGGTGGCCTCCACCTTGATAAACGGCGCATTGGCAAGTCTGGCTAGACGTCTGGCAATTTCGGTCTTGCCAACCCCGGTTGGACCTATCATCAATATATTCTTGGGGGTTATTTCAGATTGTAATTCCTCTGCCACCTGCATTCGTCGCCAGCGATTACGTAAAGCAATAGAAACCGCTCGTTTAGCCGCTTCCTGCCCAATAATATGTTTATCCAGTTCATGTACAATTTCTCTGGGGGTTAATGCCGTCATAACTTCTCCAACACCAAACTATCATTAGTATAAACACAAACTTTGGCCGCAATCGCCATAGCTTTTTCTATAATTTGTTGTGAGCCAAGCTTGGTATTTTCAAGCAAAGCTAAAGCTGCTGACTGTGCATACTGTCCGCCCGAGCCAATTGCAATTGAATCATATTCTGGCTCTATAACATCGCCATTGCCGGAAACCACTAATGTTGTGTCCTTATCCGCCACTAACAACATGGCTTCCAGGCGTCGTAACATTCGATCTGTACGCCAATCCTTGGCAAGTTCCACGGCAGAGCGAATCAAAATCCCGGAGTGCTTTTCAAGTTTGGCTTCAAATTTTTCAATCAAAGTAAAAGCATCTGCCGTGCCGCCAGCAAATCCAGCTAACACTTTATCATCATGTAACTTTCTGATTTTACGAGCATTGCCTTTCATTATCGTACTACCCAAGCTTACCTGACCATCTCCACCCATTACCACCTCATTGCCCTTGCGTACGCAAAGAATTGTTGTGCCTCTAAACTGCTGCATATATAACTATTTAAGTAAACTGCAAATACTAACACATAGAAACAGTACCCTAATTACTGCTGTCTGTAACACCGCTTACAATAAGCGGATCCGGTTTACAGGCAATCGCGTGATTTTTCTCCGGGTAATCCAGGTTATATAAAAAGTGGCGCATACAGTTTATCCGCGCACGTTTTTTGTCATCGGATTTAATTATAGTCCAGGGCGAATCTGCTGTGTCAGTGTAAAAAAACATGGATTCTTTTGCTTTGGTGTAATCATCCCATCTATCAAGTGACTGCAAATCTATCAGGCTTAATTTCCATTGTTTTAGCGGGTCATGATGGCGAGAGTGAAACCTCCTGATTTGTTCTTGCCTGCTGACTGAAAACCAGTATTTTCTCAAGATGATGCCAGAATTTACCAACATTCTTTCCAGCTGTGGGGTTTGGCGCATAAATTCACGATATTCATGATCACTACAAAAGCCCATAACTTTTTCCACCCCGGCACGGTTATACCAGGAACGGTCAAAAAATACCATTTCACCATGAGTGGGCAAGTGTTGAATATATCTTTGATAGTACCACTGTCCCTGTTCTCTCTCGGTAGGCTTTTCCAGCGCGACAATATGAGCAGCACGTGGATTTAAATGCTCCATAAAGCGAGTAATAGTCCCACCTTTGCCTGCCGCATCACGTCCTTCAAATGCCGATAAAATCTTTTTATCTTCCGTCTTAACCCAGCTTTGTACCTTTAAAAGTTCAGTTTGCAGCAGATACTTTTCCTCATCATATTCCTGCCGCTTCATCTTTTTATCATATGGATATTCACCAATCTCATGGCTTAGAGCCAGAAGCTCGGATGAAGATAAAACCTCTACTGGGTATTTCGAGGTTTTGGGATCAGTTAAACTTTTGATCAAGTCGTTAATTATTTCATTTTTACTATGCGCAGTATCATTCATTGTTCATACCCTTAAAAAACCAACCTTGCCACTAGCAAATTTTTTCCCACTTTGAAAATTATTTTCGAAAATGGTTTATCATCGTCTAGTTTGCTCATAATTTTACCTTATATTGCAAGATAACGAACTTTTATCCTTAAAAGGTGTGGGAATAAAAACCTGCGAGCGTCTAGAGGCTATTGGAATCCATAACATCCAGGATTTGCTATTTCACTTGCCATTTCGTTATCAGGACCGAACTAAGTACATAAAAATCAATAACTTAAAACTTTTTAGCTTTAGCCTGATTAAAGCTAATGTAATCTCAACTGAAATAAAATTTGGCAGAAGACGATCTTTGCTGGTCTGGCTGGAAGATGAAACCGGTGTTATATGCCTTAGATACTTTTATTTTTCCATGCAACAAAAAAGAAATTTTGCAAGTAGCCTGGAACTGGAAGTATTTGGCGAGGCTCGCCCAGGAGCAAAGTCTATTGAAATGATACATCCGGAAACTGGGTCTGTTGGCAGACTTAAAAACGAATGTCTAACTCCTGTTTATCCTGCTGGCAAGGGCTTAAACCAACTAACTATCCGTAAGCTAATTGCCGAGGCATTAAAAACCAACCTCCAGAATCTTGAAGAATTATTACCGGAAAAATTCTTACAAGATTTTAAATTACGCAAACTTAAAAATTCATTAAGAATTGCCCATCAACCTCCAGCAGGTATGGAACTTAAAGCCTTACAAGCTATCCGCAAGCGCCTGGTGTTTGAAGAAATTATAGCTCAGCATTTTGTTTTTAAAAAAATTAAAAAAGTCAGAGCCAAAGCTAAAAGTGTCAGGATAATATCCAGTGGCACTCTACAAGATAATTGTTTAAAGCACCTTGGTTTTGAGTTGACCAAAGCACAATGTACAGCACTTGCGGAAATAACCAAAGATCTAAAAACTCCAGGGCCTATGCAAAGATTGCTGCAAGGTGATGTAGGATCGGGCAAAACAATTGTGGCTTTATTAGCCGCGCTTGAGTGTATAGAAGCCGGGTATCAGGTAGCTTTTATGGCGCCCACGGAAATTCTGGTAGAACAACATTTTGATACAATAAAAAAGTTAATTGACCCTCTTGGTCTAAATTGCGGATTGCTGCTAAGCAGCATGAGCAAGTCTGCAAGCACAGCCGGGTTACAAAAAATAGCTCAAGGCAAAACAAATATCGTTGTTGGGACTCATGCTTTGTTTCAATCCAGAGTTATTTTTAATAACCTAGCCTTGATTATAGTAGATGAACAGCATCGCTTTGGCGTAAAACAAAGAATGCGCCTTTTGCAAAAAAGCTCTGACTGTAAACCTCATCAACTGATTATGACTGCTACCCCAATTCCCCGAACTCTGACTATGACCTTTTATTCTTATCTTGATTATTCGACAATTGATGAACTGCCGCCTGGTAGAGCCAAAATTAACACCGTGAGTATGCCGCAAGAAAGAAGACCTGAAATAATCGATAGCCTGCGCAAATATTGCAAAGCCGGCAGGCAGGCTTACTGGGTTTGTCCGTTAGTTGATGAGTCAGAGACCTTACAATGTCAGGCGGCAATTGAGATACACACCATGCTAAGCCAAGCCCTGCCCGAGCTTACAGTAGGTTTAGTACATGGGCGGCTTGGGTCTAAGGATAAAGACAAAGCCATGACCAATTTTAAAAACGGCCTGATGGATATATTGGTTGCTACTACTGTGGTTGAAGTTGGAGTTGATGTGGCAAATGCAAGTTTGATAGTGATTGACAATGCCGAGCGTTTAGGGCTGTCACAACTGCATCAGCTACGTGGGCGTGTTGGGCGAGGCGCAGTGGCAAGTCATTGCGTGTTATTGTATAAAACACCATTGTCAGATAAAGCTAAAGCCAGATTGGAGATAATGCGCAAAACTACTGATGGCTTTAAAATTGCTGAACGCGACCTTGAAATCCGCGGACCAGGTGAGTTGCTCGGCACCAAGCAAACTGGTGATATAAAATTTAAAATCGCAGATTTACAAAAAGACAAAGCATTAATAAATCAGGTATTGAAAAAAACCAGAAAAATAGAAAAAAACCTGTCATCCGCCACGAAACACAAGCTAATTGCCAGATGGGTAGGCAAGTTTGAAGCCTATATGGAAGTTTAGCTTATAGTATAAGGTTCTTTATCTACAATCATATTCTGGTCATTAGCTATGATCTGAGTGATAAGCCTGGCTGCGGCAGGTCCTAAAATTACGCCGTTTCTAAAATGCCCGGCGTTTACATACATATTCTTAATTTGCGGGTGCTGGCTTATGTATGGAACTCCTTGTGGTGATCCAGGGCGCAAACCGGCCCAATGCCTTTCTATCTGCATGTTCTCAAGCTCTGGTACCATTTTTATTGCAAGTTGCTTTAATTTCTCACGCACACCATTTGAGGTACTTTTATCAAACCCCTCCTCTTCTAAAGTGCTGCCAAACAAAATTCTGCCATCTTTACGTGGAATCAAATAGTGATCATCCAGAATAGTAATTTTGCTAATAAACCCCGGAGAAGTTTTAAACATGATCATTTGCCCCCGCACCGGAGATACATTAACATTAGCATGGTATTTGTTCAATATACTGGTAGTCCAGGCTCCACCTGCCACCAAGACTTTGCTAACTTTAATTTTCTCATTCTGTACCTGTAACGCAACCACCTGCTCATTTTTAACCAGCAAATCAAGCACTTTTGTATGTTCAATAATTTCAACCTGGTTTTTAACAAGCCAGGCTCTAATAGCCTGTAATAACCGCGGATTACGAACTTGCGCCACATCCGGCATCCACAAGCCTTCTGAATAGATATTTTTTAGCCTTGGCTCCAGCTTTTCAATTTGTTGCGATAAAACCTCCTGTAAAGAAACATTCCATTTTTGCGCCCAGTCTTTCGCCTTGTTACTGTCGGCAACATTTAACAATAAAAATCCTGAATTTATATATTCAGAATCAATGCCGGTTTCTGCAAACAAATAATTAGTCAGTTCAAGGTAATGCGCCTGACTCCAGATAACAAGATTGGTTACTGCCTTTGAATAGCGCCAGGGATATAAGGGCGACAATATACCGCCGCCTGCCCAGCTTGATTCACGACCCACTCCGCCACGCTCGATCAAGTTAACGCTAAAGCCTTGCCGGCGCAGATAATAGGCGCTTAACATACCACTAATACCGCCGCCAATTACACTTACGTCAGCTATCAGCACTTTTCCTAAAAGAAGTAAAAAGCAAAATAATAACGCCAACACTTATTGCCGCATCAGCAATGTTGAACGCTGGAAAATGATATTTCCCCGCATACACATCAACAAAATCTATAACATAACCGTATATGCCTCTATCCAGAACATTGCCAAGAGCTCCTCCTAAAATCAGGCTTAAAGCAATTGCTGTGTGCTTTTCCTCCCTGCCAAGGCTTAATATCCAACGGGCCAAAAAGACACTTATTAACACGCTAAGAACAAGTAAGAACCATTTCTGCCACCCATCCTGGTCAGCCAAAAAACCAAAAGCCGCACCATAGTTGTACACTAAAGTAAAATCCAGAAACGGCATAACATTTACACTTTCATACAAGTCAAGCTGGTAATTAAAATAAGACTTGCTTAATTGATCAAGACCCAGCACCAACGCAGATATCCAGAAATACTTATGCATATATTCTGGCTTCACCTGCGCCTTGCACGTTTTCAACACAGCGCAAACAAATATCAGGATGGTCTTTGTTGGCTCCCACATCTTCTCTATGATGCCAACAACGCTCACACTTGGTGTGCTTTGATGCTTTAACAAATATTTTCACCCCATCTAATTGGGTTGCTTTGGCATTAGCTACAGCATCAGCAATTGGCAATACACTGGCATGGGAGCTTATAAAAATAAATCTTAATTCATCTGCTAATTTGCCAAGAGTTGCATAATATTTATCATTAGCAAAAATAATAACTTCTGCCTCAAGCGAAGAGCCAATTTCGCCGGCATTGCGTAAAGTTTCCAGATGTTTACTAACCTCGTCTCTTACTGCAAGTATATCCTGCCAAAATCTGTCATCCAGTTTTTGCTCCTTGATTACAGGAAAATCCTGATAAAACTCAGTTAAAAATATCGACTCGGCATTCGCCCCCGGAATATTTTTCCAAACCTCTTCCGCGGTAAAAGAAAGTATTGGCGCCAACCATCTGGTCATCGCCTGAATCACATGGTACATGGCACTTTGGGTAGAGCGTCGTGGCCTTGAGTCTGTACCGGTAGTATATTGACGATCCTTAATAACATCCAGATAAAAACTACCCAAATCAACCGCGCAAAAATTATGAATTTTTTGCACCGCATTATGAAACTGATAGGAATTAAAATCAGCTATTATCCGGACCTGTAACTTTTCAGCACGACTTATCAACCATTTATCAAGTTCAACCATTTTGGCAACATCCAGCATATTTTTATCCGGCACAAAGCCGTTCAGGTTTGCCAACAAGAATCTTGCAGTATTTCTGATGCGCCTGTAAGTATCAGAAGTTCTTTTTAAAATTTCATCCGATACAGTAATTTCCCCCCTGTAGTCAGTAGAGGCAACCCAAAGCCTTACGATATCAGCGCCTAAACGGTTAACTACCTTTTGCGGTGCCATCGCATTGCCAAGGGATTTGGACATTTTTTTGCCATCAGAATCAACAGTAAAGCCATGGGTCAATACTGCTTTATATGGGGCTTTGCCGGTCATTGCTACTGAAGTCAATAATGAAGACTGAAACCAGCCGCGATGTTGATCCGAGCCTTCAAGATAAAGATCGGCCGGTTTTGCAAGTTCATTCCTTTGATCCAATACACTAAAGTGGGTTACCCCGGAATCAAACCACACATCCAGAGTGTCAGAAACTTTATCATAATCCTCCGCCTCATCGCCTAAAATGTCGCTGGCTTCAAGCTCGAACCAGGCATCTATACCCTCTTTTTCTACCAGATTTGCGATATCGACAAATAGCCTGTCCGTAGTAGGATGCAGCTTGCCAGTTGCTTTATGCACAAACAAGGTTATCGGCGTACCCCAGGTACGTTGCCTGGAGATACACCAGTCAGGACGACTTTCCAGCATTTTTTCTATTCTGGCCTGGCCCCAATCCGGAATCCATGCAACCTGTTTTATTTGCTCTAGGGATTTGTCGCGTAAATTTGCCTGCTCCATATCAATAAACCACTGCGTGGTAGCGCGAAATATTATTGGTGACTTATGGCGCCAACAGTGCGGATAACTGTGTTTTATAGTTTTTACACAAAACAAGGCGTTATGTTCTTTTAGCACTTCAAGTACATGTTCATCAGCTTTGGAAGCAAATTCACCTGCAAAAAATTTGGTGTCCGGTTTAAATTTACCAGAGCTGTCGACCGGATTGTCAATGGGCAAATCATATTTAATTCCTGCCCTGTAGTCATCCTGCCCATGTCCAGGTGCAATATGCACTGCGCCGGTACCGGCCTCTAAAGTTACATAATCTGCCAGAATAATTGGTACTGTACGTTCATAAAAAGGATGCAGTAAACCCAATCCTTCAAAAATACTTCCTTTGCATTTGCCAATTTCTGAATAATCGGTAACATCCATGCGTTCCAATACACTTACCGTAAGCTCTGCGGCCAGTACTATATATTTGCCTTGAGATTTAATTAGCGAATACTCAAAATCAGGATGAAGCGCAACCGCCTGGTTAGCCGGCAAAGTCCAGGGGGTTGTTGTCCAAATTACTATATATGCATTTTTTTCTGTATCTAAATCAAGGTTAAATAGTCTTCCAAGCTCCAGGATTGAAGAAGTAAATTCAAACCCTACATCAATGGCATATGAGGTTTTATCCTGATATTCAACCTCGGCTTCTGCCAGAGCAGAGCCGCAATCCACACACCAATGCACCGGTTTATTACCAGTCTTTAAATGACCGTTGGCAACAATTCTGCCCAAGGCTCTTACAGTGTCAGCCTCGATTTTGTAATTCATGGTCAAATACGGATTTTGCCAATCACCTATGACCCCAAGACGAATAAAACCATCACACTGCTTTTTGACCTGACTTGCCGCGTACTCACGTGCTTTGCCACGAAATTCTTTTGGTGTTATTGTCATCCCGGGCTTGCCGTGTTTTTTTTCCACATTAAGCTCAATAGGCAAGCCATGGCAATCCCAGCCTGGAATATAAGGCGCGTCAAAGCCTGACATGATTTTGGATTTGACGATTATATCCTTTAAAATTTTATTAACCGCATGGCCAATATGAATATCACCATTGGCATACGGCGGGCCGTCATGCAAAATGAATTTAGGTTTGTCTCTGCCGGCTTTTCTTAATTTATTGTACAGGTCAATTTCATCCCAGAATTGTATAAGTTCCGGCTCTCGATTCGGCAAATTACCGCGCATGGGAAAATCAGTTTGCGGCAGGTTGAGAGTGTTTTTATAGTCCGACATTTACGCTTTTAACAAAATTTTCCCGATAAAACTTAAGTTCATTAATTGAATCACGTACATCTGCCAATGCCGTGTGGCTTGAGTCTTTTTTATATTGAAGCAAAAGGTCCGGCATCCAGCGCGCAGCCAGCTCTTTTATAGTGCTGACATCCAAATTACGATAATGAAAAAAATCACAAAGCCTGGGCATTTCCCGATACAAAAACCTTCGATCCTGACAAATCGAATTACCACACATTGGAGATGCGCATTCTGGCACCAGCCTTTGCAGAAATTCCAAAGTTTGTGTTTCAGCCTTGGCAAGACTGACTCCGAAAGCTTTAACTTTGGAGACCAGACCCGACTCAGTATGGGTTTTAGTATTCCACTCATCCATATTTGACAATACCTTATCTGGTTGCTTAATCGCAAATACCGGGCCTTCTGCGAGAATATTTAATTCCTTGTCTGTTACTATGGTAGCAATTTCAAGAATATGATCACTATCCGGATCCAGCCCTGTCATCTCCAGATCAATCCAAATCAAATTTTGTTTATCCTGAGTCATTGCGCTAAAGGTAAGGTCTCATTGCAAATTTGTTATAATTCTAATCCATTTTGTAATCGGTTTTACTTTAAATGAATGAATTGAGTCTGGTATTTTTTATTTTGGTTATTGCGTATTTTGCAATTGAGTATTGGTTAGGGCAAAGACACATCAAGCATATAAAAAATAACCGTAATCAAGTGCCAACTGAATTCGCTGCCGATATAAGTATTGATGAGCACCAAAAAGCTGCGGATTATACCGTGGCGCGAAAAAAATTAGGGCTAGTTGAAGCGGCTTATGGTGCGGTTTTTTTGCTTATCTGGACCTTGGGCGGTGGCTTTGATTTATTCGACAATATCTGGCGTAAGTTACAATTAGACCCAATCTGGACCGGAATTATGTTTCTTTTAAGTATTTCCCTTATAGCCAGCATTCTGGACCTGCCATTTGCCTGGTATAGAACTTTTAAACTTGAAGAAAATTTTGGCTTTAACAAAACCACAGTTAAAACCTTTATTACCGATTTATTTAAAAACACTGTCCTGTCACTGGTAATTGGCGTGCCTTTATTGTGGCTGGTCTTGTGGATCATGCAAAGTATGGGAACTAACTGGTGGTTATATGTGTGGGCGGCCTGGTTAACCTTTATGCTGGTAATGTTGTGGGTCTATCCTACAGTGATTGCGCCTTTGTTTAATAAGTTCAGCCCGCTTGAGGATGTTGAACTTAAAGGCCGAATTAGCAGCCTACTAAAACGTACCGGCTTTATGAGCAAAGGAATATTCGTTATGGATGGTTCAAAACGCTCCGGGCATGGCAATGCCTACTTTACCGGCTTTGGCAAGTCAAAACGCATAGTGTTTTTTGACACACTGCTGGAATCCTTAAATGCTGATGAGGTAGAAGCAGTTTTAGCTCATGAGCTTGGACATTTTAAGCATAATCACATTAAAAAAAGTATATTGCTGACTTCCGCATTATCTTTACTGGGCTTATGGATTTTAGGTTTTTTGCTTGACAAAAGTTGGTTTTATTATGGCCTTGGGATGAGTAATAAATCAGACTATGCCGCCCTGGCTTTGTTCTTTACTGCAGCTCCGGTGTTTTTATTTTTCACTACCCCGATTATGTCATGGTTTTCACGTAAAAATGAGTATGAGGCGGATAGTTTCGCCACCAGCAAAACCAATGGTAACGATTTAATCTCGGCTCTGGTTAAAATGTATAAGGAAAATGCCAGCACCTTAACCCCTGAGCCTTTGCATTCTCTGGTGTACGACTCACATCCGCCAGCACCGCTTAGAATATCTCATATTAAAAAGGATTTGGCCACATGAAATACTTTTTATTCGTAATTTTGCTGACAACAGGTTTTAGCAATTTTGCCAAGGATAACGTGCAAGATTTGGAATCACACGAGGGCAAACAAATATTTACCGAAAATTGCCTGGGCAGCTGTCATAAGCACGCTACCGATGATTTATTTACCCGCAAAAACAGCATGGTTAAAAGCCGCAAAGGTTTGTCAAGAGTGGTAAGCTTTTGCGTATCAACATTAGGGTTGGAGATTTTCCCGGAAGATGAGGTGGAAGTTGCGGATTATCTGCACAAGAAATACTACAAACTTGATTGACTATTTTAACCCGACACAATGCTGGGGGTGATAAAAATTAGTAGTTCACGCTTGTTGCGATTGCTGCTCTTGCGGCGAAATAATTTACCTAAAATTGGAATTCTGCTTATACCCGGAACTGAATCTCGTTGTCTGGTGATTGTATCCTCGCTAATTCCACCTATAACTAAAGTTTCACCATTTTTTATCCTGACCTTGGTCTTAACTTCTCTGGTATCAATACTGGGTTCGCAGTCAAGACACAAAATGGAACCTACCGCATCTTTTTTTACAATAAGCTCCAAAATGATATGATTGTGCGGAGTAATTCTTGGCATTACCCGCAATTCCATAAGTGCTTCTTTAAACTTAACATCAATTTTTTCGCTGGTTTCTGTTCGATACGGTATTTCCACTCCTTGCTGAATATACGCAGTTGCGCCGTCTGCCGTCATAACATGCGGACTGGCGACAATTTTAGTCTTGCCCTCTAACTGCGAGGCGCTTAACTCAAGATCTAACATGGTTCCATACGGCAATTTAGCTATCACCAGACCAATGCTTGATGTCGGATTACGTGCAGGTAAATTAACCATGAATCTATCACTAACCACCGGGGTTTGTCCTTGTGCGCTACTGTTAGCGCCACCGGCATTGCCAGAAACTCCTGTGTTTACACCATGAGAATTACTATAGTGACTAATGCCAAACCTGACTCCTAAAGATCTGGCAAAATCATCAGTGGCAATGACAATTTTGGATTGAATCAAAACCTGCTTTCTTGGCTTATCCAGCCGCCGTACCAAATTTCGAATTTCATATATTTTTTTCTTGGTATCATTAATAAGAAGAGTATTAGTCCTTTCGTCCGCACTTACGCTGCCCTTTGCTGACAACAAAGTATTTTTGGCAGACTTAATGGTATTAACCAGATCCGAGGCCTTGGCATAACGCAGATTGATCAAATCCGTAGTGAATTTAGGCGTTAAAACTTTCTTTACTGGCTTTTTTACAGACGGCTTGGGCAGGGTAATTAACCACAATGAGCCGCTTTTTTTAAGTGCAAGGTTATTAGCCTCAACCAGGGCCAACATAGCGGCTTGCGGATCAGTATCAGGGCTAAGCTGCATTATAGCCTCACCGGTTATTTTATCGCTTATAACCAGATCAATTCCGCTTTTATCCGCCAGATTTTTAAGGGTTGTACGCAGTGAGGCATAGTCCTTTTGCTGTGCCAGTTTATCCTTCGTGGCTGGCTTATGAGCAACATGCACTTTAAGCGAATTTTTCTCACGCTCTATCCTGTAGGTAACTTGCTGCTTGAATTTAAGCAAAATTCTTGAAAGCTCATCGGTAGCAGCAAACTCAAGCTTATCCAGCAATAGATGCTTAACATCACCCCATGTGGTTTTAGTAGAAAAGGGGTTAAAATCCAGTATAAGTGAATCATCTGTGGTCAAGTATAAATTATTCAACAACACAGGTTTAGCATCGAACACAAACTCAATATGCCCAGGAGAGCTTTTAACCTCAGTTAGCGAATACGCGCCAACCGGGTCTAGATATACACACATAAGAAGCAGAAATAGTTTTTTCATTTTTATTATTTTTCTTATTCTACGCAGAATAAGTATTGAATTACTTAGCTGGTCTTTTGCATCCTGCCAACCGCACAACTTACAAACGAGGCCGCCTTGGCCTTTACATTATCATAACCTTCAACCGAACCGCTTTGCGGATAACCCAAAGATTTTAATGTGGCGCCAATATCTTCTGTGATATCACGCTCGGCTTCAAACCAGACTTTACCATTGTCCACGTCAACTTCAACCGCGCTAACTTGATGCTTCTGACTTATTTTTTGTTTTATAGTATGCGCGCACCCCCCGCATTTAATATTTTCAACCTCAATGGAATATTTCATATCCGCCATTGCCCTAATTTTACCGTTTCATACATACTATTACGAATTTTAAACTTTGCAAGATAAAATACAAGGTAGTTGAGGAAAAAGAAGTAGAATAGGACTGTGCTAAATAGTTATCTAAACGAAAATCAAGCTAAACATACAGTTTGCATTGTATGGCTTGGCGGTTTATTTTTTAAGGGGCAAAAAAATCAAAAAATGCTGGAAATTCAAAATAATTAAGCGCGGTTAGATGACAATGCCTGCCTGTTTTGTCGTAGTTAGGGTGTGGTGGACTGCACGATTTCATCCAACCCAGATTTTGTTGTACAAATCTCTTAGATTAGCGCTTTTATGCACATTATTCGCGGCACAAACTACTATTGCCGAAACTGCCAATCCTGCAATAATTGCTTTTGGATCCTGCCTTAAGCAATGGG
>Ga0056111_1000070_pt1 | contig 23512 bp, 25 predicted proteins | sample WorMetloBBELIZE2_FD_83874 | JGI IMG/M metagenome (GOLD analysis project Ga0056111, IMG submission 83874) | Marine gutless worms symbiont microbial communities from Max Planck institute for Marine Microbiology, Germany - Olavius longissimus B... ... | reverse complement strand
TAATTGCACTCATCTCCTCCAGAAAAACTGTGCAATAGGTTTTTGGGCTTATACAATCGGGCCATCTACCGCATGATTTTTTTGTCGTGTACAAAGATAATACAAGTATTTCTTTATTAGCATCAACGTCGTTAACAGCATTCACCCAAACAAACACCGTCGCCGCATCGGATGTAGGCCCCTCCTAAAGCACAGAGCGCAATAAACCCAACTTATACGAGTTTGGGTTTTCAATCGCGCCTTTTTCAGTTACCAATACGTCTATCAACGAAGCCGGGGTAACATCAAAAACTTGGTTCCAGGTTTTAATGTCTCCGGCGATTTTACTATTTGAAAATTCTAAAAGCTCGGCATCTTTGCGGGTTTCTATCGGGATATCGGAGCCTTGCATAATCGTAAAATCTATGGTGGATGTGGGAGCCGCCACCATAACTTTTATCTTATGATACCCGGCGCTTATAGCAGCGGCATAAGTGCCAATTTTATTAGCGGCATCACCATTGGCGGCAATCCGGTCCGCACCGACAATAAGCCAGTCAACTCTGCCCTGTTGCATGAGCCAGGCATTGGCGCCGTCAACCAATATTTTAGCGTCAATTCCGTGCTTTTTAAGTTCCCAGGCGGTCAGTCTGCTGCCTTGCAGCCAGGGTCTGGTTTCATCTGCGTACACCATGTTTAATTTTCCTTGATCCCAGGCACTTTTAATTACTCCAAGCGCCGTGCCGTAGCCGCCGGTTGCCAAAGCACCGGCATTGCAGTGGGTTAATACCGAAGAGCCGGAATTTATATATTCTGCGCCAAAGTCGCCAATTTTTTGGTTATTGGCAATATCATCACTGTGAATTTTTTCCGCCAAGGCTTGTAAATCCGCAGCATCTTTGCCTGCCATAATATGAGTGCGCATCTTGTCTAAAGCCCAAAACAGGTTGGCCGCGGTCGGTCTTGATTTTGCCAGAGTTTCAATATCTGCAAATATTTTCTTTTTATCCATATCATGTGCAATTGCCGATAAAACAACCCCATAGGCCGCGCTCACCCCAATTGCCGGTGCCCCGCGAACTACCATATCAGCGATCGCTTCGGCTATTTTAGGAGGCGATTGGTATTTTATATACTCTTCTTGTAACGGTAGTTTTCTTTGGTCAAGCAAATAAAGCGCCTTGCCGTCCCATTGAACGGCCGGGCTTATTTTTTTATCTTGTAGTATGCTGCCGGTCATTTGATACCAGATGTGAATTTAAAATGGTGCGAGCGGAGAGACTCGAACTCTCACACCTTGCGGCACCAGAACCTAAATCTGGCGTGTCTACCAATTCCACCACGCTCGCGCAAGCCGCAAGATTATAATATAAAAATTAGTGCTCTTTGAAATTTATACCGGAATCATAAAAGGACGTGAAGTATGCCGTAAGAATATAGTACAATTATCTCCTCTGATTTATATCAAGCTTGAATGAACGACCTGCCGATTTCGGCTTTATTTATCGTACTAGTTGTACTTATCATAATATCTGCTTTTTTCTCTGGTTCCGAGACCAGTCTGATGGCAATTAATCGCTACCGGCTGCGCAATCTTGCGCAAAAAAAACACTATGGCGCTTCCAGAGTATCTAAACTGTTAGACAAAACTGACAAGCTTATCAGCATGATTCTGCTTGGGAACAACTTTGTCAATATTTTAGCTTCGGCAATTGCCACTGTGATCGGCATTCGCCTTTCTGGCGATGCCGGCATTGCAATTGCCGCCGGTCTTTTGACCTTCGTCATATTACTTTTTGCCGAAATTACTCCAAAAACTATCGCTGCAATCTATCCGGATAAATTTGCCTACCCCGCTTCTGCCGTACTAAAGCCTCTGATGTATATTCTAAGTCCGTTTATTTATGTTCTTAATTTTTTAAGCCGCATAGTTTTACGTCTATTCGGGATAAAAATAAAACCACAGCAAAATACTGCTCTTAACAAAGATGAAATTCGCACGGTATTACACGAATCCAAAAGCCTGGTAAGCTCTACGTATCATAAAATGCTGCTTGGCATCCTGGATCTTGACAAAATGACAGTCGAAGATGTAATGGTGCCGCGCAGCGAAATCTACGGCATAGACATAGAAAACGAATGGGAAGACATTGTGCGGGCTATAATTGATAGTTCACATACCAGACTACCGGTATATAGCAAGGATATAGCCAATTTGATCGGAATTGTACATGCCAAGGATGTGATTGAGCTCTTGCATAATCCTGAGGCCGACAAAGCGAAATTTATGCGGCAAATCCGTGAACCTTTCTACATCCCGGCTAACACTTTGCTAAATAAACAACTGCCGAAATTTCAACAACAAAAACGCCGTGTCGGTATGGTAGTAAATGAATATGGTGATTTTCAGGGAATCGTAACACTAGAAGATATTTTAGAAGAAGTAGTGGGAAATTTTACCACTGATGCGGTTGAGCCGATTGAAGAAATACATTTTCAGGCAGACGGCAGCGTCCTGGTTGACTGCACCATCCAGATTAGGGAACTAAATAAGGAAATAGGCATTAACTTGCCGACAGACCAGGCTAAAACCTTAAACGGTTTACTGCTGGAGAAGCTAGAAAGCATTCCCCGGCCTGGACTTAGCGTAAAAATCAAGGGTATAGCAATAGAGATAGTCGACAGTAGCGATAGCAGTATTAACACGATAAAAATCTGTAACCTGCCATGATTGTGCGGGAAGTTAAATTAAACTATCCAACATTCTTTGCGCCTGAGCCGCATAACCGCCGCCAAATAGATTGTAGTGGTTTATTATATGGTAGATATTATACAAGGTACGGCGTCTGGAATAACCATCAGGCAGGGGGCAGACCTCATCATAAGATGCGTAAAAATTATCAGGACACCTGCCAAAAAGCTCAGTCATTGCCAAATCACTTTCACGATCACCATAGTAGCTGGCAGGATCATATATAACAGGCTTAGAATCTTTATCTGCGGCGTAATTGCCGCTCCATAAATCACCATGCAATAGCGATGGCACCGGCTGGGCTGGAAAAAATTCATCAAGTTTAGCCAAAACCTTGTCAGATGCTAAGCGCAAACCTTTGCCGGAGCCGTTCTTTTCAGCCATTTCAAGCTGCGGCAGCATTCTTTTATCACGCCAAAATTCCAGCCAATTTTCCTTATATGAATTATATTGCGGGCTACTGCCAATAGTATTATCAATATCAAAACCAAAATTAGCATTTGTAGTTTTGTGCATGGCTGCCAGCTGCCTGCCAAATTCAGCATAGGTATTGCCGGTGCCTGAACCAAATTCAATATATTCCATAACCAGATAAGATTTGTTCTCAAAACTTCCGGTGATAATAGGTTGGGGACATTTAATGCTTTTACTAGCATGTATAGTTTTTAAAGCTATATACTCAGCCTCAAACATACCTAATCTTTGCGCGGCATTTACTTTGATAAATAAAAAACCTGATTTTGCAAGATCAAGGCGAAAGGTTTGATTGATATCTCCGCCAAACACATTGGAAAAGCCATTAATTTTTACCGGCCCTATATATAAATCCAGTTCGCTTTGCAAGTGTTGCATGAAAATTTTATTCACAATTTTTCTCTTGAGCAAATTTAGCCGGTATTAACCGCAGCTTATAGTATGTAACTCAGAGTGTAAACGTCATAAGTTATTGATTTTACATAAATATTAGTATTATGCTTATTTTTTGTGCAAATAGCACAATCCTTGATAAAAAACAGGGAAATTGGCTTCCGGACAACATTAATCCACAAACTTATCCACAGATTATCTTAACAAGTTCAAATCTATAAATTAACTCAAAACCATAACAAAAAACTATAATTTAGATTCTCTAAAAAAGACCTAAGTTATTGATAATTTGACAGCGGGTTTTAACTGGATTTCTACCACTTTTTTAACTTAATTATCGGCAAATCCAAATTTTGTCCAACATAATCCTGGTCAAGCATAGTAGGCATTTTTCCGGTTTGATTATGCAAGGTATATTCTGGGCCTAATTTTGGCTTGACCTCAATTCTGACAATATTGCCACGATCACGAAACTCTTTAATATGAGCACTATCATAATCATAGCTGCGAATTTCTTTTTTAGGCCCAGAATAAACCAGAAATGTCGTTAGCAAGCCGGTTGATGCTGCTAGTATTTTTACAAGCCGCATTGTCTGCCTTTTTAGTTTTTTGCTCCGAATTTGGCTTTCCTTGCTTTCTTTTTCGCTTTGCTTTTAACCTTTTTAGATTTTTTCTTGGTTTTCTTGGCTTTGTCTTCTGTGGATTTTCTACCAGCAGCTCTACTGCCGGAATCTTCTGCCTTGGAAGTAGAAACCTTGGTTATGCCCGAGGTTTTCATGAGCCTTTTATTGTCGTTATAAATCGCATCACCGATTCCACTGACGTTTTTAATATCAGAGACGGATTTAAACTTATGGGTTCTCCGATACTGCATAATTGCTTCAGCTTTGGACTCTCCCACACCTTTTAAGACCATAAGCTCGGCCTTACTGGCGGTATTTATGTTAATCACATCTGCCAATATCGCTGTTGTAAATACCACAAGACTTAGAATTAGTGTTTTAATTATTTTCATAGTTTTTCCTTGTTAAAATCATATTGTCCCGATGAATCAATTCGGGCTCGTCAATATAACCTAAAATGCTTTCAATGTCACTACTTGGCTTACCTATTATTTTCCGACTTTCATAAGAATTATAGTTACTAAGACCGCGGGCAATCTCAGTTCCTTGTGCGTTAACACATTTCACCAGATCACCACGACTATATTCGCCGTTTATCCTGCTAACGCCAACTGGCAGCAAACTCTTGCCCTGCTCTGTAATAAATTTAACCGCTCCTGTATCCAATACTAATTCACCCTTGGACCGTATCTGCCCGGCTAACCATCTGCCGCGAGCGGTAAGTAAATTGACCTGAGCCGGGAAGAAAGTTCCCGCATTTTCACCTTTGGCAATTTTTAATAAAACATCCTGCCTGACACCGGAGGCAATGACAGTCATAGCCCCTGAACCGGAGGAGGATCTTGCCGCTTGCAGTTTGGTATACATGCCGCCACGACCCAAGTCACCAGACGATTTGCCTGCAGCTTTATCCAGACTTTTACTATCCGCTGTTACCATCGACAATAACTTGGCATCATTAAATATCCTGGGATCTTTATCATACATACCCTCCTGGTCGGTCAAAATCACCAACGCATCGGCTTCCAATAGATTAACAACCAATGCTCCCAGGCTGTCATTATCCCCAAACCTTATCTCATCAACCGCGACAGTATCATTTTCATTGACTATAGGGATTACTCCCAACTTGATAAGCTCGGTGATACTGCTTCTGGCATTTAAATAACGTTTGCGATCGGCAATGTCATCATGCGTTAATAAAATCTGCGCTGTGTGAATGCCATATTTGCTAAAAGCGCTTTCGTATGCCTGTATCAATCCCATTTGCCCGACTGCGGCGGCTGCCTGCTGCCGGTAAATTTCATGCGGCCTTTCATGCAATTTAAGACGTGTCAAACCCTCAGCGATAGAACCGGATGATACTATTACAAACCTGAATCCTTGCCGTTTTAATTTTACGATTTGTTCTGCTATATTGTTAATCAACTCATGTGATAAACCTTTGCCATTATTTGTAAGTACGGCGCTGCCAACTTTGACTATCCATAATCCGGGCTTGGTTAAATTATCACGCATCTTTTTGCCTTTGCAGTTCCTGCATTAAATCATAAACCAACTCCTTGGTTCCTTGTTGGGTAAGAGACGATATTTTATAAGCTCTGCCCTTCCAGCTGGTTTTAGCCAATATTATCTTGCAAATTTCATCCGCCTCGGCTTTGGGCAAAAGATCGACTTTAGTAAACACTAACCACCTGGGAATCTTGTCCACTTCATGCCCATAATTTTCAAGTTCTAAAACAACCGTATTATATTCCTTGATGATATTTGTCACATTGCTGGAACCTACATCAAGCAGGTGCAGCAAAATACGGTTTCTGGACAAATGCTTCAAAAATTTAAATCCCAGCCCCGCACCTAAAGCCGCGCCTTGAATTATTCCTGGAATGTCTGCCATTACAAAACTTTTATTATCATCAACTCTGACCACTCCAAGATTAGGATACAAAGTGGTAAAAGGATACGCCGCAACTTTAGGCTTGGCAGCAGAAATTGCCCTAATTAAAGATGATTTGCCGGCATTTGGAATACCTAACAGACCTACATCCGCCAGCACTTTAAGTTCCAGATGCAATTCCCTTATCTCTCCGACGCCGCCATTTGAGAACTGTCTGGGGGCACGATTAACACTGCTTTTATAGCGACTGTTACCCAAACCATGAAACCCGCCTTTGGCTACCAATAAACTCTGGCCGTCTTGAGTTACATCTCCTAATATCTCTTTGGTGTTTATGTCGTAAATACTGGTACCCACCGGAACCTTGATATAATAATCTTCGCCGCTTTTACCAGTACGATTTTTACCCATACCATCAGTTCCACGCTCAGCTTTATGAGTTCTTTTAAATCTAAAGTCTGCCAAAGTGTTCAGGTTTTGATCCGCTATTACATAAACGCTGCCGCCATCGCCGCCATCGCCGCCATCCGGGCCGCCTTTAGGGATGAATTTTTCCCGTCTGAAACTCACACAGCCATTGCCACCATTGCCAGCCTCAACTTTAATAACAGCTTCATCAACAAATTTCATTCTTTATAAAACAAAAAAGCCCCGGCTGACGGGGCTTTATAATTTTAATCGCATCATTATGGCTTACGCCTTATATACACTCACAGTTTTCCTTTTGCGTGGTCCTTTGATCTCAAACTTGACTACCCCGTCAGCTTTTGCAAATAAGGTATCATCACCCCCCCGGCCTACGTTAATTCCGGGATGAAAATGTGTGCCGCGCTGGCGCACCAGTATATTTCCTGCTGCAACGTTTTCCCCGCCAAAACGCTTAACTCCAAGCCTTTTGGATTTAGAATCACGACCATTTCTGGTGCTTCCTCCTGCTTTTTTATGTGCCATAAATTATTTCTCTAAGCTGCGATTTTCGTAATTTTAACTGCCGTATAATGCTGTCGATGCCCCATGCGTTTTAAATGATGCTTGCGGCGCTTAAACTTAACTATGTTAATTTTATCCGCTCTACCATGCTCTACAACTTCCCCGGTCACTTTGGCTCCTTGCAACATTGGCTCACCTATATTTGCATTGTCGCCATCTCCCACTAACAGCACATCGGTAAAATCAACCGCATCACCAACCTCGGCGCCGAGCTTTTCAACTTTAAGTATCTCGCCCTCCTGCACTTTATACTGTTTGCCTCCGGTACTAATAATCGCGTACATTTAAAACCTGCCAGTCTTTTTAAAACTGCGTAAGTGTATGTATTTACCACGTAAAGGTCAATTAATTTTCCTTTAATTTGGAAAAATTTCACTTAAAAAGTGTATAAGCCTTGTCCATGAGCGGCGATCCGTATCAATGCCATACTTGCCAGCCATTATTGAGACTTTTCCTGCTTTTTAACTTCATTCATAATTAAACGCGTAATCCAGTTAGATAAAGAACGTCCGTCAGCTTTTGCGATTGTTTTCGCCCGCTTTTTAAGCTCAGATTCAATACGAATACTAACTAATTTGGTTTTAGACATACAACCTTCCTATGTGAAGGTGTATTATAAACACAAAAACTTACAAAGCAAACACAATTGCATTAACTTGTAAAACTTTATGTTGCTTTTGTATTATATTGTTGTATAATGTAGCACATATATAGCCAACAGATTTAAAATGAACTTAAATACGGCGAAAATTGGAATAGAAAACCCGCCTCATGCCGGAGCCAGTGCAACGGTATGGACTTACTCAGCCGTGTTTGTAGTGGCCTTGATGGTAGGATTTGTTGTTTAAGAACTAAAAACTGCCGGCAGCACCGGCAGTAATAATTTGCAGCAAACCACATCCGTCTTGTGCATCCCTATACGAAATTAAACTTCCACATTTGTATGGTTGAAATTTTACTATTCCTCCCGCATATTAGGCAGGATGGAGTACCATGATTACTACAAAACTTTAGGAGTAGCAAAAACCGCCACTACCGATGAGATCAAGCGAGCTTACCGTAAACTAGCACGCAAGTATCACCCTGACGTTAGCAAAGAAAAAGATGCCGAGGCTAAATTTAAGGAAATCGCTGAAGCCTATGAAGTGTTAAAAGACCAGGATAAAAGGCAAAAATACGACCAGCTCGGGTCAAATTGGCAGCAATATGCCCGTCAAGGTTCTGGCGGTTTTCACAAATCCGGGCAAGGTCCGGAATTCACTAGCGGGTTTAGTGACTTTTTTGAAAGCATATTTGGCAGCGGCTTTGGTGTCGGGGCGGCATCTCATCGAGGATTTGATCCGCGCGCCACTCACGGTTTTAGCCAAAAAGGTGAAAATACGGAGGCAAAGATAAAAATTGACCTGCGGGATTCATACTTTGGCATCAAGCGCCAATTTAAAGTTCAGATTCCAGAAAACATGCCAGATGGCAGAACTTATGTAAAAAACAAAACGTTGCAAGTCAAAATCCCTAAGGGCATTTTATCCGGGCAAAAAATCCGCCTTGGTAAACAGGGAAACCCCGGGATTGGCGGAGGTCCTTCTGGAGATATGCTATTACAGGTAGAATTTGCTGCAGACAAAGACTTCAAAGCAGACGGGGGCGACATATATGCCAGTTTGAATTTAAGCCCATGGGAGGCCGCCTTAGGTGCGGAAGTTAGTGTGCCAACTCTGGATGGCCGGGTTGAAATAAAAGTTCCGGCCAATACTCGAGGTGGTCAAAAAATTAGATTAAAAGGTAAAGGCTTACCAGCCAAAACTCCCGGAGATTTATATTTTACCGCCAAAATAATGAACCCTGTACAATTAACTGGCGAAGAAAAGGGGCTATATAGAAAATTGAAAGACATTAGTGAATTTAACCCCAGGGGATAAAAAACCTAACGCCTTAATTTTCTTGTTTTAAGCTAGAATCGCGAAAAAAAGTTTATCATTTACCTTATGGCCTCAGTTGAACAAACCATAGCCTTAGCCGGCATCTATCAAGCAGCAACTTTAGTACAGTCAATTGCTTACCGCGGCATGTTTGAACTTGCTGACCTTGAAACCTGCATCCGTAGTCTGTTGGTCACGGACGCGCCGAATACCCTGGCAGTATATGGAGAAAGTGCCGATGTTCTAAAATTGGGCCTGACTTCCTTGATGAATAATTTTGACAACCAAACCAGGGATCAAAAATCCATGGAACTTACCCGCTACATCATAAATATTTTGGTTTTGGAAAAAAAAATATCCCATGACAAAACAATGCTTGACAAGCTGGCACAGGGAATAGAAAGAGTCAAGCAGCAAACCGAGCACTTCCCGGTAGGTCATGAAAATATTTCTCTGGCTCTAGCTAATCTGTATAAACAAACTATTAGCAATATTGGGCCCAATATTATGGTAAACGGCGAGCACGATCACCTTAACAACAGGAATCATGCGGCAAGAATTAGAACTTTGCTTCTAGCCGCAATCCGCTCGGCAGTGCTTTGGCGTCAAAAAGGCGGGGTACGCTGGAAGTTGATATTTGAACGCCGCAAAATAAGATCGCTAGCAAGTCAATTGCTGGATAATACACTGCCGGCACGTTAGAGGCATTGTTGTATAAGAGCAAGCAGCTTTTCATGTATTTTGAGATTGCCCGCTGTTATATCACCACTTGTCAGATAACCATCCTTGCCGGCAAAATCACTGACCGTGCCGCCGGCTTCCTTGATTAACAATACTCCGGCTGCTATATCCCAGGGACTTAGGTTTATCTCCCAAAAGCCATCCAACCGCCCTGCTGCTAAATACGCCAGATCCAGTGCGGCGGCTCCCGGGCGTCTTATACCGGAAACTTGCGGCAGTATTTTTTTGAACATTTTAAGGTAAATATCAAGGTTATCATAGTTTCTAAATGGAAATCCGGTACCAATTAAGGATAACCGTATGCTATGTTGACCACTCACTCGGATACGGCGTTGATTTAAAAAAGCCCCTTCGCCTTTGCTGGCGGTAAACAATTCATCACGCATAGGATCATAAATAGCCGCCACTTGCAGTTCATTTTTATGTCTTAGTGCAATTGAGGCAGCAAATGTCGGAAACCCATGCAGGTAATTGGTTGTACCGTCCAAAGGATCAATAATCCATTGATATTCTCTGGGACCTGACTCGCCGGCTTCCTCTGCCAAAATTCCATGCTCGGGGTAGGCTTCCTTTATTGTTTGCAGTATGACATGTTCAGCCTGGTAATCAATTTCCGAGACATAGTCATTGCGGCCTTTAGTTTTAATATCCAGAGATTCGAGTTTATTAATACCACGGACAATAACCTTGCCGGCATTTTGTGCCGCACGAGTTGCGATAGTCAAAAATGGGTTCATGGCAGGTGATAAAAAGCATGAATTCTAGCAAATATCCTCCCAAAACTTTAACTTAATATCCAGGATATAGTAAAATCCAAAACTTTCCCTAGTTCCAATATCTAATGCAAATAGGACCATTTAAATTAGATAATAATTTAATTCTGGCACCAATGGCGGGAGTTACAGACCGGCCATTTAGAATATTATGCCGTAAACTTGGAGCTGGTATGGCAGTGTCAGAAGTGGTAGCGGCAAACTCGTTCTTATGGGGCAGTACCAAAACTAAAAGACGAGCTGATCATACAGGAGAGCCTGATCCGCGATCTATTCAGATTATGGGATCCGACCCTGAAATGTTAGCAGATGCCGCCAGATTTAATGTTGATAATGGTGCGCAAATAATTGATATTAACATGGGATGTCCGGCAAAAAAAGTTTGTAATGCGGCAGCAGGTTCAGCTTTACTAAAGGATGAAAAACTGGTACAAAAAATTTTGGCTAAAGTTGTAAATGCGGTCAGCGTGCCGGTAACTTTAAAAATTAGAACCGGCTGGGACAAGCAGCACAAAAACGCGGTGCAAATTGCTAAAATTGCAGAGTCGGAAGGAATCAAGGCTATTGCTATTCATGGCAGAACCAGATCTGATGGATATAAAGGCAAGGCGGAATACATCACTATCGCTATGGTAAAAAATCAGGTAAAAATTCCGGTAATTGCCAATGGCGATATAAAAACTCCCACACAAGCTAAAGAGGTTTTACGATTAACTCAGGCAGACGGGATAATGATTGGCAGAGCTGCGCAAGGTAACCCCTGGATTTTTCAGGCAATTGCCTATTATTTTCAGCATGGGGTTGATATGTCTCCTCTTGTGCCAGATAGAATCGCACATGTTTTAGGCTGGCATCTTGAGAATTTATATGAGTTTTATGGTGAAAACAAAGGTGTATTGGTGGCACGCAAACATATATCATGGTACAGCAAAGGCATGGCTAATGCCGCAGAGTTCAGAAAAATCATCAATCAGGTTGAAGATGCAAGAATCCAACTTGAGTTAGTAAATAACTTTTTTGCCAAACAAGCTTTAGCCGCATGAGCAAAAAAACACTATCTTTGGCAAAATGTACCAGGAAGTCGCTTAAGAATTATTTTAAGTTACTTGATGACCCAACTCAGGCCAAGGACATTTACCATACTATAGTGTCCCAGATAGAAAAACCCATGTTAAAAACTGTGATGCAAAAAGCAAAAAATAATAAATCCATGGCGGCTAAAATTTTGGGTATAAATCGCAATACCCTGCACAAAAAGTTAAGACAACATAAGCTTGATAAGGCATGAAAATTAAAAGAGCGTTAATAAGCGTTTCTGATAAAACCGGATTGGTGGATTTTGCCCGGGAGCTAAGATGCTTGGGAATTGAAATTATAAGCACAGGCGGTACGGCCAACTTATTGCAACAACATGAAACAGCCTTGACAGAGATATCAGAATACACAGGCTTTCCGGAAATGATGGATGGCAGACTTAAAACCTTACATCCTAAAATTCATGGCGGCATCCTTGGAAGACGCGGGGTTGATGATGAGACCATGATCGAACATAACATAACCGGCATTGATTTAGTGGTAGTTAATTTATATCCGTTTCAACAGACTATAGCCAGGGACAATGTCACATTAGCCGCAGCAATAGAAAATATTGATATCGGCGGACCTGCTATGGTACGAGCGGCTGCCAAAAACCATGAGTCGGTCGCTGTAGTAGTTGACTGTGATGACTATACTGATGTTATTGCGGAATTAAAGTCAAACAACGGAACTATAAGCCAGAAAACCAGCTTCAAGCTCGCAGTCAAGGCTTTTTCGCATACGGCACAATATGATGGTGCAATTTCCAATTATTTGAGTGCTATTAATGGCAATGACAAACAAAAGTTCCCCAAGGTATTAAATTTGCAGTTTAACTTACGCCAGGACATGCGTTATGGAGAAAATCCACATCAAACGGCAGCTTTTTATGTAGAAGCTGGCGCTGAATTTTCAGTTGCCAGCGCCAGACAAATCCAGGGCAAAGAGCTTTCATATAATAACGTAGCAGATGCCGATGCGGCATTGGAATGCGTGAAAGAATTTACTGTGCCTGCCTGCGTTATCGTCAAGCATGCTAATCCTTGCGGGGTCGCGCTGGGTGATTCTATCTACGATGCTTACACTAAAGCGTTCAAAACTGACCCAACTTCGGCATTTGGTGGAATTATTGCCTTTAATCGGGAACTTGATCTTGCAACTGCCAAAGAGATCATACGGCGCCAATTTGTTGAGGTAATTATTGCGCCTACAGTTAGTACGGACGCTGGAAAAGTTTTAGCTGATAAAAAGAATGTAAGAGTTCTGGAGGTTGGAACTTGGCATGAACAAAAATCCGCGCTTGATTTTAAGCGCGTAACGGATGGCTTATTGGTACAGGATAAGGACCTTGGCATGATAACTGCAAATGATTTAAAAACAGTTAGCAAGCGCAAACCCGGCACGGAGGAAATGCAAGATCTCTTATTTGCCTGGAAAGTTTGTAAATATGTAAAATCTAACGCCATAGTCTATTGCAAAAATAAAACCACAATTGGCATAGGCGCAGGACAGATGAGCCGGGTTTACTCGGCAAAAATTGCCGAGATTAAGGCTAAGGATGAAAATCTTACAGTAACAGGTTCGGTCATGGCCTCAGATGCGTTTTTCCCATTTCGTGATAGTCTTGATGCGGCTGGCGGGGCCGGCATCACTGCGGTGATACAGCCAGGAGGCTCTATGCGAGATAAGGAAGTTATTCAAGCGGCAGATAAGCATAATATTGCTATGGTATTTACTGGTATGCGTCATTTCAGGCATTAAGATCACATGAAGGTGTTAATAATTGGAAACGGTGGCCGCGAACATGCTTTGGCCTGGAAAATCGCCCAATCTGCGCAAGCTGAAAAAGTATACGTAGCGCCTGGCAATGCTGGAACTTATCTTGAGCCTAATCTTACCAACATTGAAATAAATTCGGATGATACAAAAGAGCTTTTAAACTTTGCTAAAACCAAAAATATAGGTCTTACTGTAGTTGGCCCGGAAGCGCCATTAACCAATGGGATTGTCGATGACTTTACCGCCGCGGGCCTTAAGTGTTTCGGCCCTGATAAAAACGCGGCGCAGCTTGAAGGCTCCAAAACTTTTAGCAAAGAATTTTTTAAACGACATAATATTCCAACAGCAGACTATGCAAGTTTCTCTGATGCGGCAGATGCTATCAGTTATCTTGACAAGGCAAAATTTCCATTAGTAGTAAAGGCTGACGGTCTGGCCGCTGGTAAGGGAGTTATTATTGCTCAAACTAAAGACGAAGCTGAAGTTGCGATTAAAGATATGCTAACTTACGATAAATTCGGTCAGGCCGGTAATAAAATTATTATTGAGGAATTCTTGCAAGGTGAAGAGGCGAGTTTTATCGTAATAACCGATGGGACAAACTTTTTACCAATGGCGACTTCACAGGATCATAAAGCTAGAGATAATGGTGATAAAGGTCCTAATACTGGAGGCATGGGCGCATATTCACCAGCGCCTGTGGTCACTCCTGCAATTTATGACAAGATTATAAATCAGGTTATAAAACCAACTATTAAGGGTATGGCAAAAGAAAAAAATACTTTTGTCGGTTTTTTATACGCAGGACTTATGATAGATAAATCCGGCTCAGTAAAAGTTTTAGAATTTAATGTGCGCTGTGGTGATCCTGAAACCCAACCTATTATGTTAAGACTCAAATCTGATTTACTGGAACTATGCATGGCGGCATTGGATGGCAAACTTGATTCTCTAACAATAGACTGGGATGATCGAGCCTCACTTGGCGTAGTGTTAGCTGCCGGGGGCTATCCAGGCAGCTATAATACAGGTAACGCAATAACCGGAATTCCTATGGAGACAGATGATACCAAGATTTTCCATGCCGGCAGCGCAATTCAAAATGATGTAACAGTTACCGCAGGCGGCAGAGTGTTGTGTGCTTGCGCCTTGGCAGAAACACTCCAAAGTGCGCAAACCAAGGCCTATAAACTCGTTGAGAGTATAAACTGGGACAATGTCTATTATCGTACCGATATAGGTTTTAAGGCGTTTAAATAGCTCATGCTTGCCCTGGTTGACTCACATTGTCATCTTGATCGGCTACAACCAGATAAGGCCTTTTCAAGCCTTGAACAACAAATCAAGCATACACAAAAATCAGGTGTCAGCCATATGCTTAATGTCAGCATTGATCTTGACAATGTTAAGCAAGTTATCAAAATTGCCAGGGATAATGCAAATATATTTGCCTCAGTTGGCGTACATCCAAGTGAAGTGGGCAAACATAAATTTACCGTTCAGGATTTGGTTAACCTGGCCCGGCATGAAAAAGTTATTGCCATCGGCGAAACCGGTCTTGATTATCATTATGAAAATACTGACAAAGAAAGACAGCAAGAGTGTTTTCGCCAGCATATTCAAGCGGCAATTAAAACCACCCTGCCACTAATTATACATACCAGAGATGCCAGGAAAGACACTATCGCAATAATGCGCGAAAAACAGGCGGAAATCACAGGCGGCGTCATGCATTGTTTTACTGAAAGTTGGGAGATGGCAAAGCAAGCTCTGGATATGGGGTTTTATATTTCTTTTTCAGGCATTATAACTTTCAAAAATGCTGACAGTCTAAGGGAGGTCGCAAAAAAAGTTCCACTTGAACGGGTATTGGTTGAAACTGATGCGCCATATTTAGCCCCGGAACCACATCGCGGCAAACCCAACCAGCCCTTATATGTAAAACATGTGGCAGAGAAATTGGCACAAATTCATAATCTGTCGCTGGACACGATAGCACAACAAACTAACAGGAATTTTTTTACCTTGTTTGCGGGGGCCGGTTAGGAGCTAGCAACCAACATATTCAAAACCTCATACAAACCTTGCTCCACCGGTGCCCTTACTGTTATATCATCTGATTTTGGATGTGGAAAAATTATTTTGTTAGCATGCAAAAACATGCGCCTAAGGCCTAATTTTTTAAAATTTTCATTTATATCAGGATTGCCATATTTGTCATCACCAAGAACAGGATGACCCAAACTTTGTGCATGTACCCTTATTTGGTGAGTTCTGCCGGTCATAAGCTCCACCTTAACCAAACTCGCATTTTTATATTTTTGTATGGTTTTAAAAACCGTAAGCGCAGCCTTGCCGCCCTCCTCTACCTCAACTATGCGTTCGCCAGATTTAAGAATATTCTTTTTAAGCGGCTTGCTGCACCTGACAATATTTGCTTTAAATCTACCGGCCAATAACGCCAGGTAAGTCTTGTGCACTTGAGAATTTCTAAACGCGTCATGCAAAAAGCGTAGATAGGCGCGGTTTTTGCTAATAATCAGACAACCGGATGTAGCCTTATCCAGACGATGAACCAACTCTATGTCAGCGTATTTGGGATACAAACTACGGACGGCTTCAATAAGCCCAATTTTTATACCACTACCGCCATGCACTGCCAAGCCCGCTGGTTTATTAATAACTAATACTTGTTTATTCTCATAGATAATGGATTTTTTTATGGATTCTAAGAATTTAACCCTAGGTTTTAACTTAGTTTTATCCGGCAACATTATTGGCGGGATTCTTATCTGGTCGCTTGGATTAATTTTATACAGTGGCTTGATGCGTTTTTTATTAACACGAACCTGACCGGTACGGATGATTTTATATATATGAGGTTTTGGTACACCGCTTAACTCACGTAACAGGTAATTGTCAATTCTCTGTCCTGAGTCCGCTTTACCGGCGGTTATAATTCTTACTTTGGCAGCACTTGACATAAATTCTTGAATTTATAGCGAGAATCCAATAGTATACACCCAAGTCTAATATATTTATTTAGCATCTAATTTTAAGTAAAGAGAATAACATAATCTCTTGATTTAAATGTAAACAAAAGATTTCAAGACTCTTGATGTTATCGGAGTTTATTTAAAGAGGTAAGGACATACAGACATCAGTTGGGAGCAAAAACCAGCTTTTTAAACGTGGCAGCACAGAATATATATTTACAGTTAAACCATTTAGAATCATTTGGGAAGCAATATATAGCAGATATGATATTTGAAAAATTATTGTGCGTTTGATAACGAAATTGTATGTCTTTGCATATTGTAGAGACATGAAAAATGAAACGAATACTTGTAAATGCGCTACAAAAAGAGGAAGTGCGCGTAGGACTGGTGGAAGGCCAGTATCTATATGACCTTGACATAGAAAATGCCGAATTTAACAAGAAAAAGAATAACATTTATAAAGGAGTAATTACCAGGGTTGAACCTAGTTTAGAAGCTGCTTTTGTAGATTTTGGGCAAGAACGTCATGGATTTTTGCCTTTCAAGGAAATATCACGCAAATATTTTCAGAAAGACTCTCTGGGTCAGGACAAAATGCCCACCATAAATGAGGCCATAAAAGAAGGTCTGGAAGTTATAGTGCAAGTATCCAAAGAGCAAAGAGGTAATAAAGGCGCGGCACTTACAACATTTATCAGCATCGCCGGACGTTATTTGGTTCTAATGACGAACAACCCGCGTGCTGGCGGTATATCCCGAAGAATAGAGGGCAACGAACGACAGGAACTCAAACAGATTTTCCGCGAACTTGAAATAAAACCGGGTTCCGGGGTCATCATTCGTACTGCCGGAGTAGGTAAATCCGTAGAAGAATTACAGTGGGATCTTGACTATTTAAATCAAATCTGGGAGAACATCAAAACCGCAGCCAAACAACAGCCAGCGCCATTTTTAATTTACGAAGAGAGCAATATAATTGTCAGGGTATTACGTGATCACTTTCGCTCGGATATAGATGAAATATTCATCGACAACAAAGAGGTTTATAAATTTGCCAAGGTATTCATGACCCAAGTTATGCCACAGGCCTTAAATAAACTTAAACTGTATGAGGATACCGTGCCGATGTTTAACCGGTTTCAAGTTGAATCCCAGATTGAATCGGCCTTTAAACGGGAAGTAAACTTGCCATCTGGCGGTTCAGTGGTAATTGACCCGACAGAAGCTTTAATCTCGATTGATATAAATTCATCTCGGGCCACCAAGGGCAAAAGTATTGAGGAGACCGCGATTAATTCCAACCTGGAAGCGGCGGATGAAATTGCCAGGCAGTTAAGGCTGAGGGATATTGGCGGTCTGATTGTGATTGATTTTATCGATATGCTGGAAGCAAAAAATCGCCGGGAAGTTGAGAACCGATTGCGTTCTGCAATTAAACTTGATCGCGCGCGCATTCAGATGTCCGCCATATCAAAATTTGGCTTGTTGGAAATGTCGCGCCAAAGATTAAGGCCGTCTTTGGGTGAATCGGCAATGGAGGTGTGTCCGCGTTGTGCAGGGAGTCGAACCATTAGAAGCCCGCAGTCGCTATCATTGTCAATTTTCAGATTGTTACAAGAAGAAGCCTTAAAGAAAAACACCTACAGCGTGGTAGCGCAAGTGCCACTGGATGTAGCAACTTATCTATTAAACGAAAAGCGCAACGCCATAAAAAAACTTGAAAAACGCACCAAGGTAAAAATTATTCTGGTGCCAAACTCTTCTCTGGAAACCCCAAATTATTCAATAGATAGAACTCATCGGGATAACAGACGCCCCTGGGATAATAAGGCCAGCTATGAAATGCTGGAACTAAAAAAGCAAGAGCATGATTTGCTGCCACATGACAAGTATAAAAATACCTCTCCGGCAGTAAAGCAGATTATTCCGGCAAAGCCAGTGCCAACGCAAAACAAGCAAGCTGCCAATGATAATGAGGAAGGTTTGATCTCAAAAATTTTTTCAATCTTCAAGACCAATGAAATTGAAGAAAAACCACCAACAACAAGCCAAAATAAAAATAAACCAAAACCACCGGTGAAAAAAAATCGCGGCAGACGCAATAATAAATCGCACTATAACAAGCGTGGCGGATCACAGAAAAACAGAAATCGTGGTAATTATAGAACCCGGAAAAACAAAGCTTCCGGGGGAGGAAGTTCGTGACCGGAGCTATTTGATTTGACTAGCTGTTTCCTGTTCGAGGTCTTGACAAAGCACAATCCTGGACACAAGATCCTTTAAAGCCTTGCCGCGATGGCTGATTTTGTTTTTTTCTATTTGCGAGATATTCGCTGCCGAACAATTATGCTCAGGTGCATAAAAAATCGGATCATAGCCGAACCCTTGAGTGCCGGATGCGGCGTGTAAAATTTTACCCTCCCAAATACCTTCGGCAATTATCGGAGACGGATCTTTTGCATGCCGCATATAAACCATAACACATATAAATCTGGCGGTTCTGTCTGCTTTAGGCATTCTGCCAAGCTCAGTTAAAAGTTTTCCTATATTGTCTTGAGAAGTCGCATCTTCACCAGCATACCTTGCCGAATAAATTCCGGGAGCGCCATTTAAACTATCAACCGCTATCCCTGAATCATCAGCAATTGCCGGCAAGTCTGTGTGCCCACAGGCGTTTCTTGCCTTCAAAATGGCATTTTCTACAAAAGTAAGTCTGTTTTCTTCAACATCACTTATAACAAATTCAGACTGTAGCAAAATCTTGACTTTGTATCCGCTTAACAAGTTTTTTAGTTCTTTCACTTTCCCCGGATTTGAAGTTGCAAGCACAATTTTTTTATTCATCAAGCACAAGTCTTTGAATTGCAATTAATTCAGCAATGCCCTTTTGAGCCAGACCAAGCATTTGCTGTAATTCCTCCGGTGAATACGCACCCTCTTCTGCCGTACCCTGTATTTCAATGAAATTATTATCATCGTTCATCACTACATTCATATCGACCTGAGCATTTAAATCTTCTTCATAATCCAAATCCAAAATTGGCATACCCTTGAAAATTCCGACTGAAACCGAAGCTACATGATTAACGACGGGTGAAGTTTTAAGCTTGCCTGATTCCAGCAATCTGCCAATGCTCAAAGCCATAGCTACGTAGCCACCTGTAATTGCAGCAGTCCTGGTCCCGCCATCTGCTTGTATCACATCACAGTCCAGGATGATCTGACGTTCGCCAAGTTTTTCAAGAGCAACCGCAGAACGCAAAGACCTGCCAATCAAACGCTGAATCTCCATTGTGCGTCCACTTTGACCATTTTTTGCCTCACGGCGCATGCGGCTGGTGGTGGAGCGCGGTAACATTCCGTATTCTGCGGTTATCCATCCACGATTTTGGCCTTTAAGCCAGGGCGGAACTGACTCCTCCACTGACGCCGTACAAATAAGCCTGGTTTTACCAAACTCAACCAGTACCGAACCTTCCGCGTGGCAGGTAAAATCCTTACTTATGCCAACTTCTCGCATTTGTTCTAGCAGTCTTGTATCCGGTCGCATAGGAAATATTTAGCTTTAAGTTAGAATGGCAGATTTTAGCATTAACGGTTCAATATGGCTAACAGCATGACCGATGAAGCTGTTTTGGAGTCTGTTGCTAAGAGCTTGTTTAAAGCAGGTGATTTTCTGGGCGCTCATCAACAGATAAAATCACGCGAAGGCGCAAAACCTTGAGTGACTTGTTTTATGTTACAATGCCAAGTTAAACCATGTGACAGAGAGGTATAGTAATGTCAAGAAATTTGAAGAACTATTTTTTGTTAGTTGTTGTGACAGTTTTTGTTTCAGCTTGCCAGACCACGCCTGATGCAGAAAAGAAAAATAAAACCTATGACAAAGATAATCAAGGCGGTACCATAGTAACAAAGCCAGAGGATCAAGCATATGGTGGCGGAACTGTGGTGACCAGACCACAATAACCAAACAAAACTACATCATATTTTAAAATAATTAGACTAGTCTAATTCTAAGGTGCCGGCTTTTGTTAATTTTGACAAAAGCGGTTAAACGGGAAGTTAGTGCAAATCTAACGCTGCCTCCGCAACGGTAATTGGTAGTAGCTAATGGATATCCACTGGTAATGCCGGGAAGGATTTTAGCACACACCACTTCATAAGCCCGGATATCGGCCTTACATATAGCCGCAGATACCGTATCTGCGAATAATTACGATCGTATCACGGAGGGTGAAATGAAAAAATTACTTTTAGGGCTAATCGTCATGAATCTGTTAGCAACTCCCATGACCCTGGCCAGGCAAAGTGTTCCTACCATAGTTATCAGTAATTCCAAAGTAGAGCAAAATATAAGCAATGTTATCTCGTCAGTGACCATAATAGACCAGGAAGAAATCGAGCAATCCAGAGTGCAAAATCTTGCTGATTTGCTAAAGACCAAGGCCGGAATTGCTATTGCCAAAAATGGCGGCAGAGGACAGACCGCCAATGTTTTTATGCGTGGAGTTGCCAATAAACATACTTTAGTTTTAATTGATGGAGTAAAAGCGTCATCTAATATAGACGGTACTTTTTACTGGCATAATTTGCCGCCTTCTGCAATAGAACGTATTGAAATAGTCAGAGGCGCAAAATCCAGCATTTATGGCTCGGATGCGATAGGCGGTGTTATTCATATTTTTACTAAAAAAGCCTCCGGCTTACACCTGAATATGGGCGGTGGTTCATTTTCCAGCAAAAAAGGTACGCTAACATTTGGGGTTAACAAGGAACACGCTGGCTTTAGTCTGAATATTGGCAAGGAAAAATCTGAAAATTTTTCTGCCACAAATCAAAAAATTGGAATTGATACATTCAATCCGGATGATGATGCATATGAAAATGAAAGTTTTAATTTAGGGCTTTGGGCAAAATTTACTAACAAACTAAAAATTGACGCAAGTTTTTTATCCAGCGCCTCTGAAACCGAATATGACGCATTTCATTTTGGCGGCGGTAATTTTGACGACTTAAACACTACTAAAAACAAAATATATTCTCTTAAATTTGACCATGAAATATCCCCAAAATGGCAGCAAATATTCACCCTTGGCAAATCTGATATTGATGCTCTTTTTACTGAAAGAACCACAAACACTGAATCTTACCGCTCGGATGCTTCACGCATCGAATTTAATTGGCAGCATAACGTTAAATTCAAGAAAAATCTGCTAGTTCTGGGGGCTGACTACACACGTGACAAGGCTGAAATTGATAGTTTATTTGCCAATTACTCCGCTAACAAACTAGTTAACAAAGGAATTTATGCCAATTTATCCGGCAAGTTTAAAGGTTTTCAATATGGCCTGGGACTTAGAAATGATAAGCACGATAATTTTGGCACGCACACCACACATCAGATAGAACTTGGCAGAAAACTTGATGAAAATTGGAGTTTGCAACTTTCCCATGCCTCCGGTTTCAAAGCCCCTACTATTACCGAATTGTTTTACCCGGCTGATTTTATGGGCCGACCGGTAGGCAATCCAAACCTTAAACCGGAAAAATCAAAAACCTATGAATTTGGCCTGAATTATTCAGCACCTGAGTCTTTTGCCAAAATAAATTTTTTCAACACTAAAATTCGTGGTCTAATAAAATTCGGCACTCCCTATGAGAACGTTAGCCAGGCTCAAATCAGAGGATTTGAGATACAGTACAACAAATACTTTGGAAACTGGAAGCTTGATCTTGCGCTTACACTTTTAGACAGCAAAGATGATGCCGGAAAAAGATTGGTATTAAGGCCGGATCAGCAACTTGCGGCAGGAATTAGCAGGCATTTTAGCAAAGGATATTTAAAGCTGGATGCCTTATTTGTAAGTGAAAGAGATGATATGGACTACTCTAATCTAAGAGAGGTAAAATTAGGCGGCTACTCGGTTTTCAATTTAGCAGGTGAGTATAAAATAAACCCCAGGCTTGCATTAGGGTTTAGAGCGGAGAATATTTTGGATAAAGAATACGAAACAGTTTACGGCTACAACAGCCCGGAACGCTCAGCATATTTTGATCTTAGATATTCCTGGGATTGACCCTAAACTTTCTTTTTTGTCATGCTTGTGTTAGTGAAGTGGATGTGGAATCCGATTGGTAAAGCTTTACTTATACTTCTTTGTTTGGTTAGGTGGGTTTTGTTTGTTAGCCTTGTATGCACAGTATTTGTCCCGAACCACGTGGTTTTTTGGTGTGCAGTCGTCATTGTGGGGTAATTAATTGTGGGGTAACTAAGTGTTTTTGACACCCTCTCAACCCCTGTCGCCCCCTTCCCCGCCTCCACGGTAATTATATTTACTAATTCTGGTTTTATCCATTTCTTTCTCATATTTTGGTCTCCTGTGAAAAATATGTGTTTACCAGTATAGATATATATATATCTATGCAAGCAGTTTTCATTTTTTTGTTTTATAACATGTAATCTGTCGGCATTTGTAACAGGTAATGTGTGCGGATTTATATTAGCCTGTTTATGGGGTGTAGATTAACCCAGGAAAGGGACTACCGGATAAACGCCTGAACAGTCTCTCATCACTTTTTTTAATTCTTCTGCTATTTCTGTCAGAGTTAAAATGGGGTGGACGATGGGGATTGAACCCACGACGACTGGAATCACAATCCAGCGCTCTACCAACTGAGCTACGCCCACCATAGTTGTTATACATTTATGCCGATGCCGGTTCTTATATGGCACGCCCGGCAGGATTCGAACCTGCTACCCTCGGCTTAGAAGGCCGATGCTCTATCCAGATGAGCTACGGGCGCAGTACTTGGTCGGGGTGGAGGGATTTGAACCCCCGACCCACTGGTCCCAAACCAGTTGCGCTACCAGGCTGCGCTACACCCCGATTTTACTAAATTTCGCTTGGGAAATCCCTTAAGAATCTTGCTTCGCGGCAAACTGCGCATAATACGCAGGAAGCCCGATTTAGTCAACAAGCATGACAAAAAAGTGTTAGTAACATGTAATCTGTCCGTTTTTGTAACACGTAATGTGTCTGGATTTATATTGTCCTGTTTGCGGGACATATATGAACCGGACGCAGTTGTTACAGGAGATAAAACAGATGAGAT
>Ga0056111_1000069_pt1 | contig 23810 bp, 20 predicted proteins | sample WorMetloBBELIZE2_FD_83874 | JGI IMG/M metagenome (GOLD analysis project Ga0056111, IMG submission 83874) | Marine gutless worms symbiont microbial communities from Max Planck institute for Marine Microbiology, Germany - Olavius longissimus B... ... | reverse complement strand
TCTCGCTACGCTTGTCAAATATGCCTCCGCAGTATTGCTCTCGTCTTTTTTCGGGCTCGGTTTAGGCTTGATGCGCCTTTTTTCTTTACGCACAATTTGGGAACTGCTGGCAAACATCGTGCTAGCGCCCTTGATTTTTCTTGTAGCATTTTCGATATATGACAGTGTTGATCGAAGCAGGAGGCATACAATTGAATAATAATGGCAATGGGAACATACCAGGTTTGAAAAACAAATTGATCGTAATTGGAGCGCTTGTTTTTTCCATTTTTCTGGTGTTCACAATATATCTTTTCAATCTGCAAATAGTGGAAAACCTGTTCTGGGAGGGTAGGGCGAAAAAAGTTTCAAGCAGATCTGAGCCGCTGCCGGCACAACGAGGTTTAATCTGGGATAGAAATCTGGATATGCCCTTGGCATTGAATATCGACTCATTTGCTGTTCATGTTGTTCCAGCCGAAATACCACCCTCCAATCCAAGAGAACTTGCTCATTCTCTCTCGTCGATTCTCGAACTTCGGACCGAAGATATTCTCGACAAAATTCCCTCGAACTGGATAACATCATGGAATCGGATTGAATTAAAAGACGGAATTCTCTACGAAACAATCGTGGAAATTGCGGAAGCCAGGGAAAAGTATCCTGGTGTTTATTGGTCTAGCAAACCTTATCGCTGGTACAACAGCGTAGGTTCAATCTCACATGTCCTCGGATACGTTGGAAACATCACGGTTGAGGAACTTCAGATTCTTTATAACGAGGGTTATGAGAACACTTCCAATCTAGGCAAAACAGGAGTCGAAAAAACCTATGATATCCTCCTAAGGGGTAACGACGGTCAGATAACCCAGACTGTCGATGCAAAGGGGCGAAGTCTGAGTGAGGTTGAAGAGGTGTCGCCGCCAACGAATGGATTTGATGTGGTTCTCACTATCGACAGACATATTCAAGAGCTTGCAGAAAAAGCGCTTGGCCCACGAAAAGGATCCCTCATCGTGTTGAAACCTTCAACAGGAGAGATTTTGGCCCTGGTTTCATATCCGTCCTTCGATCCGAATAAATTTGACAAGGGGCCAGTCAATTTCGAGAACCTCAGTCTCAATGCTGATTCTCCATTTCTCAATAGATCAATTCAGTCGAACTATGCGCCGGCATCTACTTTCAAAATCATTATGACAGCAGCCATTCTCGGGGAAGAAGCCGTAAATCCAAGAATGGAAGTCAATTGCCGCGGTGTGATGACTCTTGGGAATAGACGATTTCTTTGCCACAAGCAAAGTGGACATGGCCCTGTAAATCTTCGTGAAGCTTTGGAGCAATCTTGCAATATATACTTTGGTACTGTGGGAGTGAGATACTTGGGAATCGATACAATATCACGGTATGCAAGAACATTTGGCCTGGGCTCGCTGACCAGTATTGAACTTGACGGTGAAGTTGAGGGGGTGGTGCCGGAAAAAAACTGGAAGGAAGATAGATTTCATTCGCCCTGGACCAGCGGAGACACTCTAAATGCAAGCATCGGCCAAGGTTTTCTAAGTGCTACTCCGCTCCAAATGGCCAATGTAATGGCGGCCATCGTCAATAAAGGCACGATATATCGTCCGCATCTAATCAAGGAAATCAGAAAACCAGGTACGGGCTTTGCTGTGGGATCGATTCATGAAGTAATAGAACCAGAAATTCTAAGTACAATTGACCTGCTTGATGTGCGGGACTACTTGTTTCTACAAGATGCGCTGCGAGGTGTGGTGAGCAGAGGAACCGCATACTGGGTTATAAGAACTGATTCAGTTGAGGTTGCAGGTAAGACAGGGACAGGGGAAATAGGCTATGATGACAGGTGGAACAATTGGTTTGTCGCATTTGGACCACATCGAACCGATGGCTCCGAAGAGCAAATCGTTGTGGTTGCAATGGTCGAGGCGTCTGAAACTTCATACGATTGGTGGGCCCCCAAGGCCAGTGATATTGTCTTCGAAGGAATTTTTGCCAATCGCACCTACGAAGAGGTAATCGCGGAGTGGCGGAGGAGAAAGGTATGGTGGAGCTGGGACAATAAGGAACTGCCTCAACCCGGGATGCCTTATATGATTGACGAAGTCATCGAAGTCCAATAGTGGATCTGAGTTCGACAAAGACTGCTGCAATTGCGAAACTGGACATCGTATTGTTTCTCTCGGTGATTAGCCTGCAGGTACTCGGTGTCGCATTCATATATTCGAGTGGAGTAACCTCAGCCGGTCATCAGATTTCATCGGAATGGATAAAACAGATAACCTGGTCTTCAATGGGATTAATTCTGATGACTGCCTTCACTCTAATCCACTACAGATTCTGGAGACGTTGGGCGATTCCCATATATGCTGGAACTACTCTTTTCCTTATTCTTGTACTGATATTCGGAGATTACATCAAGGGTGCAAGGGCTTGGATTGGAATTGGAGGAGTGGGAATACAGCCATCGGAATTTGCCAAACTCTCTCTGGTAGTGGCACTTGCCTGGTGGTTCGAAGAGCGGGCGGATGTAAGGAACAGGCTGCTTTCCTGGATGGGAGCGCTAGTTCTGTCGCTTATTCCAGTTTCGCTTGTACTCATTCAGCCGGATTTGGGAACGGCTATTGTGTATATCCCAATTCTGCTTGCCATGGCATTTGGCGCGAATATTGGATTGCGCTTGATTTTGTTCCCCGTGATTATTGGAATTCTTGTTGGCGGAGGGATATTGGGATATGCATGGAGCGAGCATATATCCGATGCTCCCAGTGGTTTTTTTCTTCTATTCAAGGAAATGAGATTAATCAGAATTGCACTCCCATCTTTACTTGGGCTCACTGTTTCCATCTTCTTTGGCTGGCTTCTATTCAGGCGAAAATTTTACCTCAAGTTATTATACAGCTTTAGCATCGTAACCATGTCATATTTCGCCATTGTCGGGGTTGTAAGGATTATCCGCGAGTATCAACTGATGCGGCTTGTGGTGTTCTTGAACCCTCAAATAGATCCCCAGGGCGCTGGATGGAATGCAATTCAATCTGTCACCGCCATTGGCTCCGGGGGATTGTCGGGAAAAGGATTTCTTAAGGGCACCCAGTCTCATTACAGATACCTGCCTGAGCAAAGCACCGATTTCATTTTTTCCATTCTTGCCGAGGAATTGGGTTTCATTGGAAGTCTGTTGGTTTTCATTCTCTATTCAATAGTGATAATAAGAACCCTTCACATAGCCTATACTTCTCAGGAAAGATTTGGAACGTATATCGCGATTGGGATAGCCGCGATGTTTAGCTACCATGTGATACAGAATATCGGTATGGCCATTGGTCTCTTGCCCATCACCGGCATACCTCTTTTTTTCCTCTCCTATGGCGGTTCGGCATCGTGGACAGCACTTATATCAGTGGGTTTGCTCCTGTCTATTCACTATCGACGACACGAGATATAAGCCCATCATCAGGGCAGACGCAGCGGAACGGCAAGAGTAGACAGAATATACATTATCAGAAGTAGATAGTCCACCCGTCATGGGTAACGTATAAAATCTCTCGCAAATTCTGAAAAAGCATGAAAAAGTTCTTAAGGCTGACGATTGTTTGATTACCACAAAACCAGTCAGAAGGAGGACTATATGAATGGCAAGATCATCTGGGAAATTTTGTCAGAGAAACAAAGATTCTTGACACTACCCCCTTTTTGTCAGCTAATTATATCCCAGCAAAAAATTTCCTTGAATTGAGTGAGAAAGTTTCGTAATCTCACCTACCAATTTCCCGGAATCTCTCTTAGTTTGATGAAAAGACTCGAAAACATCCAAGCTCCTAAGAAGCCTGGAAGAATGCTTAGAATGAATTTCATTTCCAAGCCGATGCGCGCGATAAGAACGATGCCGAGCAACCCGCCCAGAAAGGCGCCCGTAAGTCCAACCGACCAAGTCATCCAGAACAGTCTTCTACTAAAACCACTCTTAGACCATCTGATGATCAATACGGAGATAAACGCGCAGGCCACATAGGAAAAAAACAGGATTATTTCTCGCATAAAAACCTCAGATATAAAAGCAAGGCAAAACACCTGAAATATCAGCCTTTGCCTGCGAAAGTATAGCAAGCCATCCAAGTCGAGACAAGCGCCAGTTACTGTTTAGGATGATGAACTAAAGGCGATGGCTATCGTGAATGGGTGAATAACCGACGTCTCCAAAGTATACTGGTTTGCTAGTGACAGGTTTGAAACTACTTTGGATTCTCCCGTAGGAATGCACTACAAAGCCAATTCTAAGGGTTCCATCCGGTGAGCGATTTTTGAAATAGGGATTCCCACAACGTCTAATGTCCTCTTCTGTTCGTCCGGGTTGATTGTCCAATAAAAAATAACCCCTTCTAAGATCACCGTCGTGATATCTGTCATCGTATTCCCAGTCTGCCACAAACGATCTAAACTTATTGCCAGTTTCATCTCTTGGGTCAATAAATCCCCGCGCCAGAACCTTGACTTTGTTCTTCTCTGTCACCGGGTAGTCATAACCGATGATCGGTTGATTTCTGTCGTTGGCATCCGCGCCTCCCTCGCCGCCAGGATCAAAATCAATATAGATTGCCTTCTGATTCCCTCTGTGTCCAATGTAGTATTCCGCAAATTCTGATTTGCCATATTCACCCACTTTCAAGAAGCCTCGTTGGTTTGGGATAGCGCTTCCGGGTTGCATTTCATCATTGGTTGAGATATAAGAATTCTCGTCAAAGTATTTCCCATCTTCTCTATAATCCGGATCTCTAGAGGCGCTGTAGTACACCTTATAATATATGACATAGCCTATGATATCTGTGTCGTCGACTGGGAGGCCGAACGCTATCACTGTGTCTGGAAGCGGAGGCCGATTCGGATGGTCAGATATATGCACATAGTCAAGCTTTTCAGGTTTCTCAAGCAAAGTTGCCTGCGGTAATCCACAGCCTATCACGATTTGCACTAGAAGCAGACATACGATCGTACTCGGCATGGCATGCACGATTAAACCCATGGATTTGTTGCACGAGCGCACTTCCCTATACTGAGCAGCGAAAACTCGCGGTTTAAACCCCAAAAGACGCATCGCCTATTCAAGACCTCCTTTCAATTCCCCCTCGTAGTCGACGAGCTCAAAGATTGTGACTGGTTTGTTCCTCCCTTTAACGCGTATGTCATCTAGCTCCCTCACAACAAACCTGTCATCACCGCTGATTAGCCTATACACATCTTCACTGATAATTATGGTGGTTCGGTATTCCTTGTTCACCCCCTCCAGACGGCTTGCCAGATTAACCGAATCACCCATGGCGGTGTAATTTTTTCTACCTTCGCTACCCATATAAGAAACCATCAGTGACTCTTTCTCCTTCGATCCTCGGTTGATTCCAATACCTATGCTGATGGTGTTTCCGTATTTTTCTTTAAACACTGGGTTGAATCTGTCAAGAATTCTTATCTGGGCAATGGCGGATTTGCAGGCTCTAGACGCATGATCTTCCTGAGCTTTTGGCGCTCCCCAAAAGGCCATAATGGCGTCACCCATGTACTTATCCAGAGTTCCGCCATACACATTCACTATATTGTCTGACATCAAGGTCAGATATTCATTCAGGAGATCTACCAATTGCTGCGCGTTGAGTCGCTCGGATAAATTTGAAAAACCTCTGATATCCGTGAACATAACAGTCCCATCAACATAGTCTCCACCCAATTCCGGTGGTGAAACAACCAATTCATCAACCAGTTCCGCGGCTATGAACTGTCCAAAAACACTTTTTATCTGACGTTTATCCCTTTCAGCCATCAAAACCCTGAAAATGACGACAGCTATAAAGGTGCTAAGCACGGCAGTTGTAGGCATGGCCCAATCTATCAGGAGTCCGGCACTGTCGAACAAAATTGTCACCGTAAGGAAGGATACGATCAGATACCCCACCAGGATCGCCATCGACCAACCTATGCCCTTCATGCGCGATATGAAAAAGGCAAACAGCATGGTTAAAGCAAGTAGAATCAAGGCATTAGCCCGCTTTGGAAGCCGGTAAATGAAATTGTTCATGATTATGGTATTGAGCGCATTGGCATGCATCTCAACCCCAAACATCAAACCCAAGGGTGTAGGTTTTTCATCGTCGGCCATGCTTATCGTGAATGCACCAACCATGACTATCTTCCCACCTAATCCGTTCGTGTTGGGCCAGTTTTCTGTATCAAGTCCGGGGGGATTTTTCGCGAATCTAGCGTAGCTGCGAACCGGGAATGTCTGATGCTCCGCAGGATTCGTTGATGACTTGGGCCCCATGAAATTGATCAGCATGTCTCCAGATTCATCAATTGGTATCCGCAGATCGCTTACGGAGGCTTTTTTGGAAAATTCATGTCGAACCCATTCGCCTGAATCACTGTCCCATCTCATAGGAGAAGGAATAAGTATGTGAGAGCCATACACAACTTCAACGTCGTCAAAGGTCTTATTGAAATATTTCAGCGCGAGCGTCAAGCTTATCGCTGGTACGAAGTGATCTTCATAGATTCGAATGTAGTAAGCTTCTTCATCAGCGTCGCCACTTCTCCTCTTCAAACCTCGACGCGAAATATCCACACGAAGTCTCTCGATTTTCTCCGCAGTCAACGGCAATTCCACCGTCTCAATATTTCCGCTGGTGTTTTCCCACGCGATATGCCCCCGTCCTTGAATTCCAAGCTCCGTGTCGATAGATAGAACATTTAATGGCATTTCCTTCGTTAAAATGCTGTATCTGGAAACCAACTGCTGCCGCCGGTAAACTTCATCGGTATCTGCTCCATAGGATGCATGCCCATATGTGCTTATCGATTCACCATAGGGCCTAAGCGGCGGCTCTATACCATAATTCGCGTTTACCTTAGACAAGTCACCCTGAATGTTCTTAATCTCACCATGCTCTTCCATCAAAACCCGGAATCGTTCTATTAGCTCCTTTTTGTCCGTCGTTGCAATTTCGACTTTCGAGTGCAAGGTTTGAAGGGCGACTTTGGAATTGCTCTCTATTGATTCCAGGAGTATGACATCCTCAAATGCCCTCTCAGAAGTTTCGTTGAATAGAAAGTCCAGCAAAATCACTGATTCCCGATCTTCCTGCCGCTTGATCCGTGTAAATGAATTCAAGAGATTGGCATGGATGCGTCTGGGGAAGGGCCATCTACCAAACTGTTCCAAGGTTCTGTTGTCCACCCCGATTATTACGATGTCGTTGGAAAGCTTCGCGGATTTTATTGCCTGCGTATACCCCGATCCACGTTCTTGAACCTGCCAAGTGTTTTTCAGTTTGAAATGCAGGTCCATTAACTGTATTTCCAGGTTTTCAAATCTCTCAAGAACGATGCCTATCAACACAAAAACAAGGAAAACAAGCAATCCTATAAGCAGTCCGAAAATATTGGGAGAAAGGAAAACTCGCTTAAAACCACTGTTACTACCCAAGCTAACCCCCTAGTCATGATTATCAGCTATCGATATACAGCTATCCGACTCTCATCTTACCCCAGGGTCCGCGTTGAAACGGCCTTCGATTATCAAAATACGGGTTTTGGATAAGTCCGTCCACCGACTGTTGGGAAACCTGGTTGTAAGTTCGTAATAATGACTCAGCGCTTTCTCGGTGTCGTCGGCATGGGTTTCCGCCAGTCTTCCGAGATTGAACAGGGCTTCGGGCACGTCAGGCGACACTTCGGTGTAGTTCTCAACCAAGCGCGACCAATAACGGGTAGCGTCATCAATTGCGCCGGATTCCTCCTTAGCCACACCCGCATTATACAGGCTTACAGGCGCTAAATAGCTGTTTTTCCACCTTTTCGCAACCGATTCAAATGCCGAGGCCGCCTCTTCCCACTCCTCGTTCTCTAGAGCCATAAGTCCCCGGGTGAACAGCGCTCTTTGAGCCGCGAAATGTCTTGGATACTCATCAAGTGCCCCCACCATCAGTTTCTCAAGTTCCGCTGGATCCCGTTCTTCGGGACTGTCTTGTAACCACTCAGTGTATGCGTTCTGAATATCCTCAGCCAGTATTTCGGATTTCTCCTTCCTGTTTTCCAGCACAAAATTTAGAATCAGAATTCCCGTCATTATCACCACCAAGGCCACAAAAAACAGCGTTGTGAACTTCCAATTCCTGGACAGGAAGGCACCTGCCCGTCCTGTGAAATTTTGATTGTCATGCTTGCCATTCACTTGGATCCAACTCCATTCAGATATCGATATTCAATTCCTTTATTATGCGCGACAGATACGTTCTCTGGATTCCCAGGGCTCTGGCGGCATGTGTTCTGTTTGCGTCGTGCTCCTTCAAAACTTCTCGGATGAAGTTCTTCTTGAAGAGTTTCATCGCGTTTCCGAGATTCCTTCCAACGTATTCAACCGCATCATCTTCTCTGTCCGGCAAAGCAAGTTCGTTCAATGTGATTTTCTTTTTCCCCTTCCCCATTATAGCGGCCCGTTCGAGAGAATTTTGCAACTCCCTAACATTTCCAGGCCAGCTATATGAGAGCAACGCGTTTATCGCCTCCGCGCTCAAACTGCTTGGAACTTCAACCTTACCGGCACTATATTCATTCAAGAAATGTTCCGCCAGAACTGTTATATCATCCAGTCGCTCCCGTAGTGGAGGAAGTTCTATCTTTAATACCGCAAGCCTATAGAATAGATCCTGCCTGAATTTACCGGCCTGGACATAGGCTTCCAACTTCCGGTTCGTGGCCGCTATTACTCGAACATCGCTTACCAGCTCGACTTCATCGCCAACACGCTGAAATCGGCCATCTTGTAGAATTCGGAGAAGTTTACCCTGTACGCTAGGCGTGAGCTCAGTCACCTCATCCAGAAAAAGTGTACCCAAGTTGGCTCTCTCAAAATAGCCGGACTTGTCCCTTATTGCGTCCGTGAATGATCCTTTGACATGGCCGAACAACTCTGATTCAATTAGATGATCTGGAATCGCGGCGCAATTCACACTGACAAACTGCTTATTGCCGCGTTTTGATTTTTGGTATAGCCTCTTGGCCAATAGTTCCTTGCCGGTTCCACTTTCCCCTGAGATCAACACAGGCAGGTTGGACAGCGCAATTTTATCTGCCTGATCAAGAATTTTTTTGGTTATTTCGCTCTTCCAGACCATCTTGTATCCCGTTTTTAAGCATTGGGATCAGCCCCTTGTCGCATACTCTTTCTTTGCGTCTAGATCAAGGTATGACCAGCGATCGAAGCCTGGCTAAATGGGATTTGGAAGAAATGTGGAACATTCACTGTCAAAACCATTTTCACCATGTCTCAGCTACCTCATCGTTTCTTTGACGACGAACCCTCATGCCTATGAGTCCTGCTTCCCCTCAAGCATGTCGGCAAGTGTATAAGAATCCTCACTTCTCCCTCTGTTATTCATATACCTCGATATTTCAGCCCGTTCTTCCCGATATCGCAGCTCTCGCACGGATAGGGAGAGCTTCTGCTTATTTGGATTTATTTCGTTTACCACTGCTCGCAATTTGTCGCCAATGTTATACGCGGCCAGTTTTTCGTCCGGATTCTCTTCCTTTGACTCTATAAGATTGTTCTTATGGATAAGTCCTTCAATCCCGCCCGAAACTTTGACAAATACACCAAAATCTGTCTTGTGGATGATTTCGCCTTCCACTATCGAACGCTGCGGAAAATTATCACGAAATTTCATCCAGGGATCCTCTTCCAGTTGTTTCACACCTATTCGGATTCTCCGCTCTTCAGAGTTGATATCTATAACCACGGCATCAATGGGCTCATTCTCAGTTAAAACACTGCCGACATTGCGAATTTTTTTTGTCCATGAGAGATCGTCCCCGTGAAGAAAAGCATCAATACCCTCTTCAAGTTCTACAAAGGCCCCCACATTGGTTATCTTTCTGACAACCCATCTCCCCTTGGTACCCAGCGCATATTTGCTTGTAACATCCTCCCATGGATTGGGGAGCACCTGTTTCAACCCAAGCGATATACGCCCCTGGGGTATATCGTAACCGAGAATCATAGTTTCACATTCATCGCCGACTCTCAATAGTTCCCTGGGATGTTTCACACGTTTTACCCAGGATAGCTCCGAGATATGCGCCAGCCCCTCAATGCCCTCTTCTATTTCGATGAATGCTCCAAAATCCGTGAGCCTGGTTATGCGACCCTTGATTATCTGATTGACGTGGTATTTCTCCTCGAATGTCGACCATGGATCGAGCTGAAAATGCTTCAAGGACAGGTTGATCTTCTTACCCTCGGGATCAAGGCGAATCACTTTCAACTTGATCTTCTGCCCCTTCTTGACATAGTCTCTTGGCCGAGTTACATGTCCCCAGCTCATGTCATTCATGTGCAATAGGCCGTCAAATCCGCCCAAATCCACAAAGGCCCCAAAGGAAGTAAAGCTCTTCACATATCCCTCAACGGTATCATCTATTGAAATCGTGTTGAAAAACTCGGTTCTGTTCTTTTCGGCCAATCTTTCGAGATGAAGTCTCCGGGATAAAACTATGTTGACTTTCTTCTCGCTGTAGAGTCGATCAATTATGAACGGAGACTCGAGCCCGACATATTTCTCTGGACTGTCTATTTTCTGCACATCCATTTTGCTGATAGGACAAAACCCTCGTATCCCATGGCCCAGACCAACTTCAAATCCCCCCTTGACCGTCTTGACAACCTCGCCATCAACAGGCTCTCCCGAATTGAAAGCCTCGTGAAGAGATTTCCAGAACGCCTTCATATCAGCCTTGTTTTTTGAGATGACTACCTCGCCATTACGGCCTTCACGCTTAAGCAAGACGGTTTTCACAGTGTCGCCAATGGCAGGAATCTCCTCGAACTCTTCTATGGGAACCTTACCATCAGACTTCAACCCAAGATCCAGATAGACATATTCGCTGTCTACCTGGATGACTTCTCCCTTAACTATCCCCCCCTCCTCCAACTGATCGAGAGCCTTCAAATACGACTCCTGCATCTGGTTCTGATTACCCTCCTGTGCGGAGGCATCCGGCTTGGGCATATCTACTCCTGAAGGTTTTGACATAATAGGCGGGCATCAATCAACCCGCTAACTCTCTCACAAACCTTTTCCAAGGTCAAGTCGGACGTGTCTATCACCACAGCATCTTCCGCAATCTTGAGAGAACCTTCAATTTTGTTTTTATCACGATTATCCCGTTCCCGCAATGATAGTTTGAGTTCCTCGACGCTTTGCTTACTTGTGCCCTGATCAAAACGACGCTGTGCGCGTATATGCAGGGCGGCTTCAAGATATATCTTCAGTTCGGCATCAGGAAAAACAACAGTTGTCATATCTCTACCCTCAGCGACAAGATCTATTGATGTTGAAATGTATCGAAGTTGTTGATTCACTATGCGGCGAACCGGCATTACAGCCGAGATAATCGACGACCATCTGTCTATCACGTCGGTTCTTAGAAGTCTGTCTATCTTTTTGCCATCAAGATACATGCTCTCACCACTGAATTCGATTTTAGCGTTTCTAGCTGCCGATATCACTTCCGGTATATTCTTGATATCCAAACCTCTGTTATGAATTCTTACGGCAATCGCCCGGTAAAACGCCCCCGAATTTAGATTTAGGAATCCAAAAGTCTTTGCAATCCATCTTGCCAGGCTGCTTTTGCCCACACCGGCGGGTCCGTCAATCGCCACCACCATCATTCTTTCCATTTAGCACACGCAGTCTCATCCTTTTTCATCATATGCGCGCGTACTTCATCAAGGACTTGATTTCCTTTGCTTTCAAATGACGAAAATGTCCGGAAGGAATGCCCGTAACTCTGACTGATCCGATTCGAACTCTGTGTACTCTCTTGATATTCACTGCGGCAGACGAAAAGACTCTCCGCAATTCACGATTTTTGCCTTCAATTAAGACTATCCTCGCGGTTCTTGGCCCCATCTGTCTTGCGTGTAGCGCATTATACTGGATTCCATCAATTGTTATGCCTCTGATGAAACGCTCCATCAAATCGTCCGGTATAACACTTTTAGTGATTACGATATATTCCTTCTCCACCCGGCCGGATGGATGTGTAAGAGTTCTTGAAAATTCACCATCGTTGGTGAAGAATATCAGTCCGCTGCTCATGTAATCAAGTCTGCCGACATGAAAGATTCTCTCCTTCACCGCTACGTCTATTAGGCTTCTCGCCAATGGTCTGCCACTAGGATCAAAGTCAGAGCATAGATAGCCTGAAGGTTTATGCAAGGCTGTATAAACCTTCCTTTTCTCCTCATTCACCAAGCATCCGTCAAATCGGACGATGTCATCGGGGGTTACCTTTGAGCCGAGCTTTCTAACAATCTTTCCGTTGACGCTGACCCTGCCCTCAGTAATAATTTTCTCACACCGGCGACGTGAAGTTATTCCTGCCCGCGCCAGCCTGAGCTGCAGTCGAATAACCTCAGGGGTTTCCATTTAAGGAAAACTTCTTGTCATCAGTTTCATCAAGTCTTGGAAGCTCAGCGATGCTTCCCAAATTGAATCGTTTCAGGAATTCCTTCGTTGTCCCATACAATGCCGGCCGGCCTGGTGTATCTTGTCGCCTGATTTCTTTGATCAGATTTTTATCTTTTAAGCTACGAATTACCCCGTCCACTCCGACTCCCCGTATATTTTCGATTTCTGACTTCGTTATCGGTTGGGAATACGCAATAATCGATAAGGTTTCCAATGCAGCCCGGGTTAAGGTGTTTCCCCGCTCCTTCTCATAGTGAATCTTGAGAGACTGCCATAGAGATTCCTTGGGTGTAAAGGTCCAGCCATCTGGGAATTTCATGATCTGGATCCCATGTGTGTCCGCGCTGTAGTGGCTTTCCAGGATGTCGAGGGTTTCAAGAACCTTGTCACTGCTTAAACCTGTGATGCGGGATATTTGTCTCTCATTGATTGGCTCAGCCTCCAGCGACAAGATCACCTCGATTAGTGCGCAATTTTCATTCATAGTCTTGCTCAATTTCAGTTCCTGAACCCTCACCCCAAGGCTTCTATTTGTCCGAAGCTACAATACGAACATTTTCGAATAAGCCTCTCTGAAGCACAGTTATCACTCCCATCTTGGTTAGTTCCAAAACCGCAAGAAAAGCACTTATCACCTCCATAAGAGAGCCAGTGCCATTACAGATATCATGGAAGTCAAATTCATCCTTCGTTTCGAGGAATTCATTGATAAGAGCAATCTTTTCGTTTATCGAAACTTCTTCCCAAATGCTGATCTCGGCTTCGCCGCCAATACTCTTCATCAGTCGGCTGAAGGTTTTTAGAAGATCTCCAATATCGATTTCTTCCCACATTTCCTCCTCAGAGGCAAATGGCAGCATCACCTGAGCTCGTTCTCTCTTAGTAATCCTGTCAAACTGAACCTCTCTACTGGATATCAAATCTGTTAGTTTCCGGAATTTCTCGTATTCTATCAGGCTCCTGACAAGTTCTCCCCGCGGGTCATCCAACTCGTCCTCAAGATCGATATCCATGGGAAGCAGCATTTTCGATTTGATGTTGAGAAGCGTGGCGGCCATCAGATAGAATTCCGAAATCTCATCCAGATTGGTTCCGGAACTGTTTTTTAAGTAGGCCAGGTATTGCTCGGTTATTTCGGTGACAGGGATATCGTATATACTAAGCTCATTTTTTCGGATAAGAAACAGAAGCAGGTCAAGCGGCCCTTCAAAGCGATCCAGCCGATATCGCGGCCATCCGCTGGCGGAATCGCTGTCGACATTGACGCTCACCTTGTTATATGGCTCAACCTGTTGATCAGAGAGTTTTTCGGCTTTGATACTCCACGAAACCCCATCTCTTGGATCGACAAGGTTTGGATTGAGATCTAACAGTGGTCTTAACGCAAATAAGCGCGTGTGCATGGACTCGTGCGGCACCGTCAGGTAGTTTCTCGCGTCAATTTCATAGGTTTCACAAATGCTTCCATAGACGAGGATATCAATATCTATTGTACGCGGCCCTTTCTCAATAGTCCGTTCTCGTCCAATGGAATGTTCAATTCTCTGGATTTCATCCAGGAGTTCCTGCGGCGTGAGGGCTGTTTCACCTCTGACAACAGTATTCAAGAACTTAGGTTGATAGAGATAGTCTACTGGATCCGTGTTGTAGGTCGGAGCGATTTGCACATCGACAAGAATCTCTCGGAGCTTTGCTATCGCCGCCTCAATGTACGACAACCTGTTGCCAATGTTGGAACCCAAACCCAGCCAGACGGTATTCAAAGTCACAGGGTTTTACCTGCTTTGCGCACTCGGAAGTTTTCCGCCGTCTAAGCCGGCATCCTTGGAAGCACCGATTGACGGCTTTCCATCGGGTTCAGAGGAAATTTTTTTTCGTAGTTTCGCTTCGATATCCAAGGCGATTTCCGGATTATCCTCAAGGTACTGCTTGGCGTTTTCCCTACCCTGCCCTATCCTGTGTTCCCCCAATGAATACCAACTACCACTCTTGTTAATCAAGCCATGGGCCAGCCCCCCATCCAATAGACTGCCACTTCTTGAGATTCCCCTCCCAAACATTATCTCCAATTCTGCTCTTCGAAACGGCGGGGCCACCTTGTTTTTCGCAATCTTGATTCTAACCTTGTTACCTATCGCGTCCTCCTGGCTCTTTGCAATTGTTTCTATCTTTCTCACTTCTAATCTCACAGACGCATAGAATTTGAGCGCATTCCCACCGGATGTGGTTTCAGGATTACCATACGAAGAGCCGATTTTCATCCGGATTTGATTGATAAAAAACAGGCAGCTTCCGGATTTGCTGATAGTTCCAGTGAGTTTGCGCAGTGCTTGACTCATCAATCTCGCCTGCAGTCCTACATGGAGATCGCCCATGTCGCCTTCAATTTCAGCGCGCGGAGTCAGGGCCGCAACAGAATCGATTACTATGATGTCCACGCTTCCAGAACGCACAAGAGATTCCGCGATTTCCAAGGCCTGCTCGCCGGTATCGGGCTGACTTACCCAGAGATTTTTTATGTCAACCCCTAAATTGCCCGCATAAAGAGGATCCAATGCGTGCTCCGCATCGATAAACGCCGCAACTCCTTTTTTTTTCTGCGATTCGGCTATGGCATGCAATGCAAGGGTGGTTTTCCCCGACGATTCAGGACCATAAACCTCAATGATTCGTCCCTTCGGATAACCACCGACACCAAGCGCTTCATCCAGTACGATTGAGCCGGATGGGATTACTTCGACTTTAACCATGGGCCTATCGCCCAGTTTCATCAAAGAACCCCTCCCGAACTGTTTTTCTATCTGTAGCCTCGCCGCATCAAGGGCTCTTTCTTTTTCCCTGTCAATACTGGATTTCAGTTTTCCGCCTGCTTCAACCATCTCATCACCTTACAATATCCACAACCATGAAGCATCCCTTATCACTTGAACTTATGCAATAACGCCTTTCATTTTTATGTTTTCACAAAACGACACGAACTCGTTCAAGTCTACGATTACAGCAGGGAAAAAACAGCTTATCGAAGGAAGTGAACTGTTTTCCCGACAAGAATGAAATCGCCATTTCGTGGTTCCACTCTGGCGAGTAATTCCAGAGGAAGCTGCTCCATGACAATTGGAAAGGGTATCTCGACTCTAACCTGTCCCTCCAATATCTGCCCCTTTTCCAAACCTACCAGGAGGTCGAAGCGAGTTGCATCGGAATCACCTGTGATATTCGCCGCCAATCCGCTCCAGAGCACCCATACCCCCTCAAAGAGCCTTGGGTTCTGCTTCACTTCCCCGTATGTGTACGAGGTTTCAAGCTTGTCTATAGTTGGTTCATTGAGTAGTTGCAGGAGACCTACGCTTTGCTGGCGTATATTCTCAGCCGCGTTCGAGTATTTTATCTTGTTCAACTCATGGCGAGCCCTGTTATCTTCGTGTGATTGATAATACCTTAAGACTTTTTTGATGATTTTTGACAGTTCCTGGTCCGCCAGCGGATAAAAAACATCGTCCTTCTCTTCCGTTTGTGGCTGTACCGAATTCAAACTCTCAAAACCCGATCTATAGTCCTTTCTTATCAATGGACCCAGCGGCAAATTTTCTGACTTCCAGACATAGAAACCAACAAGAATGCCTAGGATAATCATTAGGAATATCAAAATCCTAAGGGGCCATTTTGATCCGATATGTGGTAGGAAACTACGTGGCTCAAATTCCTCAAGAAACCTATCCTGCTGAAAGAGGTCGGGAATATTCTTAAGGGTTTTCAATCCCTTGCGAGCATATTTGTCGTTTGGATGATCTTCCAGAACTTCAAGCCAAGTTCTAACAGCGCTCGCGGGATCCTTTCGTTTGAGATGATTGACCGCCAAAGAGAGTCGCGCTTCAAGATGGTTCGGCTCAACTTGGATACCTCGGTTGAGATACGTATCAGCATCTTTCAGCAATCCTGATTCCAAACAGGCTCTGCCAAGTATTGTGTAGTAAGCTGGATCCTCAATGAATAAGGGGACTTTGGGCTCTAGAAAACGTATGACTTTTAAACCTCTGCCTCTTGCCAGCCACCTCTCCGCACGTGCTAAATTTTTATTGTAGATTTTCATTTTCTGACCTAAGTGATTCTTGGACAGTTCTACTATATTCGATATTCAACATACATTTGCACTGACAGATTCGGCCTCAAGATGGAGCAAGCGTTTCATTTGATATGGCAACAGCGTGCCGTCAGCACGGACGCGGGCAGTTTTTTTCGACACAGTTCCTAACCCTAAACATGGTTATTGGCGGGAAATGCCTCGGAATTGCCATCCACCGCGAGCTATTTACTGTGAACGACATCTATCCAGCATCTTCTCGGGATTTTCCGCTTCAAAGAACGCGGAACCCATGACGGCGACATCCACCCCGGAATCCCAGATTTCATGAGAATTCTCTGATTTGAAACCCCCATCAATGCAAATGAGGAAGTCAGCACCTCCTTCCAGCCTAAGTTTCTTGAGCTTCTGAACTTTTGCCAATGTCTTTGCTATCATCATCTGTCCACCCCAGCCGGGATTCACTGTCATCACCAGTACCTGATCGACGATATCCAACAATTCCTCAATCGCCGATACGGGAGTCGAAGGTACAATCGCTATCCCGGAAGCGATTCCCAAGTTATTTATCTCCCTTAACAACCTATGAGAGTGGATCTCCGCCTCAATGTGAAATGTGAAACGATCTGCCCCGGCTTTCACGAAGGCGTCGAGATGATTGCCAGGTTTCACCGTCATAAGATGTACATCCAGAGTCAACTCGGTGAGTCTACGGATTGACTGAATCATTTGTGCACCAAATGTTATGGGAGGCACAAAAACTCCGTCCATAACATCAAGGTGAATCCAGTCTCCGCCGGACCGCTCAATTAAACTGATGGCTTTGCCAATATTTCCAAATTCCGCGGCTAGTATCGACGGCGTGATAATCCTTTTTTTGCCAATCATTGGCGGTAATCATAGCCTACTCAACGATGGATTCCAAGCTACTTGACCTTGTTGACCCTAGGAGTGTTATGCAAGTATAATCTCCCAAGGGCCACCTGATTAAGATGCTGATAGGTAAAGTTGGCGATCCTGACATTGATGGTTTGGTAGCCGGAAGCTATCGACTCTTTGAAGCTGGAAATTTTGCCGAAGCTCGCAAATTTTTGGATAAAGCCCATTCACTGGATTATGAAAGTCTGGAGGTGAAAACAGCTCTGAGGGCCTGCGGCTATTGGAGACAGCGGCAACTGAACTTGGAATCGATATATGACGATGGATCGAAGGGGGACTACCTTTATCGCCAATGGAAGCATTACATTGGCAAATACCGAACTGGTTTCAAGCACCCGCTGAATGAGGGTTCGTCCCGTATAAAAAAATGGGTCCTTGGTAAGGCATTGAGCCACTATCGGAAGCAGGCTTTTGGAACCTCTGATATTGAGGCATTTCTTCAGGCCGGCCGCTGCCAGAAAACTCTCGGAAACTATGAGGAATGCATTTCGACACTACGAGACGCCGTCGGATTCTCAGACGGGGGCAATCCACGCCTACTGGCGGAATTGGCCGATGCATATGCACTTATAGGCGAATCCCGGTCGGCAAAAGTTTTGATGCGTGAGGCATTGTTTCTAGATGCAAGTGTGGTTGAGTTGGATGAGATTATTTCGCCGCTTTTTCGGCGATTGATAGACAGATTGAGCAAGGAAATTGAAAGTGAAAAATCGAATTTTTCAGAGTGGCTCCCAGTGTACGGAGCCATATGGGGCGTCTTGGACGTGAAACGAGAACTCAGCGCCGTTGAGTATGGCAAGTTGAAGCAGTCGATTTATGCACTAAAAAGTGAAATTGCCATCAGCAATGAAAAAAAATTGAACTTGACACCCAAATTGATTAATCACTTCCTGCGATTAATCGATCATTATCAAATTTCTGGAACAAGTCGTGAGACAATTGACGATGTCCTAGTGAATATCAAGCTTCTATCTCCAAGTATATACAGAAACTACTTTGAGCATAATTGATATTGCTTTGAAACAAGATTGGGGAGGCAACATGTCCGAAGAAGTTATCAAAACAGTTAGTGGAATGCTCAATGAAGAGAAATGGACTCGAATTTCCATCAATGATTTCACGGTTTTGAATTTTCAAGAACTCAACGGCGTCGTTGAGACTGTGCTTGCAAAGGGCGCACAGGACGAAGTTCAGTCACTCTGTGAGACTCACCTGGAACACAACAAAAACGGCATTGTAGCCCTGTATCTCTCCGGTGTTCTCTCATTGAATAAACAGCGGGTTGATGATACTCATCTTCTGAATCTTGTCAACATCTTTGTGGAAAATTGCAAATGGGGAGTCGTTGAATATTTGTGCCGCCGAGTCCTTGAGTTTGGTGAAAACAAAATCGCGCTCAGGAACTTGGCCAGCACCCTTGAGCACCTCAATCAGCCGGAAAAAATGTATGAAATTTGGGAGCGAATAATAAAGGTTGACTATGCCGAGACTGACATGGTAAGGCGTCTCGCGGAAAACAGAGAGAAGAGCGGAAAAACAGATGAGGCTATACTCTATTACCGCAAAGCCATTCATCGATATGTGAATAAGAATCAATTCAACCAAGTACATGACATATGGCGGAAGCTTGTTGAACATGGAGTAGATGATTACGAATTCTTTTTTTTGATAGAGAAGAAAGCTACGAAATCGTTTGGTCCAGGAAGGGCGATGAGACTGCTGGAAAACTTGTATCCTGCCATCAAGGATCGTAAGGAGTGGCCCACCGCGATAGAGGTACTTAAAAAAATTCTGAATTATGAAAACAGGAATAATTGGGCGCGAGGAGAGATAATTGACTGCTACAAGGCCCATTACTCTGAACACAGCCAAATAGATGAGTATATACGCCTTTCCAATCTCAATCAGAATTGGAGAAACGCAATAGAGGCAATTGCCGACTTTGAAAAGCATATATCATTTGATGCTGGGAATTTCGTTTTTCACAATACATGGGGTGTTGGAATCATTGAGGATATCACAGGAGATACAATAAAAATTGATTTCGCCAAAAAACGTGCACATTCCATGTCACTGAAAATGGCTATCGGCGCGTTGCAGAGCCTTTCAAAGGACCATATCTGGGTTTTGAAGAGCATCCATTCCAAAGAACAACTTGGAGCTAAGGTTAAACGGGATATTCCTTGGGCTCTTAAAACGATAATTCGCAGTTTCGACAATGTGGCGGACATCAAGAAAATAAAGGCAGAACTCGTGCCAAGTATACTGAGTCCAGGCGAATGGTCGACATGGAGTACTGAAGCTCGGAAAATTCTCAAAACCGATTCGATCTTTGGCAATGTTCCAGACAAGATAGACCAGTTCGTTGTCAGAGACAAACCAATGAGTTTCGAGGAGAAGATATTCAATCAATTCAAGGCTGAAAAAGACTTCTTCGGCAAGTTACAGGCTGTTTGCGACTTTTTGGATCACGGTGACCCTGCCTCTGAATTCTTCGCTGAGATGTTTAGCTATTTCACCGCATTTCTGAAATTAGACAACGTAAGCGCTCAAGTGGTGGCCAGCTATCTATTTGTTTCAAAGTTGAATAAGACTTATCCCTTCCTGAATCCAGAACTTGAATGGAGTTTTAGCGAACTGTGGAAAAATATCGAAGCGCCGGTGGAGCTTTTTGTTCAACTTGATAACGCCGAAATTCGAAAGGATTTTCTCGTTTCGGTGCGCGGGGAAATAGATAATTGGGATAAGGTTTATCTCATGCTCTTTCCAATCCAACTTTCCAGTTCAATGCTGGATGAACTCCTTGACGCCGGATTCAAAGACGCGGTGATTGAGAAACTGGAGCAGATGGTAGAGCACTACCGGGAATATCGAGACGGCCTGATTTGGATAGCACGCCACGCGGTAAGGGGAAATTGGTTCGTTGAATTGAGGATAAATACTGAGAGAATACTGATCAATATGATTCGTCTTCTCCATCTAACTTACAGCGACATAAACAACAAACGCAATGTGAGTTATAACAGAAAATTGAACCGTCAGATTCATAATTACCTATTCAAGGAAAAAAATCTGAAGGAATTTCTGCTAAGCGGCAATATGGATTCGGCCTTGAGGGTATTCACACTGCTTGAGGATATTGAACAACTCGATCCTGTACTAAAAAGAAACCTCAAAGAAGACGTTCAGGAAGCATTCCCCGAAATTCGTTTTCATGACGACAAGAGAAAGTCAGGCGAGCAGGTCCTTTCATCAGCTAGCCGCTACTTCTTCACGCTTCAGAGCAGCCTAAACAGGAAACAAAGGGAACTTAAACACATTGTTGAGGTTGAAATACCCAAGAATTCGAAGGAAATAGGTGCGGCCATTGCATTGGGAGATCTCAGCGAAAACGCTGAATACAAAATTAGCAAAGAACGCCAGGAAAACTTGCAGATTCAGGTTGGCAGAATAAAGGACGAAATGAATCGAGTTCGTCTTTTTTCGGAGAACGACTGGGATCCTGGTAAGGTTGGATTCGGCACTATTGTAACGCTTGAAGATCTATTGGGTAAGAGGGAGGAAGTGTACACTATACTCGGGCCATGGGAATCAAACCCATCAGAGAGGATCATATCCTACCTCTCGCCATTTGGAAGCGCTTTCGTAGGACAGTCAGTAGGCAGTACCTTGGAATTCACAATAAACGACAGGGACTATAAATTTACCATAAAGAGCGTTCAAACGGCAGATTTGAACTGATATGTCTAGAGTTTGAAGCTTACAAATCTCCCTCTCTGTAAAGCCTTGGGACAGTTAAATCGTTCTGGGAGGGTAACGTATAAAATCTTATCGCGAATTCTAAAAAAGCATGAAAGGGTCCTTAGGTCTGACGATTGTTTATCCAAAACAAAAAGCTAGTCAGAAGGAGGACTATATGAATGGTAAGATCATCGAAATAAACGTGGAAAAAGTCAAAGTTCATCTGGGAAATTTTGTCAGAGAAACAGCTTCCAGGAAACCTTTGAGCTCCAAGAGAAAGTCGATGTCATGCTCAATAGCACGAACGGAGTTTCAAACACCAAGCTTATCAAGCTGATAATTAAGGATCATTCTAACTCAGATTGAGGCGAAAGCTGTTGATTGCGTTTCAATCCAGCCCCTTGCTTTGTCATATCCCAAAATATATCATATTGCTTCTTATGATCAGTCTCTTTCACTTTCTAAAAACCCAAAGACGATTGAGTGTGTACCCCACACCGGTATAGAACAGCATCCCGACTATTATTGCAGGTAATTCCTTCGTGTTCATGATTTCAATCAATCCGGCCTGTATCCCCTGTACCAGTATCAGCAGGGATATTGTAACCAGGATGAACTTACCGAACATCACCAACATGGGAGATCCTGATTTTCTGAAGGTAAAGAACGTATTTATTAGAAAACTAAAAACTATGGCAACAGTGTAGGCCAGTGCTGTGTAAACGGCGTAATGCAATTCTTTTCTACTTAGCAGGTAGGCAGTTAGCGAGAATACTCCTGTGTTTAGGAGTCCCACGAATCCATAACGGAACATCGTCCCTATTTCGGTTTGAACCTTGCGCGATATACGCAATTCGCTCCCCTTGGACATCGCCCAATATATCCCGTCGAAACCACCATTGCAGAATCCACTGCTCATAAATAGACAAACTTGGCTACCGCGAAATCAGCCACTCTGAATTCCCAGCACCGAATCCAAATCAAATTGGCTTATCTTCTCTACAATCACTTCTCCCGCATCCCTCATCAGAACAAAGCGGAGTTTCCCTCCCAGTTTTTTCTTGTCATTTATCATGTTTGCCTTTATCGCAGCGCCGTCAACCTCGGGCACAACATCGTCAAAACCGTATTCCGAGAACAAACGCCTGGAGAGCCTGGCCCAATCAGGATTCGTGATTCCCATACGTTCCCCCAAATCCAGAGCCCTTCTTATACCCCACGCAACGGCCTCCCCATGACTCCACCGAGTGAAATTCGTTGCTCCCTCCAGGGCATGTCCGAAGGTGTGGCCCAGATTCAGATAGGCTCTTTTCCCATGTTCTCGAAGATCCGCGTTGACTATATCAGCTTTGATCTTTGCGGCGGCAGGAATGATTTTGTCCAGAATCTGTGAATCTCTGGTAAGTATGGCCTGCCTCTCGTTTAGGAGCATGTCCAACAGCCCGTATTTTTTGGGCTCCAGCATGGCGTGTTTGATTACTTCCACTAGTCCGGATTTATACTCCTTATCCGGAAGCGTTCTTAGGAGTCTGGGACAGATGCGAACTTCATGCGCGGGATAGAAGGTGCCGACAATATTTTTCGAATCTCCAAAGTTGATGCCGGTTTTGCCACCGATTGCGGCATCCACCATTGAGAGCAGCGTCGTGGGCACCAGAACCAATTCGCAGCCTCGCATATATATGGAGGCTGCGAATGCTGTGACATCGCATACCACCCCACCACCGAATCCCAGCATCATTCCATCCCTACCTAAAGATAGGGAAAGCGCGAAATTCAATATTTTCTCCACCGATGGCCAGACCTTCGCAGTCTCACCAGGAGGCAATTTGAATACTCGATTCTCATTGGAAAATGTAAGAAGTTTGACAATGTTTTTGTCAGTTACAGTAACGAACTTGCACGGAGGGAAAACATCCGCCTCGGAAGCATGTGAAATCACGGATCTACCTTCCGGAAAAGGAATTGAGGCTATTTCTTTCATAGCTGTCATACTCTTAATCGCTAAGCGGACTGTAGTAGCCCGGGGGTTTATCGCGATAGTATTTCAATAGGGCGAAACTCCAATTGATATTGTCACGATATTTCGGAATGTGTTGGGGTAATAAGAGCTGTTTATAGGTTTGAAATTACCCCGCTTCTTGAAATCAGTGTAGTACAGGGCCACGAAAGAATACTGAAGGCCAAATTGTACAGCTTCGTTCCAGAGCCTTGTATCAAGGGTTCCGCCAAGGGTGACAATATGAAACCACTCGTATATGCCGTCGCACAGAAAACTTTTCTTCGTGCCACCGTATGCGCCATTTGGATCATTTCCGGGAGTTACTAGTTCCGGGCCTTTGTCGGGGTCAAGGGTTTCTTTTTTAGGACTGAAGCCCCAGGGATCGAAGGTGCTCCCGGGCACGCTCTCTGGGAAGCCGTGACGAATCATGCGATACTCTCCGCTCCAAGTTATTCCACGGCGGAAATGGCTTGTCAGTTTCAGCATTATTTCGTCTGAATTTGGCTCCAGGCCATAACCGAGTGAT
>Ga0056111_1000068_pt1 | contig 24253 bp, 20 predicted proteins | sample WorMetloBBELIZE2_FD_83874 | JGI IMG/M metagenome (GOLD analysis project Ga0056111, IMG submission 83874) | Marine gutless worms symbiont microbial communities from Max Planck institute for Marine Microbiology, Germany - Olavius longissimus B... ... | reverse complement strand
CCTTAACATTGATACAGTTGTTCAACAAACGAGAGGGCAATAATATTAATAACCTAAAAGTTGTGGTGGCCTAAATGCACCACGGGTAAAGGATAATAAATATTGCATGGTAAGCGATAATAATGACAATCCACAGCAAAGAACTTTGCTTGTGTGTTTTCGGGTTAAGTAATGCGACTCCCCTCCTAGCTCTAGGGACAGTTCTTAGTATATGGTATACTGCCACACATAGCAAGAGGAGGTACATGCCTGGTTATCCTAATCACATAACACAAAGAGATAATCTGACTTCTGGAAGGTATTCATATATGCCCCAGAATTTGAATTTAAGAGGTCTTGAATAACGCATTATTTTGGAGGTTTAAATGCAAAAAATTATTATTGTGATTGTTGGCATAATTTTGTCATTCAAATCTATGGCCGAATATGGAAATGTGCCTATGCCAAATGAGGACTTTATTGACTATGAGCCACGGGGTATGAAGCCGGCTCCAATATTTTTCCAGGGAGCCCCCGGTCATGTTGGATGGTTATCACCAGGGCAGTGCTTACCAGTTTACACTAATAACTCCAAGTTTTTCTGGGTTTGTAGTGAGTTGCAGAAAAATTATAATCAATATACTGCTGGTAAAAGCAAAATTATCGAACTTGAAAAAACTTTGAAGGCTGAGAAGGATAGAAATTCTCGAGAGCTGAAAATTGCGAAAGAAAAAATATTAAAACTTAAGGCTATGACGAGCAAACAGGTGAATGTTACGAAGGAGAACAAGACAACTATTCCAGAGAAGGATAAAAATTATTTATGTTCTAAAAACACTCAAGACTTAGACACGGCAAGAGAAAATATACTGAAACTTCAGGCCATAACCAGCAAACAGTCTGAGGATATAACTGATAAGAAGAGAGTGCTTGCTGCAAAAGATCAGAGGATCAAAGAACTTGAAAAAACTTTGAAGGCTGAGAAGGATAAAAGTCATAAGTTGCAGGTGCAAGTTTTAGCGAAAGACAAGGCTCTTGATCTTGATCAAGATGGTGTTGTGAATTCCAAAGACTTATGTCCTCAAAGCGCGGACCACAACCCAGTTAATGTCGTTGGTTGTGATTCTGATTTGCTTGGCGTTGTATATTTTAATACAGGATCATCAAGATTAACAGAGAAAGCAAAGATCAAACTGCAACACATAATTATGATGTTGCAACAACATTCGCAACTTAATTTTGTTATTTGGGGCTACGCTGATAACGTAGGAAGTATTGCTGCAAATCTTAAATTATCAGAAGCTAGAGCAAAATCGGTTGCCAAATACTTTGCAATGAATGGAATTAATATGGAGCGGCTAAAATTGGAAGGCAAAGGGGAGGCAATGCCTGATGTGGCAGGTAGTGATGATCAATTTACAAGCAGGCGTCGGGCTATTTTATATCTGGAGCAATAATTAATTCCCAAGATTAATATATCTGGACTCATGCATAATATTTTTACTATAATTTTCAGCTGAAATATTTATTTCTTTGTATATGAAAACAATTTTTAGATTAATTTTTGCCACAGGTTTTTTGTTGTTAAATGCCTGTGCCACCATTGGCAATATTCCCCAAGAAAAAAAAGAATATTTAAAGTTTGTTTCGCGAAAAAATTATCCACAAACCTACTCTACTTATGTGGATACTAAATTGCTGACCAGGAAAAAAAAGAATATGGTGCGCGCTAAAGTTGATCTTGACCGGCAAAGGATCAGACTAGTGATTGATGGGCAAACCGCCCTGGATTCTCCTGCTACTACAGGTAAACAAGATTATGAGACTCCGACTGGCATCTTCCCTATTCTTGAAAAAAAAGAAAACAAGGAATCTAATCTTTATGGTAGATTCTATAAAGACGGCAAGCTTGTTTACACTGGTAGTGAGAAAGAATACAAAGAAGAAAATGCTGGTGAGGAGTTAGAATATGATGAATATAAAGGTACATCACTTGCCAGCTGGATGCGCCTTACTCGTGATGGCGTGGGAATTCATCAAAGTCAAGGGATATTTCGCAGACCAGCAAGCCATGGGTGTATCCGTATTCCTGCCAAAACTTCCAAAATTTTGTATAGCAGATTGAAAGTTGGTTCGTTGGTTACAGTCATTAAAAGTGATAGCCTGCCGCCGGGAAAAGACGTAAAAGTCAGAAGTTTGTCAATAAAGGAACGTTTACAATTACTGCGAAAATTAAAGAAAAACAAGAATAGCTAAAATCGAAAACGTTTGTAATCATTACGTATTAGCATAAGAATGCCAATTATCATATTGCCCGATGGCAGTTCACGCGAATTTAAAAAAGCGGTTACCGTATATGAAGTCGCAGAAAATATTGGTGCGGGTTTAGCCCGGGCTACTATTGCCGGCAAACTGGATGGGATGCTAGTGGATAGTTCGTATGTTATTAAAAATGATGCAAAGTTATCTATTATTACTGCTAATAGCCCTGAAGGCCTTGAGATTATTAGACATTCCAGTGCTCATTTGTTGGCTCAGGCGGTAAAGGAACTTTATCCTGAAACCCAGGTAACAATTGGTCCTGTGGTAGAAAATGGATTTTATTATGACTTTGCTCGTGAGGATAAATTCACTTTGCAGGATTTAGATATTATTCAAAATAAAATGCAGGAATTATCTAAAGATAATCTAAAAGTTGAGCGTTTGATCTTGAGCCGTGAGCAGGCCATCGATTTTTTCCGTGACCAGGGAGAAAAATACAAAGCTAAAATTATTCAGGACATACCTGAAAATGAAATCTTATCGTTATATAAGCAAGGTGATTTTGTTGATCTGTGCCGTGGCCCGCATGTACCGTCCACTGTCTTTTTAAAAGATAAATTCAAGCTAACAAAACTTGCCGGAGCGTATTGGCGTGGCGACTCAAATAATGAAATGTTACAAAGAATATATGGGACAGCCTGGAGTTCCAAAAAGGAACTAAAACAATGTCTACACCAATTATCCGAAGCAGAAAAGCGTGATCATCGTAAGCTTGGCAAGCAGCTTGATTTATTCCACACTCAGGAAGAAGCACCCGGGATGGTATTTTGGCATGATAAAGGCTGGACTATTTATCGCGTGGTAGTTGAATATATTCGTCAGGTTGTGCTAGATGAAGGCTATAAGGAAGTTAAAACTCCTCAAGTTCTTGATCGAAGTTTGTGGGAACAATCAGGCCATTGGGAAAAATTTGGCGATATGATGTTTACCACTCATTCAGAAAATCGTGACTATGCGGTCAAGCCTATGAATTGCCCTGGACATATCCAAATTTACAAAAACTCATTAAAAAGCTACCGTGATTTGCCGCTACGTTTCGCTGAATTTGGCTCCTGTCATCGTAATGAACCATCAGGAACCTTGCATGGTCTCATGCGGGCTAGAAATTTTGTCCAGGATGATGGTCACATATTTTGCACCGAAGAACAAATTCAGTCTGAAGTATCTGGTTTTATTGATACTTTGTTCAAGGTTTATGTCGATTTTGGTTTTGAGCAAGTATTGACAAAATTATCCACCCGCCCGGAGCAGCGGGTCGGTAATGACAAGGTGTGGGATAAAGCCGAGGTGGCACTTACAGATGCGTTAAATGCCAAAGAATTAAACTGGGATTTACAAGAAGGTGAAGGTGCTTTTTATGGACCTAAAATTGAGTTTTCACTAAAAGATTCTATCGGTAGAATATGGCAGTGTGGCACAATTCAGGTTGATTTTTCCATGCCGGGCAGATTGAATGCCGAATATGTGACAGAAGATAGTGATCGTCAGACTCCAGTAATGCTTCATAGAGCGATATTAGGTTCTATTGAAAGATTTGTTGGAATATTGATTGAAGATTATGCCGGAGCTATGCCGGCCTGGCTGGCTCCAGTGCAGGCAGTTATTGCTAATATTTCTGAAAACCAAAAGCAATACTGTAAAAAAATCGCAAAAATCCTTAAAAAATCAGGGTTTAGGGTACAAATGGACTTGAGAAATGAGAAAGTTGGCTTTAAAATTCGCGAGCATTCTCTGGCCAAGGTTCCATATATACTGGTAGTTGGTGATAGAGAAATGGAAAATTCTGAAGTTGCGGTACGTGGATATGGCAATCAGGATTTGGGGGCTATGCCTATAGATGATTTTATTAAGGAACTGCAGACAGCTGTAGCAAAACTTGGACGTAAACCATGAGGAGACTTTAGTATCACACGTGAATTAAATAGTAATCCGGCGAAAGCAGAAACAAAACACCGGTTAAATGACGCGATAACCGTGGATAAAATAAGGTTGTCAAAAATAAATAATGAATCAGAGATTATGCCGATATCAAGAGCTTTACAGTTGGCGGAAAATGAAGGCATGGATTTGGTGGAAATTTCACCAAAAGCAAAACCGCCAGTTTGTCGGATCATGGATTACAGCAAGTTTCTGTTTAATGAAAGCAAAAAAAAGCAGGCAGCTAAGAAAAAGCAAAAACAAATACAGGTAAAGGAGATAAAATTTCGGCCCAGCACTGGCGAGGCTGATTATCAGGTTAAGCTACGTAATCTGATAAAGTTTTTGGAAAAGGGTAACAAAACCAAAGTCACCATCCGCTATCGTGGTAGAGAAATAGCACATCGTGATCTTGGCAAGGAACTTCTGAATAGAATAGCAGAAGATCTTGAGGATTTTGGCAAGGTGGAACAGTATCCCAAGTTTGAAGGTAGACAAATGATAATGGTATTGACTCCACAAGCTAAAAAATAACAATAACTTTTTATATTTTGATTCGGTAACGGCACACCGACTGAGTATTTTTTTAAACTTTTTATAGGAAATAAAGATGCCTAAAATTAAGACTAACCGTGGAGCGGCCAAGCGTTTCACCAGAACTTCATCCGGACGGATAAAGCGTATACAAAGTTTTCGGCGCCATATTCTGACCAGTAAATCCGCCAAGCGCAAGCGACACTTACGTTCACCTTCTGCTGTACACGAAAGTGATGTGAAAATAGTTAAACGCTTGTTACCATATAAATAAAGGAGTACAAAATGTCTAGAGTAAAACGTGGAGTTACGGCCAAAGCCCGACATAAAAAAATATTAAAGCAAGCGCGTGGCTACTATGGTGCCAGAAGCCGAGTTTATCGAGTCGCCAAGCAGGCGGTAATCAAAGCCGGGCAATATGCATATCGTGATCGCAGACAACGCAAACGCCAATTTCGCCGCTTATGGATTATTAGAATAAACGCCGAGGCACGCAATAATGGCTTATCATATAGCAGGATGATGCATGGTTTAAGTGAGGCAGGCGTAGTAATAGATCGCAAAATTCTAGCCGAACTTGCGATATCCGATAAGTCAGCCTTTGCCAAACTTGCTGCTACTGCCAAAAACGCCATAGCCTGAACCAGTGGAGCAGACCGAGCTTGAGCAAATTTTAAGCCAGGCGCTGGCTCAAGTTAATTCAGCAACCAACGCAACCGAGCTGGATACGGTACGTGTTGCTGTGCTTGGTAAAAAAGGCTCTATAACTGCCGCCTTAAAAAATCTTAGCAATCTTGCGCCAGAACAACGCAAGACTTTTGGTCAACGCATAAATAAAATTAAGCAGGAAGTTACTAATGCGATCAATGACAAGAAATCAATTTTTACCCGGGAAGAAGTTATGGCAAAGCTTGCTGGTGAAGCGATTGATGTAACCTTGCCAGGTCGAGGCATGGCTAGCGGCGGCTTGCACCCTGTCAGCCGTACCTTACAAAGAATTCAACGCATTTTTGTAAGATTAGGTTTTGACATAGCTACCGGACCTGAAATTGAAGATGATTATCATAACTTTGAAGCCTTAAACATTCCGGTACATCACCCGGCCCGTGCAATGCATGATACGTTTTATTTTGCTGACGGCAGCTTGCTTAGAACTCATACCTCCCCAGTGCAAATAAGGGTTATGGAAAATAATAAACCACCGTTACGTCTGATTGCCCCTGGTCGAGTTTATCGTTGTGACTCTGATATAACTCACACACCCATGTTTCATCAGGTTGAAGGTTTATTGGTAGATAAACATGTGAGTTTTGCAAATCTTAAAGGCATGATTCATGACTTTTTGCGTAGTTTTTTTGAAAAAGAAGATTTAAACTTAAGGTTTCGTCCGTCTTATTTTCCTTTTACCGAACCATCAGCCGAAGTAGATATAGGCTGTGTAATGTGTGATGGCAAAGGTTGCAGGGTTTGTTCACATACTGGATGGTTGGAAGTTCTAGGTTGTGGCATGGTGCATCCCAAGGTTTTCGCATATGCCGATATAGATATTAAAAAATATACCGGATTTGCTTTTGGTCTGGGAGTGGAAAGGTTGGCGATGCTGCGCTATGGCATAAATGACCTTCGGATATTTTTCGCGAATGATTTGCGTTTTTTACGGCAATTTCAATGAAATTTAGTGAAAACTGGCTACGGGAGTGGGTAAGCCCGCATATTGGCAGTGATAAGCTGCTTTTGCAGCTAACCATGGCGGGCTTGGAGGTAGATAGCATTACCGCAGCAGCACCGGAACTTGAGAAAGTGGTAGTTGGTGAAATTGTTAAAATTGATCCGCACCCTAACGCAGACAAGCTACAAGTTACCACAGTCGAAATTGGAGTTGATACTCCTTTGAATATTGTGTGTGGAGCCAAAAATATCTATGAAGGTATGAAGGCACCGGTGGCTATGGTAGGGGCGGTTCTGCCTGGAGGGTTTAAAATTAAACCTGCGAAACTTCGAGGAGTTGAATCTTATGGTATGTTGTGTTCTGAAAATGAACTTGGGCTCACAGATGAAGCTCAAGGTATTATGGATTTGCCGCAAGATATAGAAATTGGCATAGAGCTTATCAAGGCGCTTGAGCTCGATGATAATTGTATTGAGGTTGATTTAACTCCCAATCGTGGAGACTGTCTTAGTATACGTGGGATTGCGCGTGAGGTAGGGGCAATAAACCATCTTGAATTACATCAGCCTGCCAGGAAAGAAATCAGCATTACCAGCCAAAATGAAATTGCAGTTGAAATATTAGAGCCCAAAGCTTGCCCTATATACCTTGGTCGAGTTATAGATGATATAGACCCCACGGCACAAACTCCTTTGTGGCTGCAAGAGAAATTAAGACGCAGTGGAGTTCGCAGTATCAATCCTGTGGTTGATGTTACTAACTTTGTAATGCTGGAATTAGGTCAGCCCATGCATGCTTTTGATCTAGCGCAAATTGATACAAAAATCATGGTTCGTATGGCAAAAGAATCAGAAACCCTTGAGCTGCTAGATGGTAAAGAGCTTGAGCTCAATCAAAATACTCTACTGATTGCGGATAAGTCAAAAACTCTGGCATTAGCTGGAGTTATGGGAGGCGTTGCCTCTGGCATATCAGATAAGACCAGCTCGATTTTTCTGGAGTGCGCCTGGTTTAATCCATTAAGTATTTCTGGTATTGCCAGAAGATACGGGCTGCATACTGACTCCTCCCACCGATTTGAACGTGGTGTGGATCCTGAATTACAAGAGCATGCTATAAACCGGGCTACCGAACTGCTGTTAGATATTATTGGCGGCAAGGTCGGAAAAATAATTAGCAGTAAACATGTAGAACACTTAATCCCAATTAAATCTATTAACCTGGACTCTAATAATATTAAACGCATATTGGGAATAGAACTTCATTCGGATGAAATCAGGGAAATTTTTACAAGACTTGGTTTGCAAGTGGATGATGCAGATGACAATCGTGTTATAACTCCTCCTAGCTGGCGTCCTGATTTGAAATTGGAAGCTGATCTTATTGAGGAGATTGCCAGGATTTATGGTTATGACCGACTGCCGACAAGCTCCATAGATTTGCCGCTACACCTGCCACAAGAGCAAGAAGAGAAGTTAAGCTGTGAACGTTTGAAACAATATTTTGTAAACCGTGGATATTTCGAGGTTATAACCTATAGCTTTACTGATATGAATCTGTTGCAACAGATGGGATTGGAGCAGGGAGCTATCAAAATTTCCAACCCCATTGCAAATGATTTATCTGTCATGCGTACCAGTTTGTTGCCTAGTTTAATACAGACTTTGCGATACAATCTTAATCGTCAGCATAAAAGGGTAAGATTATTTGAAACAGGTTTAAGATTTTACCAGGAAGATTCTGTGCAGCAAATTGACACCTTGGCAGGATTGGTATGTGGCAGTGCTTTAGCTGAACAATGGGGTGAAAGTGATCGAGATGTGGATTTTTATGATGTTAAAAGTGATTTGGAAAATATTTTGGGAGAAAATATTAAATTCAAGGCGGATAAACACCCAAGTCTGCATCCTGGACAAACAGCCGTTTTGTATCTTAAAAACGACAAGGTAGGTTATATCGGAAAGATTCACCCGCAAATTGCCAAAAAACTTGAGGTGCCGGAAAATACCTATTTGTTTGAGCTGGATATTAATCCGGTATTAAACACCAAGCTGCCAAAGTTTGTATCTTTGTCCAAATTTCCCATGCTAAGAAGGGATTTGGCTATAGTTTTAAACGATAAAATACCTGCTGCTGAAGTTATTCATCAATTAAAGCAAAATAATTTCAAATTTGTGCGGGAGATAAACATTTTTGACGTATACAAAGGTGAATCTTTAGATTCAAATAAATACTCACTGGCGCTGGCTTTTAATATTCAGCATACAGAAAGAACTCTGACTGACCAGGATATAGAAAATACCATGCGCAAAATTGTCGAGTTTGTTAAGTCAGAATTTGCGGGAGAATTAAGAGAGTGAACACAAGATGGTGTAATCTCTCACATTTTATAAACTAATGTGCATCATTCCAGTTATCGGCAATACCGGTATCTATCACCAATGGCACTTTTAAGTTAGCAGCATTTTGCATTTTTTTTATCACTTGTTTAGATATTAACTTGGCCTTGTCTTGAGGTAATTCCAGCACTAGTTCATCATGCACCTGCATGATTAGTAGGGCATCAGGATAATTACTATCCAGCATATTCTGCACTTTGAGCATGGCAATTTTGATTATATCAGCAGCAGAACCTTGCATTGGCGCGTTTATTGCGGTGCGTTCAGCATATTGTCTGCGTACAGGATTCTTGGAGTTAATATCTGGCAGGTATAAACGCCTGCCAAATACGGTTTCAACAAAGCCTTGTGCTTTAGCCTTACTCCTGGTCTCTTGCATGTAATTTTTAACTCCGGGGTAGCGGGCAAAATAAAGATCAATATATTCCTGAGCTTGAGAGCGGCTTATTCCAAGTTGTTTGCCAAGACCAAATGCTGACATGCCGTAGATAAGGCCAAAATTTACTGCTTTGGCGTGGCTGCGCATATCCTGTGTAACTTCTTCGATTTTGCAGGAGAAAACTTCGGCAGCAGTATGTGAATGAATATCCAGATTATTGGCAAATGCATTCAAAAGGCCATCATCCCCTGACAGATGCGCCATAATTCTAAGTTCAATTTGTGAATAATCGGCAGCCAGTAAAATTCTATTTTTTTCTGCAATGAAAGCCTTACGGATTTTACGGCCATTTTCACTTCTAACCGGGATATTCTGCAAATTTGGGTTTGAGGAGGATAATCTTCCGGTTGCGGTTACCGCCTGATGGTAAGAAGTATGAATACGTCCTGTTGCATGGTTGACGCTATGTGGCAATTTGTCGGTATAGGTTGATTTTAGTTTGCTCAAAGAACGATGTTTTAGAATTATTGCCGGCAGCTCATAGTTTTGTGCAAGTTCCTGTAATACATCCTCTGCCGTAGAAGCCTGGCCCTTGTTGGTTTTACGAATCACAGGCAACTCCATTTTGTTATATAACACTTCTTGAATTTGTTTGGGAGATGCGAGGTTAAAATTGGTTTTGGCAATATCAAAGGCTTTTTGTTCCAGTTGCAGCATATCCTGGCTTAATTCCTGACTTAGCAGCAATAATTTGTTTGCGTTAATCAAAACTCCGTTACGTTCAATTTTGGACAAAACTGATATAAGCGGGATTTCTATGTTGTCATACAGGATTTTAAGTTTGTCTGATTGTTCCAATACTGAATGTAGTTGATTATGCAACCTTAAACAAATATCAGCATCTTCCGCTGCGTAGCAAGTGGCATCATCTATTGTTACGGCATTAAACTTAAGCTGATTTTTACCTTTACCTGCCACATCGGTAAATTTTTGGGTTTTGATGCCAAGATGCTGTAGTGCCAGAGTGTCAAGGTCATGCCCTGAATTTACTGAATTTAACACATAGGATTGCAACATGGTATCGTGTTTGATACCTTTTAGGTCAATACCAACCTTGGCAAATATACTTTTGTCATATTTTATATTTTGCCCAACTTTAGCAAGTTTAGGGTCTTCTAGTATTGGTTTTAGCTTTGCAAGCGCCTGTTGTTTGTCTATCTGTTGTTTGACTTTATTATCTTGCAGGCCAGTATGTGCCAGTGGTAAATAGACCGCCAGGCCTTCCTTTTCGCAAAATGATATGCCGACCAGATCGGCCTCAATTATATCAAGCGAGGTAGTTTCGGTATCAATCGCAAATAGTGTGGAATTTTTTAATTTCTCAATCCATTTGGCAAAATCTTTTGCATTTAGAATGCTGGTATAATCGGTTCTGACAGTTGATTTTTTGTTATCTAATTCAAGATCATTTAACCAGGAATTAAATTCAAGTTCTGAATACAGTGCTTGCAATATGTTTGCATCAGACTTGTTTACAATTAGATCTTCGATGGCTTTATCTAGCTCAACGTCGGTTTTAAGCTTAACCAGGTCTTTGCTTAATCCCAGATGGGGAATAGCTTTGCGTAAATTCTCACCAATTTTACCTTTGATGTTATCAGCACTTGAAATGATAGCATCCAGATTTTGATATTCAGACAACCACTTGGCTGCAGTTTTAGGACCCACCTTTTCAACTCCCGGGATATTATCCGAGGTATCACCGGTAAGAGTTAAAAAATCTGCTATTTGCTCAGGTCTTACTCCAAATTTTTTCATGACCCCGGCTTCATCCAGAATTGTATTGTTCATGGTGTTGACCAGAGTGATGTTGGGGCTTACCAGTTGTGCCAGATCCTTGTCACTTGCAGAAATGATGGTGTTTATCTGCTGTTTTTGAGCCTTTAAAGCTAAAGTGGCTATAACATCATCCGCTTCTACTTCATCAATTATTAGCATGGGAAAGCCCAAGGCTTTAATGATCGTATGCAAAGGGGCGATTTGCTCGACTAAATCCTCTGGCATAGAAGGGCGGTTAGCCTTGTATTTGTCGTACATTTTATGGCGAAAAGTTTTACCCTTAGCGTCAAATATAACAGCGAAAAAGTCAGGTTTTTGTTCAAGGTATAAATTTTTAAGCATACGCACTACGCCAAAGATTGCCCCGGTTGCAAAACCTTTGCTGGTTACCAGAGGCGGCAAAGCATGATAGGCCCGAAATAGATAAGAAGAGCCATCAATCAAAACCAGTTTTTTCATCTAGCCAATTTCAGGATTCATCAGAACCGATAGTATTGCAATGTTACCTGATCCGATATCTATTATGGCAGACAACGCAAGCAGAAGTAACCGCGGACAAGGCATTATACGTAGATAAAATATCGCCTTCCTGCGCTTTCAGGGCAAAACGACTTGCCGCTCTGTGCATATTGGTTCCTGCCTGGCGCATACCTTGCGGCATGAATTCGGCCATATGGCTGGCCCCATGTGATGTAAGTGAGCTCATGCCAAGACGTGTCTCCGCAATTTCTGCTGCCTGATCTGTATTGCTATTTGCCAACTTAGCAAGTATCTCATTGATGGCTGATAAATGATCACGCATATTTGCCATCATGTGTTGTTGTATCATTTCTGGCAATACTACTAATTGTCGGGAGTCTTTAACAGCTGACAAGTTACCAGCTGCGAACAAAAATAAAATAGAAATTGAAATATTAAACAACTTGTTCATGCCGGGCATTTTATCATGCGCATTGAGCTTTTGCCTAAAAGGAATTATTGTGTCAATAATAACGTTTGGCATGTTTATTTCATGTATGGCACAGTACGTTATTATAGCCGTGTTGTGCGTAAATTAAGCTTGAAAAAATATCAATTTGCCCAATATTAGTATTGAATTATTTTTGGCAAACTTTACTTATGCAAATGGAAAAACTGACCACTAATTTACAGCAGGCGTTAGCTGATGCCCAGTCTTTGGCTGTGGGCAAAAATCAGCAGTTTATTGAACCGTTGCATATTATCCTGGCCTTGCTGCAGCAACCACAAGGTTCGGTCAGAAGTCTCTTGCAGGCTGCCGGTGCCAGAGTGGACACAATTATTGGTAAATTGGGTGCCGCTTTGGATCAAATACCTACGGTTAGCGGTAATGCCGGCAATATACATTTGTCTAATGATTCCGGACGCATTTTAAATTTAAGCGACCAGTTATCCCAACAGCAAGGAGATAAATTTATCTCATCCGAGATGTTTGTCCTGGCTTTGGCAAGTGACAAAAATGTTGCAGGGGAGATATTACGTAAAAATGGCATAAGTGAAGATAAACTTAAAAGTGCGGTAGCAAAAATACGTGGAGGTGAGAAAGTGACTGAACAGGCAGGTGAAGAACAACGCCAGGCACTGGAAAAATATACAATAGATTTAACTGCCAGAGCAGAGGCAAGCAAGATTGACCCTATTATCGGTCGGGATGATGAGATTCGCCGAGTCATTCAGGTTTTGCAACGCCGAACCAAGAACAACCCAGTTTTGATTGGTGAGCCAGGAGTGGGGAAAACCGCGATTGCCGAGGGCTTGGCACAACGCATAATAAATGGTGAAGTTCCAGATGGAGTAAAAGGCAAGCGTCTGTTATCTTTAGATTTGGGAGCGTTACTGGCTGGGGCTAAATATCGTGGTGATTTCGAAGAAAGGCTTAAGGCAGTGTTAAAGGATTTAGCCAAACAGGAAGGGCAAATAATTTTGTTTATTGATGAGCTTCATACCATGGTCGGTGCCGGCAAGGCCGAAGGCTCAATGGACGCCGGCAATATGTTGAAACCAGCATTGGCCAGAGGTGAATTGCATTGTGTTGGCGCGACCACTTTGGATGAATATCGCCAGTACATAGAAAAAGACGCAGCTTTGGAACGGCGGTTCCAAAAAGTTCTAATTGATGAGCCTACGGTTGAAGATACCATAGCAATTTTGCGGGGGTTAAAAGAGCGCTATGAAGTGCATCACGGGGTCGATATCACTGATCCTGCCATTGTCGCGGCTGCTACTTTATCACACCGTTATATAACTGACAGACAATTACCAGACAAGGCAATTGATTTGATTGATGAAGCCGCCAGCAAAATTCGTCTGGAAATGGATTCCAAGCCGGAAAAAATGGACAAACTGGATCGAAAATTAATCCAGCTTAAAATTGAGCGGGAGGCGGTAAAAAAAGAAAATGATGAAGCTTCGATTAAACGTCTTAAAAATTTGGAAGAAGAAATATCCAAACTTGAGAAAAAATATCAAAGCCTGGAAGAAGTATGGTTGGCAGAAAAAGCCTTATTGAACGGTTCTGCCACTACTAAAGAAGAATTGGAACGTGCCCGACTTGAGCTTGAAGTGGCCAGGCGTGAGGGCAACCTTGAGAAAATGTCTGAACTACAATACGGCATAATCCCTGAGCTTGAAAAGCGGCTTGACGTTGCAAATGATGATGATGGTAAAACCAGTCTTTTAAAAAATAGTGTAAGTGATGATGAGATCGCAGATGTGGTTTCACGCTGGACTGGTATTCCAGTCAGCAAGTTGTTAGAGGGTGAGCGGGATAAATTGCTCAAAATGGAAGATATGCTTGCTCAAAGAGTTATTGGCCAAGCAGAGGCGATAGCAGCAGTAGCTAATGCAGTACGCCGTTCTCGCGCTGGTTTGTCAGATCCAAACAGACCTAATGGTTCTTTTTTGTTTTTAGGCCCAACTGGAGTTGGTAAAACCGAGCTAACCAAGGCTTTAGCTGAATTTTTGTTTGATACTGAAGATGCCATGGTGCGTATTGATATGTCAGAGTTTATGGAAAAGCATTCGGTCGCCAGATTGTTAGGCGCACCTCCCGGTTATGTGGGTTACGAAGAGGGTGGATATTTAACTGAAGCTGTAAGGCGCAAGCCATATTCGGTGATTCTGCTGGATGAGGTGGAAAAAGCTCATCCTGATGTGTTCAATGTTTTACTACAAGTCTTGGATGATGGCCGCCTTACAGATGGTCAAGGTCGCACGGTGGATTTTCGCAATACCGTAATCATCATGACTTCTAACTTGGGTTCACAGCAAATTCAGGAATTAGCAGGGGAAAATGATTATGTAAAAATGAAAAATGCGGTTATGGATATAGTTGGGGGCTTTTTCCGTCCTGAATTTATTAATCGGATAGATGAAACTGTAGTATTTAAACCTTTGGCTAAAGATGGAATCAGGTCCATAACCAAAATCCAGATTAAGCAGATGCAAAATAGATTACAAGAGCGAGATATCGAGCTTCAGGTATCAGATGTAGTGTTGGATATGTTGGGTAACGCAGGATTTGATCCGGTATATGGAGCTAGACCCTTAAAAAGGGTAATTCAGCAAAAAATTGAAAATCCTTTGGCGCAGGAAATACTTGCTGGAAAGTTCGCTGCCGGCACTGTGGTTAAAGTTGAGTTAGATAACGCAGAAGTAGTTTTTAAAATTGATAGTAAAAACCTGTCAGGCTCATAAAAATCAAATATACTATATCGGTTGTGAAGTAAAAATATAAAAGGAGAACTCTATTATGGGTGAAATATCATTTTTCTTGCTCGCGGTTGTCGCTTTGGCTGTAATACTTGTTGTCAAGGGAGTACAGACGGTGCCACAGGGGATGGAGTACACTATAGAGCGTTTCGGGAAGTATACCAAAACTTTACGCCCGGGTCTGCACCTTATTGTGCCAATTGTGGATGCGGTAAGTTACAAAATCAATATGCGGGAACAGGTTTTGGACATAGAACAGCAGTCAGTTATTTCCAGGGACAATGCGCTGGTGACTGCAGATGGCGTGGTATTTTTTCAAATACTGGATGCTGCCAAATCGGTATATGAGGTAGATAATCTGCGTAATGCCATACGTAATTTATGTCTTACCAATATTCGTACAGTTTTAGGCTCTATGAGTCTGGATGAGATGTTATCAAATCGAGATGATATAAATGCCAGGCTTTTGACAGTGATTGACGCGGCAACTAATCCCTGGGGGGTTAAAGTTACCAGGGTTGAGATAAAGGACTTGGAGCCGCCTTTGGATTTGGTTGAGGCAATGAGTAGCCAGATGAAGGCTGAAAGGCAAAAAAGGGCGGAAATTTTGCAGGCAGAAGGGGTGCGTCAGTCAGAAATATTAAGAGCGGAAGGCGAAAAGCAAGCAGTTATTTTGGAAGCTGAAGGCAGAAAAGAGGCGGCGTTTCGCGATGCTGAGGCCAGAGAGCGGGAGGCTCAGGCCGAGGCCATGGCAACCGAGACCGTGTCTAATGCAATAAAAACTGGAGATATGCAGGCAATTAATTATTTTGTTGCACAAAAATATGTTGATGCGCTTGGGCAAATTGCCAGTGCTGACAATGAAAAATTGGTGCTAATGCCGTTGGAAGCTAGTAGTGTTATAGGTTCTATTGGAGGTATAGGTGAAATAGCCAAGAAAGTTTTCAAAGATTCTGAGAAAGTCTGATGTATCTTATTATCCGTAAGACTCAAGCAAACCTTTGCTTGGCAATGATAGGAAAAGAGTTTATAGTACCCTCAATGTTTATAAAAAGGTAGTTCTCATATGTTAAGAGTGTTTTGTTTCATTTTTGCTTTTATTGGCTGGTTTGGAAAATTTATTCCGCAAGTATTGTTCAGATTGTTAGTAGCATGGTATTTTTGGGCGCCAGGCATCAAAATGTTTCATGGTTTGGTGGAATCCGTCCCGGCACAAAAAATTATGCCTTTTTCTATGTTGGGGGATAAGACCAGCTTTATGTTAATCATGTGGTTGGAGTTGGCGACAGCATTTTTTATTTTGGTTGGATTTTTGACCAGAATAGTAACCGTTCCCTTGCTGTTGATAATGATTGGAGTGATTGTAAGTTATTTTCCTGAGACATTCTCTTTCAATAGCATTTTGCCATTTAATGAATTTTGGCAAGAAATAGATGGGAAAAATCCTGCTTTTAAGTTTGATTTTGCTATTTTACTTATTTTGATTTCTTTATTTTTGTCTGGAGCTGGCGGCTTAAGTTTGGATAGTATATTTAAAATGAGCAATTGTCACAAGAAAAAACAAGAAGATGAGGATTTACAAAATTTGAAAAAGGTGGATAAAGCTGAAGCCAGGAGAGCAGAAAAGAAAGCCAATAAGGAACTAACTGTAGATGAGTTTCTTGACAAAAATCTGTCGTAGCGCCTTGGTATGTTATTCACAACGGCAGATGTTTGATTTGGTGCATGATGTTGAAAAATATTCTGAATTTCTTCCTTGGTGTGCTGCTGCTGAGATTTTGTCTGAGTTTGAAGATTCCGTTGAAGCAAGAATAGATATTGCTTTTAAGAATCTTGAGCAAAGTTTTAGTACCAGAAACTCAATCAGGCGCTACGATCGTATAGACATGCAGCTTGTGGATGGACCATTTAAGCATCTGCGAGGAACATGGAGTTTTACCGGATTGAGTGAGAAGCAATCCAAGGTTGAGTTTTTCATGGATTTTGAATTTAAGAGTGTGCTTTTGGGAAAGTTAGCCGGTTCTACTTTTGAGAAAATTGCCGGCAATATGGTGGACGCTTTTGCAAAACGTGCGGCTGATATTTATGGCTGATTTGATAGATATTGAAGTAGCTTATGCTATGCTGAATAAGCAAAAAATATTAGGGTTTAAAGCCATGCGCGGCATTAGTGCGTTGGATGCGATAAAAGCATCTAATATTCAGGCCGAATTTCCAGAAATTGAGCTTGACCAGGCAAAAATAGGAATTTTTGGTAAAATCACCAAACCTGGTACTGTACTAAAAGCTGGAGATCGAGTAGAGATATATCGGCAGTTGATTGCTGATCCAAAAGAGATTAGAAAGCAGAGGACTGCAGCTGGTAAGAGCATGCGAAAAGGTGGAAATACTACTGAAAACTGAGACCAGGAGATAACTATGCTTAAACGTTTATTGCTTATTATTTTTGCGTTGATGGTGGTGTTTTTAGGTGCAGCATTTTCAGTGAGGAATGCTCATTCTGTGAATTTTGATTATTATCTTGGCAATATAACTACTCCCCTATCTATAATTATGGTAGTAAGTTTAGCAATCGGGGTATCACTTGGTATCTTAAGCACTTTATCTCTGATAATACGGCTTAAATTTAAAGCATCAAGCTGTGAAAGAAAGTTCAAAAGATTAGAGCATAATTATCACGAAACCACTAAGTCTATGCGTGAAAAAGACCAGGAAATTAAAGGATTGCAAAGCGGTTTACAGCAGCAAAATTCCTTGCCAAATCCAGATAACTAAATCTTTAATCCAGACGCTTGTGGATTATCTAACCTTGTTACTACTGCCATTTGGCGTGGTTATTGGCTGGCTGCTGGGGCAATGGCCTGGAAATAGAAAAGCCGCTGCACTGCCAAGCTTATCTAATCAATATTTTCGTGGTCTTAATTATCTTATAAATGAAGAACAGGACAAGGCTATTAATATTTTCACAAAGATATTGGAGGACAATCCTGAGACTGTGGACACCCATATATCACTAGGTTCCTTGTTTCGACGTAGGGGAGAGACTGCCCGAGCCATAAGTATTCACGAAAATTTGATGAATCATAGTAATCTTAGTAACGAACAGCGATTGGCCGCGCAAATGGAGTTAGGGCGAGATTATATGCGCGCCGGGCTGTTGGATCGGGCTGAAGTTCCGTTTCGCGAGCTAAGCAATTTACCTGATTATCAACTGAATGCTTTAAGGTTTTTAAATGAAATATACGATCAGGAACATGACTGGGATAGAGCAATTGAAATTGCCAAGAATCTTAAGGATCTGGATCCTGATTCTGGCTGGAATATTGTTATTGCACATTATTACTGTGAAAAAGCTGATTTGGCTTTAAGAAATAATGAGGATCAATTGGTAGAAACTTACCTGCAAAAATCTTTAGACCAATTTTCAGGTTGCGTTAGGGCAAATATAATTTGGGCCAGGCTATTCGAAAAACGCTCAGAATTTGCAGAGGCGGTAAATAAATATAAAATGGTAGAACACCAAAATCCCAGTTTTTTACCGGAAGTTGTGCCACGTCTGGTTTCAGCTTATGAAAAAATTGCCGAGGCTGATGAAATAATAGACTTTTTGCAAGATTTGGCAGCAAAACACTCCAGTACTACCGTGTTACTGACCTTGGTGAAAAAGACTAATGAACAATATGGGGAGCAAAAAGCAGAAAAAATTCTACTCAATTCTTTACAAAGCAAACCGTCAGTACAGGGGCTTGAATATTTGATCTCTCTTACTCTTGGCAGGATTAAAAATTCGGATGATAAATCTATACTGCTGGGTTTGCAGCGCATGATGTTGCAATTGCGGGAGGAAAAGTCACTGTATAAATGTAAAGTTTGTGGTTTTCAGGCTAGGCAGCCGCATTGGCAATGCCCAGGTTGTAGAAATTGGGGTTCGATCAATCCAACTGTTGGGGTTTATGGTGAATAAAGTTTAAACTGCGCAGGATTGCGTAGATGAAAACTATATCTATCATAATACCTTGCTTTAACGAAGCAAAAATGCTTGAGTTTTTGCTGCAATCTTTACATACGGTGCAAGAGCAAGGAAGTGAAATCAGTTTTGAGGTCATTGTAGTAGATGGAGGTTCAAAGGATCCAAGTCTTGCGGTTGCCAGCAAATATACAGACCTTGTTTTGTCAACTTCCAAAGGACGGGCTTTACAGCAAAATATTGGGGCTGAAAATGCCAAAGGGGACTATTTTTGGTTTTTACATGCTGACAGTAAGTTTGATACAGCATTAATCCAAAATTATTTTTCGGTAATTATAGCTTCCGGTTGGGGGCGGTTTGCAGTCAAATTATCCGGTAAGTCGTATATTTTCCGGGTGATCGAATGGTTTATGAATAAACGTTCTTGTCTTAGTGCAATCGCAACTGGTGATCAGGGGATATTTGTAAGGGCGGATTTGTTTAAAAAAGTTGGCGGCTTCCCCGCGCAAGCACTAATGGAGGATATAGAAATATCTAAAAGACTTAAGAAAATGGCAAAAATGAACTGCGCGAATACTCCCAGAATTATAACTTCTAGCAGGAAATGGCAGCAAGAGGGTATTTTAAAAACAATTTTTCTGATGTGGTATTTGCGGTTTTTGTATTTTATCGGCACCAGTCCAGATAGGTTGGCTGAAAAATACTATAAATGAAAAAGAAGCTGATTCAGATATTTGCTAAAATCCCGGTTCCCGCCAAGGTGAAAACCAGGTTAATCCCAAGTCTTGGTGCTTATGGTGCGTGCCAATTTTACTCCTCACTTTTAACCACCACCATAAAGAATTCAAGTTTTACTAAGATTGACGCAGAGATTTGGTTATATGGTAAGCCCAATGAGGCATTTAATAAAATAATTGACAGTATAGACAAGATGCAAATTCACCGGCAACAGGGAGATAATCTTGGTGACAGGATGCATTTTGCCCTGGTTGATGGTCTTACAAGAGCAGATTATGTGGTGCTTGTTGGCAGTGATTGTCCAGCAATAACTTCTGATCATTATGTAGAGTTATTCAAGCGGCTTGAACGTCATGATTTGGTGTTTATCCCAGCTATTGATGGCGGCTATGTCGCAATTGGTGCCAGGAAAATTGACAAAGATATTTTTAAGGGTATAACATGGGGAGGGAATATGGTTTATAAGATGACTTTAAGCAAGGCACAGAGGCTTGGCTTAAGTGTTAGTAGCTTGCAGGCTCTAAGAGATATTGATACTCCGGAGGATCTAATATGGCAGAAGGGCGATAAAATCTAATGAATATTATGCGAATCATCACATGTTCTATATTGCTATTGCTAAGTCTAAGCGGCCAAGTAAAGGGTAAAGAGGCAGATGATATACTGGCGAAATATGGTTCCAGTGTTTTTCCATCCTGGGTAGCGGATGCAACTTTAGAGCATAATCCTGACAAATCTCAAATGAGGTTATATCGGGCAAATGCCAGGTATTTTGCAAAATTAAATAAATTTGCCATAGCGCGCAATTTGTTCTCTATAGTAATTGCCAACTCTTCGGCAAATTATGATGATTGGCAATTAATGATCCGGCAAGGAATGTTTGCCAATACCAGGCCAATTTTAAATAAGGCACTACATGAAGCAGCTTATGCTTATAGCAATATTGCTACTAGTAACCGGCAAAGAGCTGAAATTTTATTTATAGCCGGGGATATCCTGCATAGGTTAGGGCAAGTAAATTCTACTTCAATTATTTGGCGCAAGGGTTTGGGACTTAAAAGCAACAAGATATATGCTGACAAGTTGTCTAACCTTGGAAAATCGAGTAAAAAAATCAAAGTTAAGAAGATAAAAATAGGCCGTCTGACTGCCAGAAGTACTACTCACCAAGCCTCGCTTTGTCTTAACTTTGATGACTATTGGCGCAGGGTTGAAAATTTTGGTTTAGAGCATAAAAAATATATTAGTATCAGTCCTGCGCATGAGTTTAATATTAGAAACGGTTATGGTGAATTATGTCTGGATGATCTTGAGCCAGATACTTCTTATCGGGTAACAGTTAGTAAGGACATGCCCATAGCATAAGGGCATAAACTTATTAATAATCAAACAATAATAGGAAAAACTTCATATTACACCTCAAGCATAAAATTCACTGAATCCGGGCATGTTTTAGTTAAAAGTGACAATATTTCAGTGCCTATAGAGAGCGTAAATGTAAATGAAGTTGCCTTGAATCTTATCCACATAAATACTAGAAATATTCTATCCAGCATCCACAAATTTGCTTTACGCAAAAATATAAGTAACTTGGATGAGCGACGATATATAGAAAAAAACGGCGAATTGGTTTTCTCAAAAATACTCAAACTAAATGCTGTAGAAAAAAACCATAAAACTATAACAGCAGTTCCGATTATAGATATTCGGCAAAAACCCGGGCTTTATCTATTAACAGCGAGGAAAGTTGGAGAAGACTCGCATCACAATTATGGCAAATTGGAAAGTCAATGGCTGGTAGTCAGCGATATAGGCCTGTTTACCATACAAACTGAAGATTATTTACATATATTTTCGCATAAGCTTTCCGCTGCTAATGTCAGAGATAATTTACAAATAAATTTGCTATCTAACGCTAATGAAATTTTGTCTACTACATCTACCGACCAGGATGGATATGTAAAAATTCCCGCCTCGTTATTAAAAGGTAATGGGGGTAAAGCCGCCAAGTTGATTTTAGCCCATGGTGATAATGGAGATTTTGGCCTGATTGATATTACTCGTCCCGAGCATGATTTTTCTGATCGCGGAGTAAGTGGACGTAAACCGCCAAGCTCGGTAGATGCATTTTTATATTCAAATCGTAATCTATTCAAACCGGATGAAACAGTAAGCGTCCATGGCTTGATCCGGGACAATAACGCCAGGGCAATTGGTGAATTGCAAGTCAAACTAAAACTTGTAGGGCCAGATCAAAGGGAAGTTGCGACCACCAGTTTAAAATCAGATGTCAGCGGTTACATAAATTGGCAAACTAATATTCCTATAACTGCCAGAACAGGTAGCTATCAAATAGAAATATACGCAGGGGCTAAAAAGCCGGTAGGAAAATATTCGTTCTTGCTAGAGAATTTCGTCCCGCCAAAAACCAAGGTCTCTCTCACCTCCGATATAAGCTCAGTAAAACCAGGACAAAAGTTTAAGTTAAAGGCGACGGCAAATTATCTACATGGCGCTCCTTTGGCGTTTGCCAGTGCAAACCTGGATATGGTCATTGAAAAGGATCCGAAGCCCTTTGCGGGTTATAAGGATTATATTTTTGGAGATCTACAAGAGTATTTTCGTACTAAAAGAGTTGATCTTAAGAATAAGGCTTTTAAGACCGATGCGTCTGGTAATCTGGAAATTATTATTGATGAGATTAAAAAGGTTTATTCCACATCCTATCCGCTTAGACTCAAAGCTAATTTGTCTGTAATGGAGCCTGGGGGCAGGCCGCTTAATACTGGAGTTGATTTTTCCTATAAGAATCAAGATTCCTATATTGGCATTAAACCAGCTTTTTCTGCTGGCAGCGTTGATACTGCTGATGATGCCATATTTCAGGTTGTTGTTCTTGAAGATTCTGATCCTGCCGCCGCCAGGATCAATTACACGCTGTTCAAAGAAGAAGAAAATGGCTACTGGACTGAGACCAATGGCAAGTGGCAGTATCATGAATCATTTATAGATGGAGCAAAGATCAAATCCGGCAAGTTGGATGTCTTGCCAGATGAAGCAAATAATTTAAAATTCAACAACCTCGACTGGGGGACGTACAGGCTGGATCTTATGTATGGCAACGCTCGCACCAGTTATCGTTTTGTTAGTGGCAATACAGAGACTAGCGGGAGAACTATTGCCGATAAACTTAAAGTATTTTCTGATAAGGCTGAGTATCAAGTAGGCGATAGAATAAAACTCGGTATCACCCCAGATTTTACCGGCCCTATATTGCTTAATGTTTTAAATCACAAACTATTAAAAAAACAAATTCTACTGGGTCAGGCAGGCAAAACCGCCGAAATAGAAATCAAGGCTGAAGCAGACTGGGGTAGTGGGGCATATGTTATGGCGACCAGTTTCTACCATAATCCGAACTACAACCAGCCTAACCGCTCAATTGGTTTGGTGCATATCAAAATTGCAAGTGATAACAAGAAGATTCCTCTCGAGATTTCTCATCCTGCACAAATTGAATCCGCCGCTGAACTGGAAATATCGGTAAAAGCCAAAGTTAATCAGGAATCATTTGTCACAGTAGCTTTGGTTGATGAAGGTATCCTTAATCTTACTAATTATGAAAGACCTGAGCCTTTCTCCTGGTTTAATGGCCAGTTAGGTCTAGTAGCAAAGGTTCGGGATATTTATGGTGACCTTATTCGTCCACAAGGCATTGCTGGAGAATACCGGGTAGGCGGCGGTGATGAAATGGAAGTGGCGCTTGGTGGTGGCGCGCCTCGTAATTTACGTAAAATTGTCGCGCTTTTTTCAGAGAAGATAAAGTTTGATTCGGCTGGTAAAGCCAAGGCAGTGTTTTCAGTGCCAGACTATCAAGGAGCGTTAAAGGTGCTGGTTGTGGCATGGAACAAGGATGCGCTTGGCTCTGCCTCTGGTACAGTATATGTTAGAGATAAAATATCTCCGGAAATCTATTTACCAAGGTTTCTTGCGGTTGGTGATGAAACTGAAAGTATCCTTGGTCTTGATTTTGCCAATACTGTAGCTTCTGGTGAATATCGGCTTAGCATTGACACAAACGATAAACTTAGTGTTGATGTTGGCGAGTTTGTGAAGAAACAGATGCTTGAGGATATTGCATCAGGCAAGGTTGCAATTGATCCTAATGATCCCGACGCGATATAAGCTCATGCGACAAAAATGCTACAGCAAGCACAGCTTATATAAGTAGCGTGGTATCTGGTGCGGCAACTTTAAGTTAAATAACATTTATTTATTAATGAGCATATATTGGATAAATATGTCGACTTGGGTATAACTGCTAAGAAGGCGAGATTTCATAGTTATATAGTATAAAGCATTGATTTTATTATTATCTTATTTTTAATTTTGATTCGATACCCATGCGCCAATAGATAGAGGAAACTATTCAAGGATTCAGTAAACCAGACTATGAAACTCATACTTCACATCGGGCAGAGCAAAACGGGAACAACAGCGCTGCAATCATTTCTTCTTTCCAATAAAAACCGCCTTGCACAGGAGGGTATTTTATATCCGGATTATTATCTGACAGGCATGCCGCTAAATACCCTAAACCATAACAGCTTCGCAGAAGAATTGTCAGGCCTGACAAGACACCCCTGCCTTACCTTTGAAGAATATTGCAAGCAATTCACGCAGGAGATGAAAAGCACCGGTTGCGAGACCATGATTTTGAGTGCGGAGAGTTTTTTTGGTGCGCCGCAGATCTGGCGTTTAAAAGAAGGACAGGATTTTTG
>Ga0056111_1000067_pt1 | contig 24389 bp, 25 predicted proteins | sample WorMetloBBELIZE2_FD_83874 | JGI IMG/M metagenome (GOLD analysis project Ga0056111, IMG submission 83874) | Marine gutless worms symbiont microbial communities from Max Planck institute for Marine Microbiology, Germany - Olavius longissimus B... ... | reverse complement strand
GTAGCACTGAGTAATCTCACATAGGACAGGAAAGTGGATGGTGTCCATATTTTGGCGATAATTCAGCTAACAAAACCATCCACCGGACGCGCCAAAGGCGCGCGCCGGTGATGGTTGCCGTTATACCTTTAAATTTTTAATAGGATGATATGAAAGAATTTATTATAATTTTGTTTTCTTCATTTTTCCTCTTTACGAATAATATTTATTCACAGACGGTAGAAGACGAGATAAAGTATATAAGAACACATTATTTAAAGGTAAATAACGAACTCGACAAATACAAAAAAATTGATTTTATCAATGTAGGATTATTTAAAGATTCAAATCCGTATTCAATGGAGGGTGCGAAACTTTTTAATTTAGCAATTATTAATTGCTATAAATACTTTAAAGACAATAAAATTAAGAAAATTGTTGTTACCTTTGATGGGGAGTATAATTTTCAAACATCTGAATACTATATATGGAATGACAAGCTATTTTTCGTATTCAAAAAGCAGATACAATTCCTAAAGTCTAGGACTTCCGAAAACCTTACAGGAAAAGATAAAACTATTATTGAAAATAGATATTATATAAAAAATAACAAAATCATAAGATGGCTTAATGAAAAGAAAAAAAAAGTATTAGATAAAGTTAAAATTAAATCTGAAGAAAAGATCTTAATCCACGATTATGAACTATATAGAAGCGATTTATCTAAGCTACAGTAAAATTAGGCGAAGGTATAACAAATGGATGAACTCCGACCCAAAAAGCATGCGGGTTGAGTTTTTGCATAATTTTTTGTTGAACTACATGTAGCGATTGCCCGTTTACTTTTTGGGCGGGTTATCCAGACGTTAGCTGCAAATAAATATGGATAATCTTTCTGCAATTGAAACAACCCGAAAAACTGGTGATGAACCTTTTGAATTTAATGGTTCACCATTGCCAATGAGCCTACTGTCGTTTTGGCAGTGGTCTTCTTCCGATGTTATCGGTAATGCTATGAGAGGCATCTTGGCTGAATATATTGTGGCATCATCCGTCGGCATAAATTCTGGCATCAGGACGGAATGGGATGCTTTTGATATAGAAACTAATGAAGGCATTAAGGTAGAAGTAAAGTCTGGTGCATACGTTCAAAGCTGGGAGCAGAAGAGGCACTCAACCATTCAATTCGGAATCCGTCCAACTCAGGGGTGGGATTCTGAGTCAAACGAACGTACTAGAGAAGTCCGTAGGCAGGCTGATGTTTATGTATTCTGTCTTTTAAAACATAAAGATCAATCCAGTATCAATCCGTTAAATCTGGATCAATGGGTATTTTATGTCTTGCCCACAAACACACTTAACCAGTCTGTCGGGGCGCAGAAAACTATCACATTAAATAGTTTGGAGGGCTTAAATCCATGCAAGGTAAACTATGGTGAACTACATGCTTCAATCAAAGCAGCAGCTAACAAGTAGCTCCACCGGACAAAATACTCGCTGCGCTCGCATTTTTCCGGTGAGCTAGGCGTTAGGCAGATAAATACAAGTTCATAAATATCATGTATTTTTGCATTTTTATTATTAATTTTAGAGCAAAGTTAGGTAGTGGAATATAAATAAAATGATGAGTAAAAAACTTATCCTTGATGAAATAATCAGAACAGCTCAAGAAAACAACGGTGTTCCTCTTGGCATTGATAGATTTAGAGATAAAACAGGAATACGAAAAGAAGACTGGTATGGAAAATATTGGACTAAATGGACAGACGCTCAGAAAGAAGCCGGCCTTGTACCAAATACTTTTTCTACTCCACGAATAGATGAGAATACTTTATTGGTGAAGCTGATTGATTATATAGAAGATAAAGGGCGATTTCCAACGAGACCAGATATTAAAATTAAACACTATGAAGATTGTAGTTTCCCATCTGATGTCACTTTCAGAAAACGTTTAGGTCGCAAACATGAAATCGCACAAAAAGTCATTAAATATTGCAAGGAAAAGGGTAATCTACAACACATTATTGAAATATGTTTACCCCATTCAGAATCTCCCAAAGATAATAATATTTTGGAAAATGGGACACAAACTTATGGACATGTTTATCTTCTAAAACATGATAATGCTTATAAAATTGGAAAAAGTTATGATATTACAAGGCGATACAAAGAAATAAAAGTACAGATGCCACATGATACAGAGGAAATTCATGTGATTGAAACAGATGATCCTTCTGGAATAGAAGCCTATTGGCATCATCGATTTAAAGATAAAAAATTAAAAGGCGAATGGTTTAATTTATCTCAATCAGATGTTAAAGCATTTAAGAGAAGAAGATTTATGTAATCTGCCTAACCCGCCAATGCAGCCGACCGCAAACGCGTTTGTGTTTAAGGTCGGATAATGTTATGTTTGCGGCGGCTGATCGGCAATCCGTTATACGGCTGTAGACAACACAATATGATACAATTACCGAATGGATAAAAAATTAAAGTCGAAAAGTAGTTTGCAAATACTTGGAATATGGTTGAAAGGAAAACTAGAGCGTAGCGGAGCTTTAACAAAATATGAGCCAGTAACCAAAGAAACACTTGAAGAATATGGAAATAATCAAATTTCAATATATAAAATGGAAGATGGAAAATACTTTATAACTTTTTAATTTAATAAAATGAACGACAAACTTAAAACCCTAGAAAAAGCCCTTAAAGAACTCCTGCTATCTAAACCAGAAAGCAAGGCTAAATACGAAAACAAAAAACCTACTAAAAAAGAACAAAACGAAAAGTGGCGGATTGAAGAAAGGGATTAAAAAAGAGTGTTTGTAGATTTATGTATATAATTCCCAAAATTTAAGTATAAAAACCTTCATATAACAACTTTCTCCTTTGAAAAACTATTAATTTTTGTCAAATAAGGCTTATCATTTTTATTTTACTTTAAAAGACTTTGGTTTAAAACCGCAACTAAGTGACGGCGCAACTGTGCCGCATTGCCTTATAGTGTTATTGCACGTTCTTTCTCCTTCAAAACTGTGCAACAGGTTTATGAACTTATACAATCATCTTTTTTAAACTTCTTAAGATATATCCTTAATATAGAAACAGTCGCTGGAGTCATACCCTGAATTCTACTGGCCTGCCCTAAGGTTTCTGGCATTTGCCGCTCAAGTTTTTCTTTAAGCTCATTGGAAAGGCCAGAAATTTTCGTGTAACTGTCAATTGACTTTAACGATATGGAGTCAAATTTGCGCGAATTTGTAACTTCTTGCATTTGCCGCTCAATATAACCTGAATATTTGGCCTGAATCTCAATCTGCTCCCTGACTTTAATATCTTGAGTCAATTCTACCCTGGAAAAATCTGCCAATGCAGTCAAGTCAACATTCGGGCGCTTTAATAAAGTAAATAAATTATATTCTCTTTTAATATCAACTCCCAAAATCTGCTTTAATCTAACTTTGTCCGTATTTTCAGGAGTGATCCAGGTAGACTTTAGTAGCTGTACACCAGCATCTATCTCCTGATTTTTACGGGTAAAAACATCCCAGCGCGCATCATCAACAAGACCTAAATTACGCGCGGTCGGAGTCAGACGCAAATCAGCATTATCTTCACGCAACAATAGACGAAATTCCGCACGGCTGGTAAACATTCGATATGGCTCACTGGTTCCTAAAGTGGTCAAATCATCAATCATCACCCCTATATATGATTCTGAACGTTTTGGTATCCACGTTTGCTTATCAAACGCCAGGGCCGCGGCATTAATACCTGCCACCAGACCTTGGGCTGCTGCCTCTTCATAGCCGGTAGTACCGTTTATTTGCCCGGCAAAGAAAAGATTTTTAATCTCCTTGGTTTCCAGACTTTGCTTCAAATCTCTAGGGTCAAAAAAATCATACTCTATAGCGTAACCCGGCCTAGTTATATGTGCCTTCGCAAAACCATTGATAGAACGAACAAATTCAATTTGCACGTCAAATGGCAAACTAGTGGATACGCCATTAGGATACATCTCGGTAGTATCAAGCCCTTCCGGTTCGACAAAAATCTGGTGAGAGTTTTGTTCATGAAACCTTACTACTTTATCTTCAATTGACGGACAATATCTGGGACCCACGCCCTCAATCATCCCACCATATATTGGTGAGCGGTCAAGCGCGGTGCGAATAATATCGTGGGTTTTCTCGTTTGTATGGGTTATCCAGCAAGAAACCTGTCTTGGATGTTCAGAAGTCTTACCCATAAAAGAAAAAGCTGGAGGCGGTATATCACCGGGCTGTTCCGATAATTTGTCAAAATCTATACTACGAGAATCAACTCTGGGTGGAGTGCCGGTTTTTAATCTTGCCACCTTAAACGGATACTCACGTAATTTAACAGCAAGTTTGCCGGCCGGAGGGTCTGCTGCTCTGCCGCCTGCAAAATTTACCTCGCCTATGTGGATTTTGCCGTCTAAAAATGTGCCGGTAGTAATAATCACAGTTCTCGCCCTAAATTCAAGACCCATCTGAGTCTTAATTCCTAAAACTGTATCATTCTCAATAACTAAATCTTCAACTTCCTGTTGAAATATTTGCAAATTATCCGTGTTCTCAAGTTTGGCACGTACTGCCTGTTTATACAATACACGATCAGCCTGCGCACGAGTTGCTCGCACTGCTGGCCCTTTTCTTGAATTTAATATTCTAAATTGAATCCCGGCCTGATCTATAGCCTGCGCCATTAACCCGCCCATAGCATCAATTTCTTTTACCAGATGTCCTTTGCCTATACCACCGATTGCCGGGTTGCAGCTCATTTGCCCGATAGTTTCTATATTATGGGTAACAAGCAAGGTTTTAGCACCACTCCTGGCAGAGGCTAAGGCCGCTTCAGCTCCGGCATGGCCGCCGCCAATGACTATTACCGCGAATTCTTCAGGATAAATCATCTAAGGGGAAGAAGTTATTGGCCAAGATTTGCACAAAGACAAGCCTTAAAATTACGCCTGTTCTTTTTGCAATAAGGCTTTTTATCCGACATGGCATAGAAAGTTCTAAGCGCCCGGCGCTTTATAACCAGATTGCTGTAATGAGGCTTAACTCCTGGCAATTTAGTCTCAACATAACAAGCCTCTTTGGTATTTTTACCCGCTTTTTTATTAGCCTGCTTGAAGGCTTTAGTGGCGGCAATTAATAATTTCTCGGCATCCATCGCACGGTGATATCCACTTAAACATTTGACATCATTTCTGTGTAAACGCGGATTTTTAAAAGCCACACTTATATTGAAAATTTCTCCGTATGACTTGTTTTTCAGAAAGAATTTTCGACATTTGTACTTTCTTTTATTCAGCCTGGGATCAAGTTTCCTGAATCCGGCCCAGCCTTCCTTTTGTGCCTGCAGATAACGAGGGGCGTAATGTAAACCACCCAGATCCCGGCCTCTGCCAGGCTCCCCGCAAAATACATGCTTAAAACCTTCCTGTTCAAACCATACTCGTCTTAGCTGACGGATAAAATCAACAAGGTCGTTAGTCTTTCTGTATATTTTGCCATCAAGACCATGATAAATCCTGCGCAAGGTCTTGCGCTGTGGCTGTTTTAGCAACATTTTTTCAAAATCTTTTGCCTCAACTCTATCTCCCCATCCTCCACATAACTTTAAAATCTCACGATCAAATTTGGTAACCGCAGGCGGTGTAGGTTGTAACCTGGTACGGGGGTTGTCATCAAAAAAAGGCTTAAATCCGGCCTCAGCATTAACCGCAAACAACATACTCAGCAACAAACAAATAATTTTCAGAATTCTTATCACATAAATAATAAAACGCGTATGATACAGGACTATGGCTAAACTATACGAAAACCTTAGCACCTCGCACATAGATTTTATCCGCCAGCAACATATGTTTTTTGTTGCAACTGCAGATATGGACGGCAAGGTAAACGTATCACCCAAAGGGCTTGACTCCTTGTACATTAAGGATTCTGACACTTTGTACTGGCTGAACTTAATCGGCAGCGGCAATGAAACTGCTGCGCATATTTTGAATAATAACCGCATGACCTTGATGTTCTGCTCATTTGATTACAAGCCCTTGATTTTGCGCCTATACGGCCAGGCGCAAAACCTGGATAAACAACGCCCGGAATATTTGTCCTTGCTTGAGGTTTTTCCAAACTATACTGGCGTGCGACAAATATTTAAATTAAATATAGATGTAGTCTTGACTTCATGCGGATTTGGCGTGCCTTTGTACAAATACAAAGGCCAGAGAAATACCTTGGTAGATTGGCATAATGCTAAAGATGAGGAAGCACTCATTACCTATCAACAGAAAAATAATGTTAAATCGCTGGACGGAAAACTTACAGACATCAAAGAACAGTAACTTGCAACCTAGAATATTCCCGCCAGTCTATGCTTTGGGTTTTGCACTTTTGATGTGGCTTTTGCATAAATATATACCCTTGACCAATATAATCACTCCGCCTTTTAACAATATTGGTTTTGTTTTTATCGGCACAGGTTTTTTTATAGACCTTTGGTCACTTATTCTATTCTTCAAACACAAAACCACCTTTCATCCGCTAAAACTTGAAAAAACCGAAAAACTGGTAACTTCGGGTATGTACAAATTTAGCCGCAATCCTATGTACTTGGGGCTTTTATTATTGCTTGCGGGCTGGGCTATAATGCTTGGAAGTTTAAGCGCGTTTGTGCCTGTTCCTTTGTTTGTGTTGCTACTAAACAGGGTACAGATTTATCATGAAGAAAAAATATTACTTGAAAAATTCCCCGATAAATATAAAGAATATAGAGCCAGGGTAAGACGCTGGTTTTGACTCAAAAATTACTCGCAAGAACCACGCCAGAACTTGAGGCTATAGGTGCTAAGGTGGTTGAGTCATATAAAACTGGCGGTCTTATTTTTTTACAAGGGGAACTTGGTGCCGGCAAGACCACTTTAGTACGCGGGGCACTACAGTCTTTGGGAATTACCAAACCTGTTAAAAGCCCAACCTATACTATTGTCGAGACTTATAATATCGCAAACTTAACTATTCAACATTTTGACTTGTACAGGATAAGCAATATGGAGGAACTGGAACTTATCGGCTTTCGTGACTATTTGACAGGCTATAGTCTTATTTTTATCGAATGGCCAGAAATAGTCCAAAATTTTCTGCCTAAAGCTAATTGTAAGATAAAAATTGACTATCACCCTGAAGGACGTGAGATTATTATTTATGCCTAAGCTATTAATACTACTGGCTCTGCTAAGCTTTAAAGTACAGGCAGAAAATATAATTTCCGATCTTAGAATATGGCAAGCACCGGACGGCTGTCAGATAGTATTGGATATGTCTAAAAGTGTTAATTATCAGCTTGACTATTCTGCCGTTAGCTCACAATTGCAGGTTAAACTTGCGAATACCAAAAGCCGGAAAGTGCTTGATCGCAAGTTAAAGTCAGATAAACGACTTGGCAGAATTAGAACTAAAACACTTAAAAATGATCTGCTATTAGCTTTTGATCTTAAAAGCCCGATTAGACCCAAAAGCTTTCTGGCTTTACCAAATGAGAAATATGGTTATCGGCTAATTATTGAGCTTAAAGATAAGGAGCCGGAAAATTTTCCGATAAAATCAATTAAAGGCAAAAAGTTTCTGGTTGCGCTGGATGCCGGACATGGGGGCGAAGACTCAGGGGCAATCGGCATCAATAATCTATATGAGAAGGATGTGGTTTTAACTATTGCCCAATACTTAAAAAACCTGATTGATGCCAACCCTGATATGCGGGCAGTTTTACTGCGTAACAGTGACTATTATCTGTCTTTACAAAATCGGGTACGACTGGCCGAAAAGATTAAATCCGATATTTTCATTTCAATTCATGCTGATGCCTATAAAGACAATAACGCCAAAGGCGCATCAGTTTACGTTCTATCAAAAACTGGTGCCAGTTCTAGCATGGCTGACTGGCTAGCAGCCAAAGAAAATGCCGCAGACACAATTGGTGGCGTGGCTGCTACGGAAGAGCCAAACAGCGTGCTGGAATTAATCTTGACCGATTTAATAGCAAAGGCCAAACAAAAGGGCAGTAAACATGCGGCGCAATTGGTTCTTGACAAATTCAAACATAGCAAGCTGATGAATATACATTCCAAACGGGTGGAGCGGGCAAACTTTTTCGTGCTTAGAAATAACAGTATTCCGGCAATATTAATTGAAACCGGATTTATGTCTAACCCGGACGAGGCCGAACTTTTGGCTAAAGCTGAGTATCGCAAACAAATTGCGCTTTTAATTTACAAGGCTTTGGTAGAGTATAAACAGGGTTATTAAGGCATACAAGGTTACAATTTATCAATATCCCAATTGGCAATACCCCATTGCCATAAATCATCAGCATTGCCACATACAAGAGCAGCAGGCGGACTTTGCTGTAGAAATGCCAAGGCTGCAAAAATGGATAAAGCATGCGTTTGTTTGCGCCAGTGGGCGAAGGGGCAAAGCGACCGCGATAACCCTCAGCCTGCCCTGGATTTTTCCTTGATTTCATCAAGCTCCTTACAATCAATACACAAGGTAGCCGTAGGTCTTGCCTCCAGCCGCGGGATGCCTATTTCCACTCCGCAAGACTCGCAATAACCATATTCACTGCGCGAACCGTTTTCCAATTCATTTAATGACTGGTCGATCTTGTTGATAAGTTTCAGTTCACGATCACGAGTTTTAAGTTCCAGTGAGAACTCTTCTTCCAGAGTCGCGCGATCACTCGGATCAGGAAAGTTGGTCGATTCATCCTGTAAATGGTGAACTGTTCGCTCCATTTCCTCCAGTAACTGTTTTTTCCACAATTTAAGTATCTGGCGAAAATGCTCTTGTTGTTTTTCGTTCATATACTTCTCCCGCGCCTTGGCTTTATACGGGACTATTTCACCAAAAATAAGGCTATCTTTCTTGGTTTTAGCTTTTCTGGGCACAATAAAAATCCTAAATTTTAAAACAGGTGCATTTGATACCAGAATATTTTACCCAAGGCAAATAATTTTATATAAATTTTTTGCTTGATTTTTTTATTTTACAGGGTGTTAGAATCCGTATGGTGAACGAACTAAAGGCAATTATTTTCGATGTAGATGGAACTCTGGCAGATACCGAGCGACTCGGACATCGGGTGGCATTTAATCAGACATTTGCTGAACTTGGCCTTGATTGGCATTGGGAGGAGGATCTATATGGCAAACTTTTACGCATAACCGGAGGCAAAGAGCGCCTTAAGTTTTATATCGATAATTACCTTGATGCTACTAAATTGACCAACATTGATGAATTTATAGCTAAAATTCATGCCAACAAAACCGAACATTACGTAAAATTAGTCCAAAGTGGCAAATTACCGCTAAGAGCAGGTATAAAAGAGCTTTTAATCAGCGCACTTGAAAACAAGATAAAAATTGCCATCGCTACCACTACTACCTGGAGTAATGTGGAATCTTTGCTTACAAGCCAATTGGGCACAGATTCACTGAACTGGTTTGCAGTAATTGCCGCAGGTGATATTGTCAAACATAAAAAACCGGCGCCAGATATTTACCTGCATGCCCTGGACAAACTTAAGATTGCGCCACAAAACTGTATTGCAGTGGAAGATTCCAGAAATGGTCTGCTATCATCTACCACAGCTGGACTTAAAACTGTGGTTATCACTAACGGCTACACTAAAGATGAAAATCTTGCCGAGGCGGCGCTGGTAGTTGACACAATTGGCAGCAAAACTTTGCCATTTAATGTGATTCGGGGAAACAGCTTTAGCGAAACTTCGGTAAATTTGTCCTTACTACAGAAAATTATTAATTAACTGTCAATTGCTCTGCCAATAAGAGCTTGTAAAAACTAAAGCTCTTTATATGCCACATCAAGTTCTTTCACCGCCTTGACATCATCCAGTCTTCGAACCGGTAAAGTCCAGGGTGCGCTGGTAACCTTGTCAATATCTTCTTTGGCTTCCAGCAGGATTCTTTCCATAGCAGCAATAAAAGCATCCAGCGTATCCTTATCTTCAGTTTCAGTAGGTTCGATCAATAGACACTCCGGCACCAGCAACGGAAAATATGTAGTAGGAGCATGCTGACCAAAATCCAGCAAGCGTTTAGCCAGATCCATCGCGGTTAAACCTAGTTCCTTGGCCTCCTTTTTTAAGGTAATAATAAACTCATGGGTTGCAAGCCGATCTTTAAAAGCTGGAGTAAAGCCAGATTTCACCAGACCGGATAACAAATAATTGGCATTTAGCACTGAGTATTCAGCCACTCGCTGCATACCCTGCTCCCCCAGCATCCTGGCATATACATACGCTCTTAACAGCACCCCGATATTACCGGCAAACGCTGATAATCTGCCTATAGTCTGGGGGGCTTCCTTTTCAGTTATCCAGTAATACTTATCTTGGGCAAGCCCGACCATAGGCACCGGTAAAAACGGTTTTAGCCTGTCACTTGCCCCTACCGGTCCGGCACCTGGGCCACCACCGCCATGCGGGGTAGAAAAAGTTTTATGTACATTAAGATGCACCACATCAAAGCCCATAATTCCGGGATTGGTTTTGCCCAAAATCGCATTTAGATTGGCGCCATCGTAATACAAAAGCCCTCCAGCATTGTGCACGATGCAAGCTATTTCAATGATACTCTTTTCAAACACCCCCAAAGTTGAGGGATTGGTCAACATAATGCCGGCAGTTTGCGGGCCTACTGCCTGCTTTAATGCTTCTACGTCAATATCACCACTGGCTGCAGTTGGAATTTCCTTAACTTTATAGCCACACATTACCGCCGAGGCAGGATTGGTGCCATGAGCCGCATCCGGCACGATAATCTCGGACCTTGCAAAATCATTATTTGCCGTATGGTAAGCCTTGATCATTGCTACCCCGGCAAATTCACCCTGAGCCCCGGCTGCAGGGCTCAACGACACAGCCGCCATACCGCTAACTGATTTTAAAATCTCCTGCAACTCGTAAAGACATGCCATAACCCCCTGGCTTAAAACTTCATGTGCGCCTGGATGTCTGGCTAAAAAACCATCTAACATCGCCAGTTTGTTGGCTCCGCGCGGATTGTACTTCATCGTGCATGAGCCCAAAGGGTAAAAGTTAGTATCAATAGAAAAATTCTTCTGCGATAATCTGGTGTAATGCCTTAGGGCCTGTAGTTCTGAAACTTCTGGCAGTTTTGCTAATTGCTCTCTAAGCAGGTTTGTCGGTATATGTGAGATTTCTCCTGACACAGTAATTGCCTGCGCCAAATTCTGTCTATCCTTTTTTGCATGTTCAAATATTAACATCGGACTTATTGTCTTAAAATTCTGTCTAAATTTTCACAAAATTTATCCATATCATCTGTAGTTCTTTTCTCAGTCGCACAAACCAAAAGCGCGTTACCAAGTTCTGGATAGTCACAGGATAAATCCAGCCCTCCTACTATATTTTGCATAGCCAGTGACTGTAAAACTTCAGAAATCCTGGCTGGTAGTTTTATTGCTATTTCATTAAAGCAGGCTTGTTTAAATATAATTTCAACCCCTTCTATTTCGGCAAGTCGCGCGGCTAATGCCTTGGTATTTTGTATATTGGCATAAGCTGTTTGATACAGACCTTGATGTCCCATAATGCTCATGTAAATAGTAGCAGCGGTTACCATCAAGCCCTGATTAGTGCATATATTGGATGTTGCCTTGGAACGACGGATATGCTGCTCTCGTGCCTGCAAGGTTAAAGTAAATCCGAATTTACTGTCAAGATCAGTAGTACGGCCTATTATCCTGCCTGGTATTTGCCGCACAAGATTTTGCTTAGAGCATAAAAAACCAAAATATGGGCCACCGGAAGATAAAGGAATCCCTAAAGGCTGCCCCTCGCCGCAGGCAATATCAGCACCTTGTACGCCCCAATTACCCGGAGGCTTTAATATACTCATCGCTAAAGGATTTACCAGGCCAATAACTAACATGTTATGCTCGTGCGCAAGATCAGTTAAAGTATCCACATCCTCCAGAATTCCAAAATAATTTGGCATGGGAATAACCAGTGCCGTTGCGCCTTCCCTGGCTTTTTCTTTTAGTTCCTTTAAATTTAAAACACCTGCATCATCCAGATATCCTACCTCGATCAATTCTATATTTTGATTACTGACTATAGTTTTTGCCGTGCTGCGATATGCAGGATGTACTGTCCTGGGAATTAGAACTTTTTTAACTTTGACCTTGCGATTTGCCCTTATAGCCATCAAAATCGCCTCGGCAAGACCTGAAGCACCATCATATAAAGAAGCATTGGACACATCCATAGCCACAAGGCTGGTCATCATGCTCTGGTATTCATACAATAATTGCAATGTGCCTTGACTCGCCTCGGCTTGATATGGCGTATATGCCGAATAAAATTCACCGCGCGTAGTAATCTCCCATACAGCAGCTGGGATATGATGATCATAAGCCCCGCCACCGGCAAAACAAAGAGGAATGCCATCTTGTGCCGCACGAGCATACATCAAGGAACTAATACCAAGCTCATTCAAACCGGCAAAACCAACCGCTTTGTTTACCCTGAGTTCATCCGGGATTTCTGCAAACAGATCTTCAATACTGGAAACACCGATAGCCTCAAGCATTGCTGTGGTTTCTTTGACTGTGTGGGGAATAAATGGCATATTTATTCTTCAATACTGGACGTATAACTTGCAGCATCCATTAAATCTGCACTTTCCTGCTCAGCCTTTATTTTAAAAATCCACCCCTCATCATACGGAGAACTGTTAATCGTCTCCGGGGCGTCTTGCAAAGTCTCATTGACCGCAACAATTTCACCGGCTAATGGACTGTACACATCCGAAGCTGCCTTGACCGATTCTATAACCACACAATCATTGCCGACAGCAATTTTCATCCCAACCTCAGGTAATTCGACAAAAACTATATCTCCTAACAACTCTTGCGCATGGTCGGTAATACCTACGCTATAAGTACCATCCTGATTATTTTTAAGCCACTCATGGCTTTTGGTATATTGCAAATTGTCTGGGATTAAACTCATATTAAGTCCTCTTAAGCATATTTGACAAAATCAAGTGAACCAACATCCGCGACTAAAAATTTATCCCGGATCTTGACTTGACATAAATCTTGTATATTTTTATGTACTCTGGCAAAGGCGATGGATTTTTCCAGCATAGGGGAAAACCCGCCACTGGTTATTTGCCCTACTTTGGCATTGTTTACAAAAACTTCCTGGCCATGACGCATAATACCTTTTTCCTGCAAAGTTAAACCAATCATCTTGTTTGGCACTCCCGTCTTTAATATATTCTCCAAAGAGTTTTTACCACTAAACTCACGCTCGGTCATGGATACTGTCCATTTAAGACCTGATTCAAAAGGATGATTGCTCTCGTCCATATCAGAACCATAAAGCATCATACCGGCTTCAAGTCTCAAACTGTCTCTGGCACCAAGTCCGCAAGCGGTTATACCTTGCTCTACCAGACTATCCCAAATGGTATTTATCTTTGCACCATCGGTGATTATCTCAAAACCATCTTCACCGGTATATCCAGTACGGCTGACAAAAATAGCATCAGACTCCGCCGCATAAAATCTGCCTAACGTGCTTATATTGTCACTATTTGACAAAACATCTAAAACTTTCTGTCTAGCATTGGGACCCTGTACTGCCAGAATGGATAAATCTTCTCTTGGCTCAAGTTTGGCGTTGAAATCTTTTAGTATTTTTTGCATCCAGGACAAATCCTTGTCTCTGGTTGCGCCATTGCTCACTATTCTAAAATAATCATCTTGTAGGTAATATACTATAAGATCGTCGATAATGCCGCCTTTTTCATTCAACATGCAAGAATATAAGGCCTTGCCTTTATTGATCCTATCCACATCATTGGACAACAAATAGCGTAGATAATCTTTTGCGCCTGACCCTTTAATATCCGAAACCTGCATATGTGAAACATCGAACATTCCAGCGTCTTTACGAACCGCGGTATGCTCTTGTATTTGCGAGCCATAGTTAAGTGGCAGACTAAAGTCAGCAAACTCAACCATTTTGGCCTTGTGTGCTATATGTTTGTCGTATAGAGCAGTTTTTCTCAATATCAAATCCCGAACAACCTTTGGTAAACGCTTTACCGCGCAAAACAACGCCCCTCTGTCCGGGAACCTGAGAGATTAGAATGTTATTCCATCACCTTCGGTAGACTTAAGCCTTCTCCAGAGTCAATGTTGGCTGTATAGTCCTGGTGCCTGAGAGTTTCCGGGCCGTTGCTCCTTCGGCATCTTTGTGGCAAAGATTCTCCCATACAGCTGATATTGATCCTCGTAGATTACTATTTATGCAATAATAATTCAAGGTATAATGAAAGTTTATATCTACCTTAATCTCACAAAATGTCGCAAGAGCTAGATAAACTTATTAACAAATATAAATCTGCGCCAGAAAATCTGCTACAAATTCTCGTAGAAATTCAGCATGAGTTTAAGCATATATCTGCTACGGCCTGCGAATACCTGGCACATGAGTTGGCCCTGCCGTTATCACATATAAAAACTGTTATAGATTTCTATAGCTTTTTATCTGCAAAACCACATGAAAATTACAGATTCTTGTTCAGTGACAATATCGTTGACAACATACACGGCAGTCGTAAATTGGCAAGGCGCCTGGAGTCTAAACTGGAATCAACCACAAATTACAGCATTGGTTATACCTCCTGCATAGGCATGAGCGATCAGGCTCCTGCGGCTTTACTAAACGAAATGGTTCTTACTAATTTAACTGTAAAACGCATAGATATTATAGCTGGCCTGGTAAAAGCAAAAGAACCTCTAGAACAATGGCCAACAGAACTTTTTATCGTCAAGAACAATATTCGCCAAACCGATATTATGTTTGCCGATACCTATCAGGCAGGTCGAGCGCTAAAATTAGCGATGAAAATGGGGCAGAACGATATTATAAATCACCTTGAGCAATCCGGACTTAGGGGGCGTGGTGGCGCAGGATTTAACACCGCACTTAAATGGCGTCTATGCTTGGAAGCTGCTGGCACTGAAAAAGTCGTGGTGTGCAATGCGGATGAAGGCGAACCTGGAACCTTCAAAGACAGAGTTCTTATGCAAAAATTTGCTGATAGATTGTTAGAAGGTATGACAATTTGCGCTTTGGCAATTGACGCCAGAACCGGATTTATATATTTGCGCGGCGAATATCGTTACCTGTTGCCAACGCTCAAGGCTGAATTAAAAAAACGACAAGACAATAATCTCCTGGGCAAGACAATCCTGGGAAATCCAGACTTTAATTTTGATATTAAAATTCATCTGGGTGCCGGAGCCTATATATGTGGCGAAGAAACGGCTTTGCTGGAATCTCTCGAGGGCAAGCCCGGAATTCCTCGCAGCAAACCGCCCTTTCCGGTTACCGTAGGCTACCTTGGCAACCCTACTGTGGTTAACAACGTCGAAACTTTTGTGGCAGCAGCTAATATTATGGAAATTGGAGTTGCGGCTTATAAAGCACAAGGCAGTAAAAGCTCACCCGGAACTAAACTCATAAGCGTGTCTGGCGATTGTAAAAAACCTGGAATATACGAGCTTGGCTTCGATACCACAATTAACGAGGTTTTAAAATTGGCAGAAGCAAGCGATGCCATGGTCGTACAAGTATCAGGCGCGGCAGGAATAATTTTATCTTCAGATGAATTTAACCGTAGATTAGCTTATGAAGACCTTGCGGCCGGAGGGTCCTTGATGATATTTAATACCAGCCGTGACATAATAAAAATTATCGCAAATTTTGTTGAATTTTTTCGCCATGAAAGCTGTGGCTTTTGTACTCCGTGCCGAGTCGGAACTACTATTCTTGGCAAGCGCATGGATAAAATTTCTAAAGCCCGCGCAACACAAACTGATCTTGCGGTAATTAAATCTATGGCGGATACCATGCAAAAAATGAGCCATTGTGGCCTGGGTGCGACTGCGGCAAGCTCTCTGGTACAAAGTATAGAAAAATTTCCTGCAAACTTTAAGGCCAAATTACGCCACACAAGCTTTGAGCCAGCGTTTGACCTGGATCTGGCCTTAACTGAAGCAAGGAAAATTACTGGACGTGATGACCCATCTGCCCATCTTGAAGGTGGCGGAGTATGACTCAGCATATAATAATTGACAAGATAAAAGTACCGTTTGTAAACGGACAAACCATTATGCAAGCCGCAAATGCTGCCAACATATATATTCCGCATCTGTGCCATAACCCAAAATTAGAACCACGTAGCAGTTGTAAAATATGTACTATTAAGCTAAATAACCGTTATGTTAGTGCCTGTGACACACCTGCAGTTAGCAAGGGTGTGATTGAAAACAATACTGAAGAATTAATCAACAATCGCCTTAGACTGCTACAAATGCTGTTTGTCGAGGGCAATCATATATGCCCTGCCTGTGAACGTAGCGGTTCCTGTCAATTGCAGGCAATCGCCTATTATTATAAAATGCTGGCTCCGCAATTTACCCACTTTTATCCAAAAAATAAAGTTGATGCGTCACATCCTGATTTTATAATTGATTTTAACCGTTGCATTTTATGCGGCTTGTGTGTGCGTGCCAGTATCAAACTTGACCAAAAGCACGTGTTTGCACTTTCCGGTCGCGGTCAGAATATGCAGCTCATAGTAAACTCCAAAAGCGGCAAACTGAGCGACTCTGATTTTAGCAAAGACGATCAAGCTGCAAAAATTTGCCCGGTTGGGGCTATACTACCCAAACATAAAGGTTATGAAGTTCCAGTGGGACAGCGTATATACGACCAAAAACTAATAGATATAGTTGGTGATGACCAATAAAGTTAAAGTTACAACCTGCTCTTTGGGTGGCTGCTTTGGCTGTCACATGTCAATTATGGACATCGATGAGCAATTTTTTGAACTTGCCAGACTGGTAGAATTTACCCGCACCCCTCTGACTGATGTTAAACAAATCGTTACATCTGATGTGGGAATTCTGGAAGGCGGTGTTTGCAACTCTGAAAATATTGAAATTTTAAAGGAATTTCGTAAAAATACCAAAACTTTGGTGGCGCTGGGGGCTTGCGCGATCACCGGCGGAGTGCCGGCAATGCGGAATCAATACAGTGTAGAACAATGTTTGCGTGAATCTTATATTGATGGAGCTGGACTAGAAAATCCACAAATACCCAATGATCCGGAGATTCCTCTTGTTTTGAATCAGGTTCACCCGCTGCATGAGGTGGTCAAAATTGATTACTTTCTGCCAGGCTGCCCGCCTCCGGCCTCAGCTATTTTAAGTTTTTTGCAAAATTTTATAGAAGGCAAACCCATAGATTACTCCTATCAACAAATACATTTTGATTAACATGGCATCCGAAAAGCTAAAAAAAGTTACGATAGAGCCTTTGACCAGAGTTGAAGGCCACGGCAAGGTTACCCTGCTGCTGGATCCTGAAAATCAGATTAAACAAGCCAGGTTGCATATAGTTGAATTTCGCGGTTTTGAAAAATTTATTCAGGGCAGACCCTATTGGGAATTGCCGGTTGTGGTACAAAGATTATGCGGAATATGCCCGGTCAGCCATCATATAGCCGCTGCCAAGGCCTGTGATCAAATTGTGGGAGTCAACGAAATAACTCCAACTGCAGAAAAAATCAGAAGACTTATGCACTACGGCCAAACCTTGCAGTCTCATGCTTTACACTTTTTCTATCTGTCGGCACCGGATTTATTGTTTGGCTACGATGACAGCATTAGGCACCGAAATATTGTCGGCATGATTGCTGATCGACCTGAAATCGTAAAACAAGGAATTTTGCTACGCAAGTTCGGACAGGAGGTAATCCGTGTTACTTGTGGCAAGCGCATTCATGGCACCGGTGCTATTCCTGGTGGAGTTAACAATAATGTCAGCCAGGAACAAAGAAACTATCTACTAACTGATATTGACAATATTATTAACTGGGGACAAGAAGCCGTATATCTTGCCAAAGAACTGTTTATGACAGATCTTGAACATAATAAAACCTTTGCCTGTATTGACACCAACATGTTTGCCCTGACCCGATCTGATGGCGCATTTGATTTGTACCACGGCGGCCTAAGAGCAAAACACGCAGACGGTACCATTATTTTTGACAAGGTGGACTATACAGAATACGAGAATTATATCAAAGAAGAGGTAAAACCCTGGAGTTACATGAAGTTTCCGTTTATAACAAGCTTGGGTCGCAAGAGCGGTTCCTATAGAGTCGGACCATTGGCCAGGATTAATATTTGCGATTATATCGATACTCCTTTGGCAGAATCTGCCAGAAAAGATTTCATACAAATAAGTGACGGGGAAATGGTGCAATCCACTCTGGCCTATCATTGGGCGCGTATGATAGAGTTATTGCACTGCGCGGAAAAAATAAAACAGCTTTTGCACGATTCAGAAATTGGCAAAAATGATTTACAAGTAAAAGGTACGATGCAAGAAAGTGGCATTGGGGTTATCGAAGCGCCACGCGGCACCTTGTTTCACCATTATGAGATAGATGAAAACTCACTGGTGAGCAAATGTAATTTAATTGTTGCAACTACCAACAACAACGCGGCAATGAATAATTCCGTGCGCAAGGCCGCCAGTGATATATTTGATGGACGTAAATTGTCAGAACCTATGCTAAATGCAATTGAAGTTGCGATTAGGGCATATGATCCGTGCCTTTCCTGCGCCACTCACGCGCTGGGTAAAATGCCGCTGGAGGTTAAGTTAGTAGATAATGATGGCAATCTGCAAGATAGGCTAATCAAAAATAGTGACAGATCTTGTCAGCGTCAACCTTAATTATTGGCATTGGCAACCCTGCACGCGGGGATGATGCGCTTGGTTATGAATTTATAAAAAGAATTAACAAGATAAAGAATACCGGTAATTTTGACACTCTGTGTGAGTTTCAATTACAAATTGAGCATTGTCTTGATCTTGCAAAGTATAAAAAAGTGTTGTTTGTCGATGCAAACGCCGCAATACAAGAACCATTTACATTTGCCAAAATCACACCAGTTAAAAACCAAAGCTATACCAGTCACGCTTTAAGCCCGCAAGCATTGTTATTTGTGTATGAGGATAGTCTGCAACGCAAACCCCCGCCTGGGTTTTTACTTGCTATCAGAGCTTATGAGTTTAATCTTGGCCAAGAACTAAGCACTATGGCTGCAAATAACTTGCAGCTGGCAATTAATTGGCTAACCTGCAATTTCAAAAGAATCTGAATATATTCTATCTTCAGGCAGACCCAGCTTCTTAAAAGCTGCTTTACCGGCATCTACCATAACCGGAGGCCCTGCCATATACACCTCATATTCGGACAGATCAGAGTAATCTTCTACCACGGCATCCGTAACAAACCCGGTTCGACCATTCCAGCCGGGTTGGGTATTAGCAGATAAAACCGGAATATATGTGATATTTGAGTTATTAGCGACAAGCCTGGTTATTAGCTCATGCATATATAAATCTTCCACATCCTTAACCCCCCAGTAGAGGTGAATATTTTTCCCGGTTTTCTCATCAAGTGCATGCTCCAACATCCCCTTGATCGGCGCCAAACCGGTGCCACCTGCGATCATGATAATGTCCCGCTTTGAATCTTCGCGTAAAAAGAAAGTGCCAAGAGGACCCTTAACCCTAAGAATATCGCCAGGTTTAATATCTCCTGCAAATAATTGGTTAGTAAATGTTCCCGAATCCACATGGCGCAAATGCAGTTCGATCTTGCCATCAGACCTTGGAGCATTAGCAATTGAAAACGCACGATTTGTACCATCATCCAGAATAAACTCAAGATATTGTCCGGACAAAAACTGCATATGATTATCTTCACCCATACCGATTTGCATGATTATGACATCATCTGTCACTTTTTCGATACTGATAATTTTTACATTGAATTCTTTTGGTTCTATTTCCTCAGCATTAATAATTTCATGTACTTCAATAGTTAAATCTGACTCAGGATGAGCCTTGCAGCATAAAACCATACCAGCGGTTTTTTCTTCATCAGTAAGAGATTCTGGTATAAAATTGTCAGTGTAGAATGTTTTACCTACTATTAATTTGGCCTTGCAAGTTCCACAAAAACCATTGCCGCAGCCGTAGGGCAAATTAACCCCGGCTTCCATTGCCGCACTTAGTATTGTGCTATCGGATGCGACTTCGAACTTGTTGCCCGCCGGACTGGTTGTAACTATTGGCATATTTATACTCAATCTAAAATCAGGTTATTCTAACCCGGATGATTTACTTATAAAATCAAAATACATACTGCCAATCCTGGTCTGCAATAATGGCACCTGCATAACTTGTTGGTATTGTTTAAGCCCCCAACATATATTCCCCTCTACAATTTTAGGCCCGCTTTGGGTAAGAGCCATATCCCAGCCTATAGTTAAAAATTCGGGTAATTTAGCGTGTGCAGCCAAGCACAAAGATTTTAAATCGCTCCAACTTGGAAAAGTTTTGCCTTTAACTTTATCAAACCAATCCTTAAAATCTTCATTATCCAGTATATTTTTATTAGTTGGTTCTAAAAGTTCTCCAGAATCTATATCGATAGCCGCGTTCCAATAAACTGCCGGTTTATACTTAACTGGCGCTTCTAATACTGCGGTCTGGGCAAATATACCATCTTTGGTATTTGAACTGACAAGACGGATAGTGCCAAGTTTATCAGTATCAAGTAGCTTAACTAAATCAGGGTGATTTCGTTCAACTGGTTGAACCAGATACTCCTGCTTGCCAATAAATTTGTTTATATCTTCAAGAGTCTTGTGTCTGAAAATAGCAGAATTTTGAAAGTGTTCAAATTCAAACAATATTTTATCTTCAAGCTCCGTATGTTTTCTTATAGTCAAACAACCTAAGCTGCGATTGCCTACTGTAGGCTTAATAAAAAATTCATCTGGAAATTTCTCAATATCTTCTTCGATAATTTCTGCATCCGCTTCATTTAACTTCAAGGCGGTTAACGCTGACAAATTATGCCTGGTCAAAAACTGCTCGGTTTGCGCCTTATTATTTAATAATTCATGAGATTGCCTGGAATTTTCATAAGCAAGTGCCTCATGCCAGGCTGTAGCCTGAAAATCATACGCAAAATCTAGCCACTGTGAGCGAGGCCACTGGTGCAAGCGTGACTGATAATATTCCCAGGCCGGAATGCAATAAGCGAAGGTTATGGCAAATAAATCGATAATTTGCCTGGATTTTGCTATCTCGTACTTCTCACTGCAGGTTTTATTGCCGGCTTTATAAACTATAATCACTTCCCTTATGGCAAAATATAACCACCAACGTCCTAAATTGTACACAGCAGCCAATACCCGCAAGCTACGGGGATAGTTTCGATGCATATTAAAGAACACATACCGATGAATTCTCACCCCTCTGCTCTGCCCTGGAAGTAAAAATCTCCAATTAAAAGTAGTAAATGGCTGCCGCCTTCTTAACACATTTTTTCTAAGCTTGGGCCAAAAATCTTTTAGACTCACAAGCATTAACCGATGGCAATTGTATTGTTAAACTCATCCTGACTTAGAATTCTTGGCGGTGTAGATCCAAGATCCAAAATACGATCAGCATGGCGGATAGTAGTAGCTCTATGCGCAATAATAACCACGGTCAAAGTGCCATGAATATTTACTAAAGCCTGGTGGATTAGCTTTTCATTCTGATTATCCAGTGAACTGGTAGCCTCGTCCAGAACTAACAAGGCCGGCTGAGCCAATAAAGCCCTCGCTATAGACAAGCGTTGTCTTTCACCTCCTGAGAGTCTTACCCCGCGATCCCCAATTACAGAATTAAGACCGCCTGGCAACCCCCGAATACAGTCTTTTAAAGCCGCTGCTTTAAGCACTTTCCATAATTCATCATCAGTTGCCTCCGGGTTAACCCATGCTAAATTATTACGAATTGAATCATTAAACAAGTAAGTATCTTGCGTAACATACGCTATTGAACGACGCCATTGCCCTATTAAATCACCATTTAATTCCTGATTATCAATCAAAATCTGGCCCTGGCTTGGCTTAAGCAAACCTACAATCATGTCTGCCACTGTGGTTTTTCCAATCCCGGACGGTCCCACCAAAGCTATAGTGGTCTTTTTAGGTATAACCAAATTAAGGTTCTTGACGATGTTCTTATTGATATTTGGATAATTAAAACTTACGTTCTTAAATTCTATTTTTGATTTTAGTCCCAAACGAGAAATATCCGGGTTTATAGGAGTCTCCTGCATGAGTTCCGTTTCTTCAAAAGTTTTCTCAATATCCTTATAGGCCGGCAAACCAAAATTAATAGTTTGGATTGATTGTTGTAATCCAGTAACCTGTGGCATAATTCTGGACATTATAATCAGTAACAGAAAAAAGTTGGCAATCGGCACATTAAGATAGGTGACCGCATAGTACAGCATAATACAAAATCCTACCGCCATCCCTATGCTGTTGCCAACTCCAACTATAGCTCCTGCTCTACCGACCCGCACCTGCTGCTCTTCCAGCTCATCACTTACATTCCTCAGCTTTTCCTGAAAATTCCATTCGTGACCAGAGCTTTTTATCATTTTAAGACTGCCAAGGTGCTCTGACAGCAACAAGAATATCCTTTGATAGCCCGCCAGCTGCCTCTCGCCAGCATCTCTGACACTCCACCTTACCGGAAATACTATTAACCCTACCAATATGGCCACCGCAAAAGTCATTAGAGTAAACTTCCAGTTAACCATAAACATAATTGCTGTAAAAACAATCATGCTGATAAGTCTGTGCAAAAGCCCTATTACCTGATGCGCAGTAGCCTGCATGCTCTGCACCTGTCCACCAAGGCGTCGCAAATACTCAGAAGAACGGTTTGAGGACAAATATTCCCACCTGGCAGATAAGATTAGATTGTACATTTGCAGACGCATTTGTTTGATGTAGTCTTGCTGAAATTTCAAACCAAACATGGTTCTGGCATAAGTCAGGGCAGCAATTATTATTGCTAATATCGCATAGACCCAGAGAATACTGGCCAAATCCTTGGTAAACCCCAGAGTATTAATCCATTCGGCAATATAGCTTAAAAAGCCCCAAGGTGAAGATTCTACTGACTTGCTTTCAAAATCAACCCCGGCCAGCTGCGCCAACGGTATCACCATAAGCATACCAACGCCGGCAAACAAACCCATAAATATAGAACTAAAATTCAAAATGGCTATTTTCCAGGGAGCAAAGCTTAAAAAATTCAGCAAAGCCCGCACAACCACCGGCCTGCTCTTATCAAAATTCATGCGGTGAAACCTCATGTTATTTGTTGCTCCAAAGATTTAGGAATATAAGTTGCAATCACCACAAAATCCGCGGGAGGCAGGTGACCATCTCCACCAGCTACCGTGTAACGACCAACTTTAACCCAGGCATGGGCCAGAAGCGGTTTATCAGAATTTTCATCACCCTTGGCCATGCCAAAATGTATCACATATGGAATTTTATAGCGGTCCAGGTAATATCGTAATATATAGGCCCTTACCAGGCATTTGGCTTCCCAAGGCATTTTTTCACATACCCTCTCAATAAAATTACCGGTCTTCCAGGCTCTTAGTTCCTGCCCAGGGCTAGCCAACAAATCTAGTTCGGTTTTTTTTCTATGCTCTCCAAGATAAGGTGACATCCACTTGAAAGGCAAATAAATAGTGCCGAAACGAATAAACCCGGACATGAATGCGACAAAAACCGCATGTTTTTTATTGGTAGCAGTGGTGCCGAAGAATTTTTTTAAATTACTAAAAGTATTTGCAATTATTTTTGGCAATTTAAAATGCAGGGTATACGAGGTTAATGTATGCGCTAGCTGTCTGCTTCAACCAACAATTTAGACTTTAGCATTTGTTCAATAAAGGGAGTGATGTCCTTTTTGCATTTTTCCCGACTAACGTCATACTCTTCGATTATTATATCAACCAGACTTTCTACAGTTTGTAGCTCCTCCAGACTTTGCCAAATAGAGCTGCCAACGACATTAAGACCAAAATAATTGCCTCTTTCAACATCCATCATGACAATCTCGTCATCAATTTCACTGTCAATAATGTCCGGGTTTCTGCTAAATTTTTTTTCAGCGATTTTGCTCATGATTACAATCCTTATAAACTAATGTTAGGTATAAACTCGCATTATAAACCAATGACACTTATTTTATGTATATTTAGTCTGGTAATACCCGTGGTGCATTTAGGCCACCACAATTTTTAGGTTATTAATATTATTGCCCTCTCGTTTGTTGAACAACTGTATCAATGTTAAGGCAGT
>Ga0056111_1000066_pt1 | contig 24484 bp, 22 predicted proteins | sample WorMetloBBELIZE2_FD_83874 | JGI IMG/M metagenome (GOLD analysis project Ga0056111, IMG submission 83874) | Marine gutless worms symbiont microbial communities from Max Planck institute for Marine Microbiology, Germany - Olavius longissimus B... ... | reverse complement strand
TTGGTAAATGCCCGTTGGCTTTTTCAGGATTGGTTTTATTATAACACCATCTTGGAAAAAATCGGACAGATCACATGTTACTAACATACCTTAGCAAGCGTAATGGATAAGGTAAATGAAGACTCAGCTCCGGTGCAAATTACTCGCAATGGCAAGAAGGCAGCGGTTTTACTTAGCCTGGATGACTGGAGCAGTATTCAGGAAACGCTATATGTGTTACAAAACAAGTCTCTTATGCGTCAGATTAATACTGCTGAAGCTGGTCGACATCAAGGCTATAAACCTAATAAAAATGAATTAAATGAGATACTTGGTATTTGAGGGAGATAGTTGGAGCAAGTATGAAATTTTACGTAAAACTAATAAAAACTCTCATAAAAAACTGTGCGGCATTATCAGGGAAATATTGCGAAGCGAAGACCCTGCCCAGGGAATAGGCAAGCCAGAACCGCTTAAATATGAACTAAGTGGTTATTTTTCAAGACGATTAAGTCATTTTGCAAGAGTGGTTTATTATTTTAGCAAAACAACGGTTGCTATTGTCGCAATAGGAGGTCATTATAGCGATAAATAGGATTAATCACACTTTACCGATAGTGTCGTTTTCGCATCCCCATCTAACGGATCAAGTACTATATGCACTGGACGTATGCGGTATGCTCACGAGTTTTATAAAATAGCCACAAATGCCAAACACCAGACAACTTCTGCAAAATATCCTTAAAAAAAGAATACTGATTCTTGATGGCGCCACTGGCACTATGGTGCAAAAACATAAGCTTGAGGAGCAAGATTATCGCGGCAAGCGTTTTGCCGATTGGCAAACTGAAATAAAAGGTAATAACGATATTTTGGTACTAACCCAGCCACAAATAATCAGCCAAATACACGCCGAATATCTGGAAGCCGGTGCGGATATTATTGAAACCAACACTTTTAATGCCACCAGCATTTCAATGGCTGATTATGCAATGCAAGAATTTGTGCATGAAATAAATTTCACCGCAGCCAAACTTGCCAGGGAACAAACAAAAAAATACTCAACTGCCGATAAACCAAGGTTTGTCGCCGGAGTCCTGGGACCTACCAACCGTACCTTGTCTATCTCGCCTGACGTGAATGACCCGGGATTTCGAAATATAAGTTTTGACGAACTGGTTAATGCCTACAAAGAAGCCGCGATCGGCCTTATTGAAGGCGGAGCTGACATTTTATTAATCGAAACCATATTTGATACCTTAAACGCCAAAGCAGCAGTTTTTGCCTGTAAACAGGTAAGCTCAAAGTTTAAACAGGAAGTGCCGTTGATGATTTCCGGTACTATTACCGATATATCCGGGCGCACTTTATCCGGTCAAACGGTAGAGGCTTTTTATAACAGTATGCGCCATGCCAATCCAATTTCAATCGGCCTTAACTGTGCCCTGGGGCCTGACATGCTACGCCAACATGTTAAAGAGTTATCTGAAATTTCTGAAACTTTTGTCTCAGCTCATCCAAACGCCGGCTTGCCGAATGAACTTGGCGAGTATAACCTTGAACCAGAAGCTATGGCAAAACAAATAGCTGAATGGCTGGATTCTGGCTTTATTAATATTATCGGAGGCTGTTGCGGCACTACGCCAGAACACATACAAGCAATAAGCCAGGCGGCAGAAAACAAGCCTGTAAGATCAATTTCACCGCCTAAACCCGCCTTACGCCTGTCAGGTCTTGAGCCTCTTAACATCTACGAGGATAGTTTATTTGTGAATGTCGGTGAGCGTGCCAATGTTACTGGTTCTGCAATATTCAAGCGGCTTATCATGAATGATGAGTATGACAAAGCACTGGATGTTTGTCGGGCGCAAGTGGAAAATGGCGCGCAAGTTATTGACATTAATATGGATGAAGGCATGCTGGATGGCAAGGCTGCCATGGTGCGGTTTTTAAATTTATGTGCTTTAGAACCTGATATTGTCAAAGTACCAATTATGCTTGATTCTTCCAAGTGGGAAATACTGGAAGCCGGGCTAAAATGTGTGCAAGGCAAACCGATAGTGAACTCAATTTCACTAAAAGAAGGCAAGGATAAATTTGTCAAACAGGCCAGATTATGCCAACAATATGGCGCGGCGATAATTGTTATGGCTTTTGATGAAGTCGGGCAAGCCGATACCAGGGTTCGTAAGATTGATATATGCAAAAGAGCCTATGAAATTTTAACAAATGAAGTTAAGTTTCCAGCAGAGGATATTATTTTTGATCCTAATATATTCGCAGTGGCTACCGGAATTGAGGAACATGACAACTACGCGCTGGATTTTATTGAAGCTACTCGCGCAATCAAACATAGTCTGCCGCACGCCAAAGTATCCGGCGGCGTGTCTAATGTATCTTTTTCCTTTCGTGGTAATAATCCGGTGCGAGAAGCAATTCACGCGGTTTTTCTATACCACGCGATCAAAGCCGGGATGGATATGGGAATTGTCAATGCCGGACAATTGGCCATATATGATGAACTGCCGGAAAAACTGTGCCAAGCTGTGACTGATGTTATTTTAAACACATCTTCCACTGCCGGAGACAAATTGGTCGAAATCGCTCCTGAGTTTGCCGCCAGTAAAATGGTGAATACGGAAAGCGGCGATAATCTGCAATGGCGCGAACTGCCGGTGGCACGGAGATTAGAACACTCCCTAGTTAAGGGAATTACCGAGTTTATTGAAGATGATACTGCAGAATCATTAAAAGAGTTAGGCTCGCCAATCAAGGTTATCGAAGGGCCGTTGATGGACGGAATGAACGTGGTTGGCGAATTATTTGGTGATGGTAAAATGTTTCTGCCACAGGTAGTAAAATCAGCGCGGGTGATGAAAAAGTCAGTCTCCTGGCTGGGGCCGTATCTTGAGGCGGAAAAACAAAACTCTGCCACTGCAACTCAAGGTAAAGTCTTGCTCGCAACCGTGAAAGGTGATGTACACGATATTGGCAAAAACATTGTAGCGGTTGTGATGCAGTGCAATAACTACGAAGTGATAGACCTTGGAGTGATGGTCGCGGCTGATAAAATCTTGCAATATGCCAAAGAGGAAAACGTTGATTTAATTGGCCTGTCAGGTCTTATTACCCCATCGCTGGATGAAATGACGCATGTAGCCAAAGAAATGCAACGGCAAAACTTCACTATTCCGCTGTTGATTGGCGGCGCCACTACTTCCAAAGCTCACACCGCATTGAAAATATCTCCGGAATATCAAAATGGTGTGGTACATGTAACTGACGCCTCCAAGGCTGTTGGAGTAACAGCGGCATTATTGTCATATTCGCAAAAGACTGAATTTCTCGCTAATTTGCAAAAAGAATATAAAGTAATAGTGGATAAAATTAACCAAAAGCACCAGGTGGCAAGCTTGGCAGCGATTGAGGCGGCCAGAAACAACAAGTTTAAAATTAACTGGGACAAATACACCCCGCCTTCTCCTGCCAGAACCGGAATTACAATTCTGGACAAAATTGATCTTGAGCTTATAAAGCCCTATATAGACTGGACTTTCTTTTTTCATGCCTGGCAGCTTAAAGGCAGATTTCCAAAAATTTTCACCCATCCGGAAAAAGGCCCGGAGGCACAAAAACTCTATGATGATGCCAATGAAATGCTGGACAAAATAATCACGGAAAAATGGCTGGGCGCCCGTGCGGTTATTGGAATTTTTCCGGCCAATGCTAATATGGATGATGTGCAGGTTTATACTGATAAAAACCGTGAGCAAAACCTTTACACCTTGCATTTTTTACGCAAACAGGTAAAACAGCCACAAGCTCTTGCCAATATGTGTCTGGCTGATTTTATCGCCCCGCTTGCCAGCAATAAAGCTGACTATATAGGCGCTTTTGCCGCAACCTGCGGCCTTGGGATTGAAGATAAAATTGCCGAATTTGAGAGCAAACACGATGACTATAGTTCATTAATGTTAAAAGCCCTGGCGGATAGACTGGCAGAAGCCTTAAGCGAGTGGCTGCATGCAAAGCTAAGGCGAGAATACTGGGGTTATGCCAAAGATGAAAACTTTGACAATGATGACCTGATTCAGGAAAAATACCAGGGTATCAGACCGGCATTAGGCTACCCCGCCTGCCCGGATCATACGGAAAAGGATATTTTATGGCAGCTGCTTGCAGTTGAGAAAAACGCCAATATTCATCTAACTGAATCCAAAGCCATGTATCCGGCAGCCTCAGTCAGTGGTTTATATTTTTCGCATCCTGAGTCTAAATATTTCGCGGTTGGCAAAATCGCCGAGGATCAACTAAAAGACTATGCTGAGCGTAAGGAAATGTCGGTAGATGAAGTCAGAAAATGGCTGGGGTCTAATTTAGCTTAAACCCCAGCCTTAAGACTAGCTTCAATAAACTGATTTAAACTGCCATCCAAAACCGCCTGGGTATTGCCGGTTTCCACCCCGGTTCGCAAGTCCTTGATTCTGGATTGATCAAGCACATAGGAGCGAATCTGGCTGCCCCATCCTATGTCAGACTTTGAATTTTCCAGCTTTTGTTTTTCATCCAGTTGTTTTTTAAGTTCAACCTCATATAACTTGGCTTTTAACATTTTTATTGCGTTATCTTTGTTTTGGTGTTGCGAACGCTCGGATTGGCATTGAGTTACAATGCCGCTTGGTATATGGGTTATTCTAACCGCAGAATCAGTCTTGTTTACATGTTGACCGCCGGCACCGGAGGCACGATAGGTATCAATCCGCAAATCAGCAGGATTAACCTCAATCTCAATATCTTCACTAACCTCCGGATACACAAATACTGAAGAAAATGAAGTATGACGCCGATTGCCGGAATCAAACGGGGACTTTCTTACCAGTCTGTGTACTCCAGTTTCAGTACGAAGCCAGCCATAAGCATAATCGCCGGTATACCTGACAGTAGCGCTTTTGATTCCGGCCACCTCCCCGGCCGAGACCTCAATTAACTCAGGTTGAAAACCGGCAGATTCACCCCAACGCAAGTACATGCGCAGCAGCATTTCCGCCCAATCCTGCGCCTCAGTCCCGCCGGATCCGGCCTGAATATCAAGATAGGCATTAGCCGCGTCCATTTTCCCGGAAAACATTTTTTGAAATTCCAGGCTTGCCAAAGTTGTTTCCAGAGCTGAAATGTCCTCACTAACTTCAGCCAACAAACCCTCATCCTCTTCTACTGCGGCAAGCTCTACAAGTTCCAGAGCCTCTTTGGTGCCGCCGGCAAGATTATCAAGAACCATCACCACCTTATCCAGTGAGGATTTTTCCTGATTCAAGGTCTTGGCTACATCAGGATTGTTCCATACTTCCGGCTCGGATAATTCGCGTTCTACTTCTGTTAAACGCTCTTTTTTGCCAGTATAGTCAAAGATACCTCCTTAGGCCCTCGCTGCGAGCTGCTATATCCTTGAGTTTGTCAATTACCAGATTAGTTTCCATTTAACTTTTTAGAGCTTCCGGCCCGCAAATTTCTGGTAATCCACATCAATACCAATAATACAGTTAATAACAGACCGGTACCCATTAACAGTGCATAATCCTCTAGCTGCAATAACGAGTATAAAATTATGTATAAAGCGCTTAATAACACAAATATCACCAGGGCCTGCCCTGCCCGCCTGCTACCAAAATACGAGTACACGCTTATTGAAAATACGGTAATGGCAGCAGCGACAATATAGGCGTATAAAAACATGATATGCTCGGACAAAGACAACAAAGTCAGAAAAAACATGGCCATAGACAAGCCGATAAGCGCATATTGGATATAGTGCAACATGTTCTTGCTGGTAAGCTCAAAAATCAAAAAGGTCAAAAAAGTAAGCGCAATGAACAAAATACCATACTTAATTGCTCGGCTTACCAGAGAATATAAAAACACCGGCTCATATAAATCCACTCCGGTTTTTAATGAATCAAGCCTGTACGAGTCATTTTCCGCAATCCAGTTTTGGGGGAAAGAACGAGCTAACGATGGGATAACCCACCTTGCGCTAAATCCATCAAAACCGTCATTCACAGTCTTGCGCTCAGTTGGCAAAATATCCCCCTGGAAACTTGGATGCTGCCACTTTGATAATATAGTAACCTCAGTGGTCTCACCAAACGCGGTAAATCTTATGTTAGAGCTGCCTTTAGTGTTAAAGGCAAAATTAAATTCATACTCATCAATCTCAGGTTCAAGTGTTACTTTGGCATGAAAACCTGAATTTATTCCGCCAATATTACGCCTTACCCCAGGTTCAAAAGTGTATTGTCTTGACCCAAGATTTATTTTTGTCACGTGATTGATAGCTTTTGTATCGCTAAGCCCCATTAGTACAAAGGCTTTTTCATATCTTACCTGATGCAAGTTATCTGACATTTTCTTTATATCGGGAAGCATAAATCTGCCCTGTACATTTATCGCGGCTTCATAAACTAGGGATTTATAGATAGCACGATGCCTATAATGCTCCTGCATTTTAATATCCTTATCAAGTTTTTTCGGCAGAATAACCAGGTGTTTATTTTTGTACACATCCTTACTGATGATTTTCTCACTGCCATCCTGGGATTTTACTTTTTCATCCACTACGTATTTCTCAATTATCGGCAATACTAATGCCGGGCCACTTATAACCTGTGGTTTACCCCATTGATCGGCAATACCCCTTAAGACCTTGTAATATAAACCCTCGCGCTCTGCTACCAGGCCTGTTACCTGCGTGATTGGAATTAACATCAAAAGTGCGATTAAACCTATCACCAAAAACCTTATAGTGGTTTTGTCTAATCCGTTATTTTTCTCCCCGGATGAGTTTTTTGCGATTTTGCCCATAGTAGTAGAATTGCCTTTGCTAACTTCAGGTTGATTTTGTCGCATTTTGCCATAAATTAGACGCGCCAACATAAAAATACCGTACAATGAGGATAACAAAATTGCCAAGCCCAATATCAATATTATTATTTCAATCATTCCAAGTCCTATCATCACCTGATTGCAGTTATTTTTAAATCATCTCCCAGCATCCGATAATCTGTGAATTTAAGTTTAAACGTCTCCCTCATTTTGACAATGTTTAGATTAAACAATGGCTTGGCTGTATTTCCCATAATTTTTGACGCCAGGTAGATGATAACCTCGTCAACCAAACCCGTCTTTATAAAAGCACCTGATAATAAAGCCCCAGCTTCCAAGTGTAACTCATTTACACTCTGCCCAGCAAGCCAGGACATAAGTGCAAATAAATCAACCTGTGAGTCTTGCGCGGGTAACTGTAAAATTTTAATACCGGATTTTTTTAATTTGTCAATCTTCGCCTGGTCAGTGGCGCAAGTTACCAATATTACCCTGCCTGGCAAGGTGAAAATTTTTGCTGTTGGTAAAGTTTGCAAGTCTGTATCAAGTATTACCCTTAATGGCTGCCTGCCTATGTCTATATCCCTTACATTTAATGACGGATCATCCTGTAACACCGTGCCGGCACCTGTAAGAATGGCTGAGCTTCTGGCCCTTAGTTTTTGCACATCCAGTCTTGCTGCCGGACCTGTTATCCATTTGCTCTCACCAGATGCCATGGCAGTTCTGCCATCAAGACTCATAGCAAGTTTTAATCTAATAAACGGTCTGCCCTCTTGCATACGCTTTATAAACCCTGGGTTTAGTCTTACGGCATCTTGCTCCAGCAAACCAGTTTCAACCTCTATCCCGGCATGTTTAAGCTTTGCTATGCCTCGGCCTTGAACCAAAGGGTTAGGATCCTGCATGGCAATAATAACTTTCTTTACTTGTGCGGCAATTAACGCATCCGCACAAGGCGGGGTTTTCCCATGGTGAACGCAAGGTTCCAAAGTTACATACGCGGTGGAGCCTTTGGCAGAGGATCCAGCGTCTTCCAGCGCATTTATCTCAGCGTGATTTTCTCCGGACTTTTTATGCCAGCCCTGTCCAATTAACTGGTTGTTCTTTACCAACACACAACCTACCCTGGGATTAGGATCAGTCGTATATAAACCTTTAGATGCCAAATTAAGCGCTAATGTCATCCAGGAATAATCATTCATCCGCTTGGTCCGGGATAAGCCGCAACTGGTTATCCGATATTTTGAGCAGTGATTCATGCTCAATTTTTTCTATCATCTCCCGAAATGCGTTTACATCCTGAAAGCTGCGATAAACCGAGGCAAATCTGACATAGGCTACTTCATCCAGTTTTCTAAGCTCATGCATTACCCAATCACCGATTTGGCGTGAGTATATTTCCTTTTCACCAGCTAACATCATGCGTTTTTTAACCTTATCAAGCAAAAGGTCAATTTGTTCGGCACGCACCGGACGCTTTTCCAAAGAACGCAATACGCCTTTTTTTAATTTCTCGGCGTCAAAACTCTCACGGGTATTATTGGATTTAATTACTCGAGGCAGGTTTAAATTAACAGTTTCAAAAGTGGTAAAGCGTTCTTTGCATGTCTGACAAATACGCCGCCTGCGTACCTCCGCGCCCTCATTTACCAAACGCGAATCTACCACTCTAGTATTAACGGCTAAACAAAATGGGCAGTGCATAATAAAACGACATATGTGAAGTTTGTATAAGTTCCAAAGGATATTGCATGATTTTGTAGTAGAAGACAATTTATTTTATTAGCAAACTACAAAAAAAGTGTGGTGTTTCACGCTCAAGCTACCTGACCGAATCAGCTTTACACGAAGCAAGAAATTAGGCACTTTTAGACTAATTAGGGAACTCCTTCCAACAAATCATACAAATCCTGCTCAGACAAAACCTGAACCTGCAGTTCCTTGGCTTTTGCAAGTTTACTACCGGCTTTATCACCAACAATCACCGCAGTAGTTTTACCGGAAACGCTGGAACTCACTTTGGCCCCTTTAGCCTCAAGCCTGGCTTTGGCATCAGCGCGCGTGATGTTGCGTAAAGTGCCGGTTAATACATAGGTATTGCCAGCCAGAACTTTGGTACTTGCTACCGGATTTTGCGTAAACCTTATTCCGGAAGATAAAAGCTCGTTTAATATTTTTAGGTTATGCCCTTCGGTAAAAAACTTGTGAATATTTGTAGCAACGATTTCTCCAACATCAGGTACTTGTATTAGCTCCTGTTCTGCAGCGTCTTGTATCCTGGCAAGATCGTAAGTAAAATGTTCGCTCAATTTTTTTGCAGTTTCCTCACCAACCTCGGGAATACCCAAAGCATATAAAAATCTTGGCAAGCTGGTATTTTTACTTTTATTTATCGCTTCTAGCAAATTAGCCGCAGATTTTTCCGCCATTCTCGGCAGATTGGCAATTTTATCAGCTTGCAACTTATATAAATCAGCCGAGTTGCCAACAATATTGTGCTCAACCAGCAATGACACAAGTTGCTCGCCAAGACCGTCAATATTCATGGCCTTTCTGGAAGCAAAATGCCAGATTGATTGTTTAATCTGCGCCGGACAACCAAGGGTATTGCTACAGCGTATTGCCGCCTTGTTTTTAGCTTTAACCGTGGCGGCACCGCAAACCGGACATTCATCCGGCATGATAAATTTTGCAGATTTATCAGGTCTAAGCTCAGGAATATAACGCACTACTTCTGGAATCACATCACCGGCTCGACGCACAACCACAGTATCGCCTGCACGGATATCCTTGCGCATAATTTCATCCATATTATGTAAGGTGGCATTAGCTATAGTGACCCCGCCTACCAATGCCGGTTCCAATTTCGCAACAGGAGTTAAAACCCCGGTTCGACCTACCTGAACTTCGATTGAATTAACCAAAGTAGTAGTTTCTTCCGGGGGAAATTTCCAGGCAATAGCCCAGCGTGGCGCCTTGGCAGTAAAGCCAAGTTCAGATTGTAATTCAAGATTATTTAACTTATAAACCACACCATCTATCTCCATTGGTAGCTTTTTGCGCTGTTCCATGATGTAAGTAAAATATTCTTCAGCCTCAGCAATTGAGCTTACTAACTTAAGCTCCCTGCTGATGGGCAAACCAAAAGTTTTTAGTTTTTGTAACGCAGCATAAAAGTCACCGACTGCAAGTTCCGCATAACTTACCGGAGCATAAGCCATAAACTTAAGCGGACGCGTGGCACTTATCATCGGGTCAAGCTGGCGTATGCTGCCTGCCGCGGCATTTCTCGGATTAGCAAAGACCGGGGCATTATTTTTTTCCCTTGTTTGATTCAGATTATAAAAATCTTCCTTCTTGATAAAAATTTCCCCTCGTGCTTCAAATTTATCTGGATAGGCACCAAATAATTTCAGTGGAATTGAACTTATGGTCTTTACATTGTCGGTAACCTCCTCACCAACCTGACCATCGCCACGGGTCACAGCCCGGCTTAGCAAACCATTTTCATATAACAGACTAATTGCCAAACCATCCAGTTTTGGTTCGGCAACCAGACTTAAAGAGCTGCCAACTTTTTTCTTTATTTTGGTGTAAAATTTTTCAAATTCCTCTGCCAGAAACACATTATCCAAAGATAGCATAGGCGTTTCATGCCTAGCCTCGGTAAATCCTTTACGTACCTTTCCCCCAACCCTGCCGGTCGGAGAGCCGGGTTGAATTAAATCAGGGTTGGCAGCTTCAAGTTTTTCAAGTTTTTGCAAAAGACTGTCATACTCGGCATCTGAAACCTTGGGGCTGTCCAGCACATAGTATGCATAGTCATGTTTGCGAACAAGCTTGGTCAGATCTTTAATCTGTTGGCGTAGAGACCCCATAAGACTGGTAATTATTTGTCGGCTTTTCTGCGCTCAAGCTCAAGTTTAAGTTCCAAATGCCTTATTTTATCCCGTAGCTGTTCCAGGCGATGTGAGCCAAGCACGTTACGGTGTTCATCGCATATCTGCCCACCCAGAGCAAGAGCCAGAGAATCAGCCGCATCATAAAATTGATCAAAAGCCTGCACCGGTTCCAGCTTGCCCGGCAAACGCATAAAAAGCAACAAGCCTTTGGTTTTTAAATCCAGCATTTTCTTGGGCTCAAACTCACCCGGGCGCATAACATTGGCAATGCTGAACAAACTTATATCTCTACGCCCCGGCATAGGCCTGTGGTACAATCTGTCCTCCGCATGTTGCAAATTCAGGGCAGTAAATTCCCGCAGCAAATCCGCGCCTTCAAACATATCATCTTCTTTGGCCATAACCGTCAGCACAAAGACCTCTCCATATTCAGATCTAACACTCTCATCAATTTGTATTGCCTGGGGGGGCTGGTGATTTGTTTCCTCTTCTGGCAAATCTTCATCAGCCGCATAGGCCTCAAACAACTCCTGCTGCCCTGCTACCGGTTCAATATCTGGCTGCGCTTCATCCGCATAAGATGTAGACTCTTCCTCCTCAAATTCAGGCTCCTCAATATATAATTCCTGTGGTTGCTGTTCATACGCGTAGTCATCATCTGCAGCAGTTTCCAATGGGTCTTTGGCATCCACATTTTTTATATCCATCCAGGAACGCTCTTCTTTTTGCGCCTTACGGCGGTTAAACTCTAAAAACACTATAAGAGCTAAAATTACCAAGCCGACAATAATTAAAATCAGATTTAACTGTTCCATAAAAAGAAATTTCACTTAAGCTTCTACCATTTTAGCAGCTTCGTCCAGGTTTACCGTAACCATTCTTGATACTCCCGCCTCTTGCATGGTAACTCCGGTTAATTGGTTAACAAGTTCCATTGTTATTTTATTATGGGTAACGATTATAAACTGAATTCGCTCTGACATTTGTCGTACCATTTTGCAAAACCTCTCAACATTCGTATCATCCAAAGGTGCATCAACCTCATCCAACATGCAAAACGGCGCAGGGTTAAGGGCAAAAATTGCAAACACCAAAGCAACTGCAGTTAAGGCTTTTTCTCCGCCGGATAACAGATGGATAGTGCTATTGCGCTTGCCCGGTGGCTGCGCCATAATATTTACACCGGTTTCCAGCAAATCCTCGCTGGTCATTGTTAATGATGCCTTGCCACCACCGAACAAGGTTGGGAAATTATTTTGCAAGCCTGAATTTATTTCATCAAATGTTTGTTTAAATCTACTTTTGGTTTCTTTATCAATTTTGCTAATTGCAGTTTTTAAAGTTTCCAGGGCTTCACTTAAATCAGCGTGCTGCTTATCAATATAAGTTTTGCGCTCTGATTCAGTTTTAAATTCTTCCATTGCCGCTAGGTTGATTGCACCCAAACGTTCAATTTTCCGTTCCGTTTCAAGAATTTTTTCCTGATAATGTCTAATATTAGATTCTGTTGGCAAATTGTCCAAATACTCTTGTGGATCTAAATTTTTCGCCTGTAATTCTTCAATCAAGGTAGTGGCACGCACATTAGATTCTTGGGCCTGTAAACGTAAATTTTCCAGCTTGCTCCTGCTTTGCTGAATTTTATCTTCAACTTGTCGATATAAGTCTTCCTGCTGATGGCGTGCATATTCAATCTCATTGGCTTTAGATCTAGCAATACCAAGTTTTTTATCTATATCCAGCTGCGCTTGTAGTAAGGATTTAAGCTTGGTTTCCATTTCTCTTATAGGAGCCCGTGAATCTTCAAGTCTTGTTTGCAACAAGCTTTCCTGCTTTTTTTCCTCAAGGCACTGACCTTTAATGCGGTGTATGTGGTTGTTAATCTCGTCAAGTCTTGATTGTTTGGACTCAAACTCTACGGCTAAAGCATGATATTGGCTTCTGGCCTCATCAGCATCTTGTCGGGTTTTAACAAAATCACTGTGTAAAGAATCCTTTCGGGTTTCGGTTGCCTGCTTTTTAGTGCTAAATTCACACACTAATTCAAGCGCTGAGTTTAAATCATGTTTTGAGCCTGCCAGATCCTTTGTAGTTGTAACCAGGTGTTCGTCTACCTCTGCAAGTTCTTGTTCCAACTGACTTTGTCTTTTCTGCGCATGCTGGATTTTCGCATCCTCCGCGCTTTTTTTAGCATCAGCATTAGCCAGTCTGATTTGCACCTGGTTTATTTTCTTATGTAAATTATCCAGCTGCTCTTCCAGTTCTTTAACTCTGGAATCAATCAGAGTAATCTCGTTATTTTTTTTCGTAACTTCAGATGCTAATTTTGTTAAAGCGAGAGTTTCCTGTTTAAGCTCATGTTCAAACTTTAAGATATTATGCTCGGCGTGTTGTAAATCTACTTTACGGGTCCAGTTGCTGCCAAGCCACAAGCCACTTTTACTTATTACCGATTCTCCACCACGTAATTTTGCGCGTAACTTAAATGCTGCATCTTCAGTTTCAGCAATGTAAATATGTGAAAACATTTGTGAATTAACGCCGCTTATTACTTCATCCAAAGTCTTGCCAAGTTTATTATGTGATTGCAACTTTTTATTTATATCAATAATACTGATTGCAAAATCATTCTTGATAAGAGTATCTAATATATTACTGTCATTCTCCACGCAAACCGCATTGATAAAATCTACCAGACAGACCTGTGCCGCCTGCTCCCAGCCAGGCTTAATTTCAATAGCCTCAAACAAGCGCTTGGCATCTGCAAGATTATGGTCGTTTAGCCAGTTTTTTAACAATTCATCATTATTGCCCAAAGCATTTTGCTTAAGAACGTCAAGAGATTCTATACGCCCAGCGCATTTTTGGCGTTCCTGTTTTAACTTGTCAATATCGCTATTAACCAGCTTATAGCTATCTCTGGCATCTTTAAGCTCCTTAGCTATCTCTTGCCTGAAATTATGTAATTTGTCCAGTTCCTCCTGCTCAAGTTTGATTTTTTCAATCAGTGCCTGGTCATTGTGAATTAACCTTGGTATGGTATTCAACTCATCGTTGATTTTTTGTCTGCGAGCATTGAGTTGGGCTTCCTGCTTTTGTAATTGTTTAATGTAAATTTTAGCAGAATCAGTTTTTTGTTCAGATTTCAGAACATCTTGCTGCAACTGGCCCCAAATATTCTGCCAGTCATGCCATTTTGTTTCAGCTTCTGTTTTTATCCTGTCAGTATCTTCATGAGCCTTTGACAAGCTTTGCAATTTCTCGTCGGTAGAATTTATCCAGGTTGAAAGTTCTAGCGCGGTTTTCTCGTCATTTTCCTGGATTTGTTGATCTTTTTGAATTTTCTGCCGCAACGTATTCAAATCATCAGTTATTTGTGAAACTCTTTCCTTGCTGGATTGCAATGTCTGTTCCATTGCACTTATTTCAGAATTCGCCTGATAGTACTCCGCCTGAGTTTTTGTAAGATTATCATTGGCCGCAAGTAGTTCCTGATTGGTTTTCTCCAATTCGGTATTTTTCCCTTGCAAGCTGGCAAGTTCGGCCTCCATTGCAACCTCCTTTTGTTGAATCTTGCCAAGCCATTCTTTGTATTTTTCTGTCTGCTCATGCCATTTAAGGCTTAGAACCTGGGCTTTAAGTTGACGCTCCTGCGTCTTTAATTCCTTATATTTCTTCGCCGCTTTTACCTGGCGCTCCAACCGTTGTAACTGTTTTTCTATTTCTTCTTTTAAATCTATGATACGGCTCAAGTTTTCTTTGGTATGGCGAATGCGATTTTCAGTATCACGGCGGCGCTCCTTATATTTAGAGATACCGGCAGCTTCTTCTATCATTGCCCTCAAATCATCCGGTTTGGCTTCAACCAAACGGGAAATCATACCTTGTTCTATTATCGCGTAACTCCTTGAACCCAGGCCGGTCCCGAGTAATATGTCCATTATGTCACGCCGACGACATTTAGTGCCGTTTAAAAAATAATCTGATATACCTTCACGGCTAACCGCACGCCTTACCGATATTTCATTGTAGGCGGCATACTTACCCTTTATTCTGTCGCTGGTATTATCAAAAATGAGTTCCACACTAGCCTGACCCACAGGTTTTCTGGTTTTGGCGCCATTAAAAATAACATCTGACATTGAATCTCCACGCAGATGCTTGGCTGAACGCTCTCCCATTACCCAGCGTACTGCATCTATGGTATTAGATTTGCCACAGCCATTAGGACCTACAATTCCAGACAGATTAGTTGGGAAACTAAATTTTGTTGTATCAACAAAAGACTTAAAACCGGAAAGTTTTAAAGATTTAAGCCGCATGCAATAGGCGCCAAATGCAAGACATTAATTTAGCAAAATATTTGATTTTTACAGGTTACCAAAAAATATTCGTCTAAGTATTGCTTATAATGTGGGGTATATAGTGTAAAGTATTTATCTTTGTAAAACATCTAAAATTTTTAAAAATGCCAACTCAATCACAAAACCAGCTTGAAACTTTTGCAAATCCAGAACCAGGACGCGATTATAGAATAAAAATCCGGGTGCCGGAATTCACCTGTCTGTGTCCCAAAACTGGTCAGCCTGATTTTGCCACTTTAAACTTTGAGTATATTCCGGATGCACTATGCATTGAGCTTAAGTCGCTTAAGCTATACATATGGTCTTACCGTGAAAAAGGGACTTTTCACGAAGCAGTCGCCAACAAGATTCTGGATGATATGGTAAATACAGCATCTCCCAAATACATGCGGTTGCGGGCAAAATTTAACGTAAGAGGCGGTATATATACTACAGTATCTGTCGACTACACTAAGCTTGGGTATGTGGTAAGTAAATGAGCCCTTTAGAAATGGTTTTAGGCTTTGCTCTGTTACTTGCAATAGTGATAGGCGGAATATTTTTATTAGCCAGGTTATTGAAAAAGCTAACTTGATGCTTAAAGTCCTGTTTCGCATATTTCCTCTCAGGTTCTTTTTATGGTTTGGCAGAAGAATGGGCGAAGTTGGTTTTGTAATAATTAAAAAACGCAGAAAAATAGCGCTGGAAAATATAAAAAAAGCATTCCCCGAATTATCCGCCAAACAACAAAAAAGGTTAGCTTTAAATCATTTTAGATCACTAGGTATGGGTTTAATAGAGGCATTATGCTCCTGGAACGCAGATTTTAATAAGTTAAGAGAAATTGCTAAAGTTGAAGGTATGGAGAATGTCCCGCAAAATAAGGGGGCCATCATTATGTTTTTTCACTTTACCTCTCTGGAGATTGGTTGTTCCCTGTTAGGTCTGGCCACCAGGGTGGCAGCGGTTTATCGCAAACAAAACAATACTAGATTTAACGCTGTGATGGAACAAGGCAGAAATAGGTTTGAAGATAAAACAGGTAGCATCATAATTGACAAAAATGATTTGCGTTTCGTACTAAAATACTTAAAAAATGGCGGTAAAGTTGTAATTGCTTCCGATCAAAATTCTACCGCAGGGAACTGGACTTTTGTGGATTTTTTTGGACAAAAAGTACCAGTAACAACCGCAGTAAGTAAGTTAGCCAAAGCAACCGAATCTAAAGTGCTGCCATTAAGTGTTAGAAAAGGGAAAACCTCTTACAAATTAAAAATTCACCCGGCCTTTACCAATTTTGGTCAAGACCCAAAACAAGACGCGCAAACTATGATGAACTGGCTGGAGACCGAAGCAAGGCAAATACCAGAGCAATACTTATGGACTCACAGAATTTTTAAATCACCACATAAAAACAGCTATACCAGGTTACTAAAGTGACTGGCAAAGAATTATATTTACGGTTACTCACCTACTTAAAACCATATCTAAGCGGTTTCGTAGCGGCCCTGATTTTCATCATTCTTTTTGCGCTAACTGAACCTATTCTGCCATATCTAATGCAACCATTGATTGATGGGAATTTTTCCAGGGCAAACAACAAGCCTTTATATCAAATACCTCTGGCGATAAGTGTGCTGTTTCTAGTTAGAGGAATTTTGCATTTTTGCAGTCAATACCTCATGGGCTGGGTTTCGCAAAAAATAGTTATGGATCTTAGAAATGAGATGTTTTATAAATTGACTTTGTTGCCAAGCAAATTTTTTAATCGTGAACGTACTGGTAACATAATTTCAAGATTTGCTTACAACGTAAGCCAGGTTGCCGAGACCTCGACCGAAGTATTAGTAGTATTGGTTAGAGATAGCATCACTATCCTGGGATTATTACTGTTCTTGCTATATACCAGCTGGAAATTGTCTTTATTTATCCTGGCTGTGGTGCCGATAGTTGCAGTTCTGATAAAAATTGTCAGCAGGCGTTTGCGCGGATTAAGTCATAGTACTCAGGATAATATGGGGCAAATTACCCACATCCTAGAAGAGGCGATAAATGGCAATACCGTTATGAAGATTTTCTCTGGACAAAAGTATGAAATTTCAAGATTCGAGCAAATAAGCAATCTTATTCGCAGATTTTTTGTGAAAATTGTAAGCACTTCAGCTACCAGCTTGTCAATCATTCAATTATTTAATGCTATAGCAGTCTCTTTGGTTATCTACTTTGCCCTGTTTCAATCCCGTACGGGTGATTTATCTATCGGTCAGTTTGTCTCATTTATTGGCGCTATGGCCATTATGTGGCAGCCAATAAAAAGAATTACTGATATAAACGTAAAATTACAACGAGGGCTGGCAGCGGCTGAAAGTGTGTTTGCGTTAATAGACGAGCCAACAGAGCAAGATACCGGTCAGAAAAAACTTGGCAACATAAATGGCAAAATCAGGATTAAAAATGTGAGTTTTAAATATCCTGAAAAAAAAACCAATGCCCTAAAAAATGTATCTTTTAATATTGAGCCTGGGCAAACCATAGCCTTGGTAGGAGAATCAGGTAGTGGTAAATCAACTTTAATTAGCCTGATACCGAGGTTATTTGAAGTTGGTTCAGGAAACATTACAATTGATGGGACAAATATCAAAAATGTAACTTTAGCTAGTTTGCGTGAACAAATATCTTACGTAAGCCAGAATATAAACCTGTTCAACGATACGGTGTCTGCCAATATAGCCTATGGCAGCCTTAAAAAACACCACAAGGATGAAATTATCCAGGCAGCGAAAAATGCCAAAGCCTATGACTTTATAATGAAACTTCCAAAAGGTTTTTCCACCAATATTGGCTCTGATGGGGTTTTATTATCAGGCGGTCAACGACAAAGACTTGCGATTGCCAGAGCCTTGTTAAAAAAGTCCCCTGTTCTAATTCTGGATGAAGCAACTTCAGCTTTGGATCAAACTCTTGAGCAACAAATAAAGCAATCTATCGCTGCCACGCAAAGTAATCGTACTATAATTATTGTGACACACCGCTTAAGTTCGATTAAAGATGTTGATATGATTTATGTGTTTAATGAAGGCGTAATAGAAGAAAGTGGAACTCATGCAGAATTGATGGGTAAAAATTCCTTATATAAGAAAATGTATAATTCTGCCAGCAATACAGATACAAATTAACCTTTTAAGAAATTCCCTAACATAGTATGTCCGCACTCAGTCATAATCGACTCAGGATGAAATTGCACCCCTTCAAGTCTAAAATCTTTATGCTTCAAACCCATTATCTCATCCATGCTCCCGTCTTCCTTGCTGGTCCAGGCAGTAACTTCAAGTTCTGATGGCACTGAGTTCTTATCCACCACTAATGAATGATACCTTGTCGCCTTGATCGAATTTGGCAATGATTCAAACACACCTTTATTGGTATGCTCTATCGTGGAAGTTTTACCGTGCATCACCATATCTGCGTGCACAATTTCACCACCCAGTGCCTGCGCTATACACTGATGTCCCAGACAAACTCCAAGAATTGGAACAATGCCTGCAAATTCTTTTACCACGTCCAGTGAAACGCCAGCCTCATTCGGCGTGCATGGCCCGGGGGAAATAACGATGTAACCCGGCCTTAATTTTTTTATAGCAGAAACATCAATCATATCATTACGCCTGACCACAACATCAGCCTTAAGCTCACCAAAATACTGCACCAGATTGTAGGTGAAAGAATCGTAATTATCTATCATCAATAGCATAACAAATCACCTTATGTCAGCTTGTGCCATTGCCGCGGCTTGGATAATTGCTTTACCCTTATTCAGGGTTTCCTCCCATTCTTGTTCTGGCACCGAATCATGCACTATGCCTGCGCCAGCCTGGATAAACAACCTGTCATCTTTAATTACGGCAGTACGTATAGCAATTGCAGTGTCCAGATTTTTATTCCAACCCCAATAGCCAACTGCGCCGGCATAAACTCCACGTTTGCCGGGTTCCAGCTCCTGAATGATTTCCATTGCCCTGATCTTGGGTGCCCCGCTTAAAGTACCCGCAGGAAATGTTGCTGACAACACATCCATAGGGGTTTTGCCATCGCTTATTTTACCGACAACATTTGACACTATATGCATAACATGCGAATAACGCTCTACTGCCATTTTCTCGGTCAACTGCACACTGCCTGTTTTACTAACCTTACCCACGTCATTACGGCCAAGATCAATCAACATTAAATGCTCGGCAAGTTCCTTGGGATCTACCAACAAATCTTTCTCAAACTCCAGGTCTTCCTCTATAGTGGAACCTCGTTTACGGGTACCGGCAATCGGACGCACGGTTACCTGGTCACCTTCCAGCTTTACTAAAATTTCCGGTGATGAACCAACCACCACAAAATCACCCAGGTTCAGAAAAAACATATATGGCGAAGGATTTAGATTACGCAGAGCCCGATAAAGATTTATCGGGCTTGCGGTAAATTTCTGGCTCATACGTTGAGACAGCACCACCTGCATAACGTCGCCCTCAATAATATAATTTTTAATTTTCTTTACTGCGGCAATAAAATCTTTCTTTTTGAATTCTGTAGTTAATTTCACCTTCGCTGGATTTTGGCTTATCGTATGATTAGCAGCAATCTGCAAAGGATGTCTTAGTTTAAGGCTTATTTCATCTAATCTTGATTTTGCCCTCAAGTAGGAATCATCATGTCTGGTATCAGCATGAACCACAATGGATATACTGCCTTTTAAGTTATCAAATACCAGCACTTCTTCTGAAACCATCAGCAAAATATCCGGAGCTTGCAAGTTATCCGACTTAGGTTTTGCAGCTAGTTTAGGTTCAATATATTTAATAGTCTCATAGCCAAAGTAACCGACCAAACCACCAGTGAATATATTTGATTCCGCAATACTGGCTACTTTGAGATTAGCCTGATAATCTTCAAGCCACTCAAGAGGGTTGTTGCTAGTAACTTTTTCAATAATCTCGTTATTTTTAAATACAAGTATTTCCTCGGCAAAAACCTTGATAACAGTTTCAGTTCCAAGGCCAATGATAGAATAGCGCCCCCATTTTTCACCACCATCTACCGATTCCAGCAGATATGAATATGGCAAATCAGCTAACTTTAGGTAACTGGAAACCGGAGTATCGAGGTCAGCTAAGACCTGCTTTACCAGAGGGATTTTTTTATAACCTTGCTCTACAAGAGCATTAAATTCGGATAATTGCATGTGTAACTCCTAAAAATTGACAAAACGGGCGTGGGCGATAAAAAATCACCATTGCCAAAAAATTGTCCATTTGAAGCTTCGCATGCTAAGTTAATAAAATATCTTATTTAAGTAGTGTAATCAATTCGTCCATTCTGTCCAGCACTAAATCCGGACTAGCAAGGCTTATGTCCTCACCGTGATTATAACCATAACTCATACAAGCCATCTTAAAACCTGCAGCCCTTGCAGCTTTTACATCAGAGATAGAGTCTCCAACCATAAGGGATTTTGCAGGAGCTACGTTAAAAAAATCTGACACATGTAGTAAAGGTCCAGGATCAGGTTTTTTAACTTTCAAAGTATCACCACTTACTACAATTGAAAAAAAATCATACACGCCAAGATCTTTTAACAAAGGTTCCGTGAAAGCTTTAGCCTTGTTGGTAACACAACCTAGATTAAATTTTTCCGCCTTAAACCACTCAAGTGCCTCAGTAACCCCAGGATATAAAGTACTACGCTTGCTGGTATTTTGTGCATAATGCTTTTTGAAAATTTCCAGGGCTGATTCAAAATCTGTAATATCCGCCTCTTTATCAAGGTCATTCATTAATGCGCGGTGTACCAGCTTTTCTACGCCGTTACCTACCCAATTACGTACCGCAATCTCACCTCTTTCCGGTAGACCCAAATCACGCATAGCTGCATCGACTGACCAGGCAAGATCCGGCACACTGTCAACCAAGGTGCCATCAACATCTATCAGAATGAGCTCTGGAATGTCCACAGCTAGGCTTTTGCAAGCTCTGATCGCATAGCATTGATAACAGTATCGTAACGGTTTGGATCTTCATCTTTACCTGCGCCAAAGATAGCGCTACCGGCTACAAATGTGTCAGCTCCGGCTTGTCTAATCTCCTTGATGTTCTCAACTTTAACACCGCCATCAATTTCGAGCCGTATAGCGTTACCACTGTTATCAATAATTTTTCGTACCTGACGTAACTTGTCCAAAGCCGAAGGGATAAAACTCTGGCCACCAAAGCCCGGGTTTACTGACATAAGCAAAATCATATCTACCTTATCTATAACATATTCCAACACCTCAACGGGGCTCGCCGGGTTAAATACCAAACCTGCTTTGCAACCTTCATCTCTAATTAGTTGTAAACTACGATCAATATGTTCACTGGCCTCCGGATGAAACGTAATATAAGTTGCACCAGATTTAGCAAAATCCGGGATAATCCTGTCAACCGGTTTTACCATAAGATGTACGTCAATTGGAGCCGTAACCCCGTGTGAGCGTAAAGCATCGCACACCAAGGGACCAATCGTCAAATTTGGCACATAATGATTATCCATAACGTCAAAATGCACAATATCCGCCCCAGCTCTTAATACATTGTTAACCTCTTCGCCCAGGCGGGCAAAATCGGCTGATAGTATGGAAGGCGCAATTAAATTATCACTCATAATAGACCTCTTAAAGAAATAAACCGGGGAACCTTAACTTATTTTTAGGTTTGTGTCAGCAATTGTTGCTATAATACTACGATACTGCAAGGCTTGGAATAGTTAGAAAATACGTGGTTAGAATGTTTACAGATGGCGCGTGTAGCGGCAACCCCGGGCCGGGTGGTTGGGGAGTGGTTTTACAATATAAAGGATATATAAAGGAATTAAATGGTGCTGAGGAAAATACAACCAATAATCGGATGGAATTACAGGCTGTTATTGCAGGTCTGCAGGCCTTAAAATATAAATCCCAAGTGCAGGTTACTACGGACTCCAAATATGTTAAAGTTGGAATTACCAAATGGATAAAAAACTGGAAGAAAAATTATTGGAAAACCAGCAAGAAAGCCCCGGTGATGAACGTTGATCTGTGGCAAATGCTGGATAAACTATGCGCCTTGCACGAGGTTGAATTTTGTTGGGTAAAGGGGCACTCTGGCCATCCTGAAAATGAAAGAGCTGATGAACTGGCAAGGCTCGCGATAAAGAGTATTTAAACTTATAGGAAGGAGACAAAGGAAATGTGGAAAAAAACTGGTGAGTTGGAAACAAATGAAGTAGATATTAAAATGGAACCGACCGTTACAAAAAAAACTGCAAGAGGAGTATCAACCATAGGCAGTCAGGCTGTAATTACCGGTGAAATAAGGGGTAATGAGGATTTGCTGATAATGGGTAGTTTTGACGGTAACATATTGCTGGATAAAAGTATGGTAACGATTGGCAAAAGTGGGAATGTCAAGGGCAAAATTCATGCTAAGGTTATATCAGTTGAAGGCACAATGGACGGTGATCTAAAAGCCAAGAATAAAATAACCCTGAAAGATAGTTCTAAAGTCAAGGCAAACCTCGTAACGGCCAGATTGGTAATAGATGATGGCTGCCACTTTCATGGCAGTATAGATATGGGCAGTATTGCTGGCAAAGAAATATCTTCTGAAGCAATTAGACAAAAAAAGCCTATCGTTCCTCCAGTTGACACATTGGCAAAAAATAAGTAAATGGGGTTTAAAAAAGACAGGTTGGAATCAAAGCCTGTCGAACCAGCAGCTGTGTCCGAGTGGATATCACAGTCAGGGGTGGCTGGTATTATTTCAGCCACTTTAAATTCTGAAAGTAAAAAATATATTCTGGATTTTGGAACGATAAGTCAGGATACTGTAGACTTTTTTGGCAAATTTTCCTGTCAATATGATGTGATTGATGTATATGAAATTTTGCTTGAAATCCAAGCATTAACTATAAACAAAATTGAGGAAAATACTCCGGAAGAAAATTTCAAAAATATTGAATCTCGCATAAAAGATCTGCTCCTGACCTATGGCGCACAAAAATATGATGCAATTTTTCTGTGGGACCAGCTAAACTATATGCAAGATTGGCAGGTTAAAAAAATTTTTTCTTTGATTGAGCCGCTATGCCATTGGAAGACTTACGTGCTGGCAGTATTCCCCATGCAAAAAAAAATACCAGCTAAACCGCTTAAATGTGCAATTATTGACTATGACACCATATGCTATAAAGCAAACTCAAACAAAGACAACAGTATTAAAAACCCTGAATACGGAAAAGTAGGATTTAGTTTACTGTCCCCAGGGTTTGGTTTATATCACTCCAGCTTATCCAGGCACGGCTTTAAAGAATGCTTGTTTTCTATAAAAAGAAAATGGGGTTGATGAAATACTTCGCTGCAAGTGTTTATCGCAATACTGCAATAAGATTTTTCCGCAAATTGCGAGAGAAGATTTCTCATATGCAGCAAGATAACTCACTAAATCCCAGGTAGCAGGCGCAACAAAATGCTGCACCTGCTAGTGAAAACCTGGTAGCTTCTACTTACCTGGAGGAAAACCCTCCGCCAAAACTACTACCGCTGTCACGGCGAGGAGCTCTGTCAGGTCTTGCGGAGGCCGAACCACGTTTATCTGACCTTCTATCAAACTCACGTCTTGGTGGTCTTTGTCTTTGTGGCCTGTCACCAAACGCTCGCCTTGACGGTCTTTCCGGTATAGCACGTCTTGTAGGTCTTTCCGGCATGGCACGTCTTTCTAGCATTTGCGGAGCAGCCCTTCTTGGTGCTGGAGCCGCTGGTGCCGCCGGAGTAGGAGGTGGCGCATATCTGGGAGCACCGTAACCATAAAATGGCGGTGGCGGGCCGTAGGGCATGGCAGGACGTCCATAGCCACCATAACCATAAGGTCTTGGACCATACGACCTGAACCTGCGATACCTGTAATAATCATCGTCATCATCGTCATCCAATTCATCTGCAAATTCTTCCATCCAATACATAGGAGTCCATTCAGGCCAGTCGTTATCGTCCCATGGATCATCATCATTATCAAAGAAATCAAAAAAGTCTGCCGAAGCCGCAGTAGATGCTGCCAGCAAAGCCAGAGCTAATATATTGACTAAAGCTTTATTCATTCTTGTCTCCAAAAGGTTAAAAAACGCATAATAATTAAATTAGCATTACAGAAAATACTAAATTAACATTCATTTGTCAATTCACTAATAGTATCTTTGTTAGTAACATGTAATCTGTCCGTTTTTGTAACACGTAATGTGTCTGGATTTATATTGTCCTGTTTGCGGGACATATATGAACCGGACGCAGTTGTTACAGGAGATAAAACAGATGAGAT
>Ga0056111_1000065_pt1 | contig 24944 bp, 30 predicted proteins | sample WorMetloBBELIZE2_FD_83874 | JGI IMG/M metagenome (GOLD analysis project Ga0056111, IMG submission 83874) | Marine gutless worms symbiont microbial communities from Max Planck institute for Marine Microbiology, Germany - Olavius longissimus B... ... | reverse complement strand
GTATATAAACCGGACGCTACTTAGGTTGGAACGTAAAGCATTTTTTTAGGTTTTACGCACGTGAACATAAAGGTTCGCGCAGCTGCAGTTGGGTAAAGAATACCCTGCAACAAAAAGCGGACAACTTGACTTATTACTAACATCCACTACTCATATATCTCAGTCATCGCATCATTAATGACGTATCCGGCTCCGCCCAACGCGGTCTTTTTAGCGCTGACTTTGATTGCTCCATAAATCCAGTGCGGCGCAAAGTAATCTTCGGAGTCTATTGCAGACTCCGGGTCGGCCTTGACTAAAACTGTCTGGTTTACCGGCGGCGGCGGCGAATGAATACACGCGCCAAAGTACGGCACCAATAAAAATTCCGTAATCTTCCCCTCCTGATTTTCCAAAGGAGCAATAAAACCGGCAAGTCTGATCTTTTTGCCGTCAAGTTTTTTATTGGCCGGCGCCTTATTAAACTCTGTCTCCAGGGCTTTAAATATTTTTATCGCTTGCGGGCTGTTGTCTCCAAGTTTGTTTAACAGCTCCAATTCCTTTTCATATTTTTTAAATATTGTTTCAGGACTGTAATTATCCGGTAATAAATCATCCCAGGTTATCTCGGTAAAAGATTCCCCGCCGGAAGATTTAGACTCGGTATCATTATCGGCACAGGCGGCAAGCACCAGTATGCCTGAGAATAAAATAGTTTTAAACTTTAACCGCCAGGCCGTCATTAAGTGATCTCGTATATGCAATAATCCCCGGCACCAGACTGATTAGAACTCCGGTGGCCAGGGCAATTAGCAAAAACACCATTTGTTCCGCGTCAAGCGCGGATATATTGACAAATATTCCATAAGTGTCCTGAATATAACTTCTAACTAGTCCAAGTCCTGCATATAACATTATCATTCCCCCGATAAGGCTGCCTGCCATTATAATTAGACTTTCACATATAAAAAGTGCAATTATGTGATATGGTCGCGCTCCTACGGCCCGCAAAAGCGCCATTTCCCGCCTTCTTTCATTTAAGCTTGCCAACAAGGTGGTCAACATGCCGGTAAGAGTAGCGACCAAAACCAAAATTGAGATGAAAAGCAAAACTTGCTCAAAACCCGCCATTGTGCGCCAGAATTTGGCAAGGGCGGCTCCGGGAATAATTGCGGTTAGCGGCTCCTTGCGGTATTTATTTATTGTACGTTGCAGGCGAAAGGTATTAATCCTGTCGTGAAGCCCCAGCATGAATGCGGATATTGTTTGCGGGACAAGCCGCATTTTTCTGGTTTGGCCCTGAGAGATGCCAATTGGCAGCTTCGCTCCCAAGCGCCAATCAATATGAATCGCTTCTATCGCCCGCAATGACACTAAAACTACCCTGTCTATCGGCGTGCCAGTTTTAGCCAGAATCCCCGATACCTGAAATGGTTTGTCAGCATGGTCATCGCTTAATTCTCCTGTGCCGTGAGTAAGTGTAATTTTATCCGCAAGTTCCAAGTTTAACTTGTGCGCAACTTCATATCCTGCAACCGCATCATATAAATCAGTGAATTCCGTGCCGCTCTGCAATAAAACAGACCGCCCGCCTCCGTACTTATAAAATTTAAAAAAATCAGCAGTGGTGCCAACCACTCTGAAGCCGCGATAAGAATCACCAAGAGACAATGGTATGGTCCATTTAATTTGAGGATTTTTCTTAAGACTCTGATGAGTTTGCCAGGAAATATTATTGGTAGCATCGCCCAAATGAAATATACTGTATAGTAGCAGGTTAATCGGCGAACCGCGCGCACCTACTATAAGATCAGTTTGAGAAATAGTATTAAGAAAGTTACTTCTGGCCTCTTTGCGAATTTTGTCAATGCCAATAAACAGCGTAACGCTAACCGCAATGGAAATCATCGCCAGTAATATGCTTAACTTGCGGTTAAGTGCGCTTTTAAAGGCAAGAAGCAGCAGAGTCTTCATTTATATCTTCCAACTTAATAACTCGGGAAAATTTATCCGCAAGAGAAACATCGTGGCTGACGAATAACAGACAACTTTGAGTTTTATCAATTTCAGAAAACAGCAAACTGATAAATTTTTCCCGCGCAGCAAAATCAAGAGACGATGTAGACTCATCCGCAATTATTATCTCAGGACTCCCGATCATAGCCCTTGCAGCAGCCGCCCTTTGCTGCTGACCTATACTTAGCTTATGCGGCAGGCGCTTAAAATCATCTATTCCCAGGTCTTTTAGAATTTGCCGTGCGGCGGCATTAACATTAGGACATTTGCGCTTTCGCGCCCTAGAAAATCTTAATCCCAACTTGACATTTTCCAGAACATTAAGATAAGGCAAAAGATTAAACTGCTGAAAAATAATGCCAAAATTTTCCGCGCGGAATTTATCGCGGGCAAATCCGCTCATTGAAGTAATATCCTGCCCTATTATATTTATCTGACCTTGCTCGGGAACATTTACCCCGCAGATCAGGTTTAATAACGTAGTCTTGCCGGAGCCGCTTGCTCCCCGGATAAAAACCCGCTCTGCTTTATCTATTTGCAGATTCTTGACAAACAGGGCTTCCTTTGCCTCCCCGGGCCAGCGAAACCGGACATCATCAAGCTTTATAACGCTAATTAAGGTTTACCTCAAACTTGCTTGTGCTCAATACCCCGGAAGACTGCATGACCGGACTTATCCAGCTTGCTTCAATTTTTTCCAATGCTGGAAAAACACTAAACATTTTTGCTGCATTAATAGACTTTAGACTAGCAAAATCCTCACATGAATATTTGGCATTTAGCGTAAGATCACGATGTTCTTCTTCATGCGCTTCGCGCTCTTGTGTGGAAACCTCCTGTAAATTACAACCGGCTTCCTGGTTAAAAACCAACAAGGACTCAAGATTAGTCAGTTGTTTTATCCGCTCTTCCACAAACTCATGATCGTGCATTTTGCTCATAGAGCCTGTAAGGTTAAATATAGGAGATCTAAACTCAAGCGAAAGTTCTTTGGTATTCCAGGCAATTAAAAGCTCAGCCTTGCCATGTTCATGCGCCTCTTGGGTGTGAGTTTCTGCAGTTTCGGCAATGGCAAACCTTAGTGCCTGGTCCGTTTCTCCGCTATACACCGGACTGACCGATAAAAAAGCGGCGCAAGCGCCGCTAATCAATACGCTGCGCATTTCTATTGTTTTGACAACCAATCGGCAATTTCAGCCATTTCATCATCAGATACCATAGCCATAATTCCCTTCATAGCAGCTGACATGCCGTTACTCCTAGCGCCTGACTTGATGTCTTTCATCTGTGCAATCGAATATTCTTTGCTTTGCCCGGCAATCTTAGGATATAAAGGCATAATGGGAGTTTTTCCATCAATGCCATGACAAGCCGCACAGGTTTTACTGGTATATAAAGATTTGCTATCGGCAAAACTTGCAACAGATAAAACAATACCGGCGGTAAAGATAAGTGATTTTATAAATTTCATAGTGTTTTCCGTGAAGTTAATTGCGCCGAGGATTATAGCATATGCTATTTTACTGACCTCCGGGATTTTTTATGACAGGAAAATTTTATGCAGGTTAAATTTAAACTTGTATAATATCCCGCCAATTTAGTCATATATTATTAAAGGAGTAAACATGAACCCTCTTGCTTCCAGAATAGGAACCGTAATTCTTGGTGTTGTACTGGCTATTTTGGCCCTTGTTATTGTTGGCAACTTAGACGGAATTGGTCTTCTGCCGCTATGGGTTTGGCTGCATGCGGTAGTTGGAATCGCCTGGGTTGGTCTGTTATACTATTTTAATTTTGTTCAGGTTCCGGCCGTAGGCCAAGCCTTGGCTGATGAAACCCCGGGTCCTGCGGCTATTAATAAATATGTAGCGCCTCGTGCGCTGTTCTGGTTCAGATGGGCTGCGGTTGCAACCTGGCTGACCGGCGCCATGACTTTAGAGACAATACATGCGGCAGACGGCTCAGGCGTTGCGGCCGCTTTTAGCTTTGCCGAAGGTTACCGCCTAATTGGTCTTGGGGCTTGGCTGGGCACTATAATGCTGTTTAATGTCTGGGTATTAATCTGGCCGAATCAGAAAAAAATCTTAGGGTTAGTATCCGCCTCGGCTGAAGAAGTAGCCAAAGCCAAGCCTATAGCACTTATGGCTTCAAGGATCAACACTGCCTTATCTTTGCCAATGTTGTTGGCTATGACCGGTCATATGCATGGGTTGGCTGCGTAATCTTGATTTGCTCTTTGCTGCCTTATCCGTTTTTTACGGAAGGGTTACCAGCAACAAATTCAAACCTCCAGCCTCTGCTTAAACTCAGCCTGCACTACTTCAGATCCGTATTCTGATTTTATTTTTTGCGCCAGGGTATTCATCGCGTCAATTTCGCCATGGACCAGAGCAAGTTTGGGATGTTCGGTAAAATTACCGTACCATCTCATAAGCCCCTGTTGATCCGCATGGGCAGACAAGCCGCCCACGGTGTGCACTTTTGCCCCAACTTTTAACTTGTTGCCCCATAGGGAAATGTTCTTGGCTCCGTCAACTATAATCCGCCCCAGCGTGCCGCGGGCCTGATATCCTACAAACAGGATATGAGTGTCTTTGCGTTCTATATTATATTTTAAGTGATGACGAATCCGCCCGCCGGTACACATGCCGCTGCCGGCAATGATAATTGCGCCGGATTTTATCTCATTTATTTTCATGGAATCCTCAGTGCTGCGTGACATATGCAAATTTGCCAGAGAAAAAGGATTTTGTCCCCGAGTATAAATATCCCTGGCCTCGGCATCGTAAATGTTAGAGTATTTAGCATAAATTTCGGTGGCTTTGATACCCATCGGGCTGTCCAAATAGATGTCCCAGTCACCTATGCCCCATTTCTTATAATACTTGCGAAAAACATATAACAGCTCCTGAGTGCGGCCTATGGTAAAGGCCGGGATTAAAATATTACCCCTGCGGCTGTGAGCATTACTAATAATCTTACCCATTTCCTCCCAGGTTTCATCCCAATTCCGATGTAAACGATCCCCATACGTACTTTCCATAACTACCAGATCGGCCTGCTTAATCGATGTGGGGTCATGCAAAACAGGAGCGGCATAATGGCCTAAATCTCCGCTAAATACTATCTTGCGTCGTTTACCATCTGCGGTTAATTCCAGTTCGACTATGGCCGATCCCAAAATATGTCCGGCATCTTGCAGGGTAAGTTTTACGCCGGGCAGTATTTCAGTGCTATTGGCATATTTCAATCCTTTAAATTGTTTGTGCGCCAATCTTGCCTCTTCTTGCGTATACAAAGGTTCGATTGGTTCAAGTCCCTTGCGCTTTAGTTTTTTATTTTTCCATTCTGCTTCCTTTTCATGCAAATATCCGGCATCCTCCAGCATAATCGCGCATAGCTCCACCGTGGCTTTGTGGCTATAAACCGGACCAGAAAACCCTTGCTTGATTAATAGCGGAACACGACCGCTATGATCCACATGTGCGTGGGTTAAAATTACTGCGTCTATAGAATCAGGCGCAAACAAAAAAGGTTCGCTATTATGCCTAAGATGTAAATCCGAGCCCTGGATCATCCCGCAGTCTATTAATAACCTTGATTTTCCAACTTCAAGCAGATAACAAGAACCGGTGACCTCGCGGGCCGCACCAAAAAATTCGATATGCATTTAAAACTTACCTCAAAATACCTGTGCGTTGTTGATTTTAACATCTTCAAAACTCTCCCGGCTCATATATAATCCCGTCATGAGTCACGAACAAATCCTGATTACAGTAGTTTTGAGTTTAACCTTAACGATGTTTGCCTGGGGGCGCTGGCGCCATGACATGGTGGCCATGGCGGCACTGCTTATGTGTGCTGTTTTAGGTCTGGTCGGCAAAAATGAAATGTTTTCAGGGTTTGGTCATCCGGCAGTAATTACCGTGGTGGCGGTGTTGATTATAAGCCACGCCTTGAAAAATGCCGGGGTAGTAGATTTGTTAAGCTCGCGCCTTGATACAGTTACCGAAAACCAGTTCGTCCATATAGGAATTTTAACCTTGACAGTTACTATAGCCTCGGCGTTTATGAATAATGTCGGGGCTTTGGCCTTAATGCTGCCGGTGGCTATTGCCACTGCCAACAAGCAAAAACGCTCTCCAGCCATGATTTTAATGCCTCTGGCCTTTGGTAGTATCCTGGGCGGCATGACTACCATGATTGGTACTCCGCCTAACATCATCATTGCGACATTTCGTGAAGGTGAACCTTTTGGAATGTTCGATTTCTCTCCGGTCGGAGTGCCGGTGGCGTTTTTTGGGGCGGTATTCGTTATTACGCTAGGCTGGCGTTTACTGCCGAAAGAACGGCTTAGCAAAAATGCCGCAGCAAATTTGTTTGAAGTGGGACAGTATCTATTGGAACTTAAAGTCCTTGAAGATTCCGTTCTAATTGATACTAATCTGCGTACGCTGTCCGGGGATGAAAAATGGGAGCCAAGAATATTAGGTATTGCTCGCAGCAACTTGCCGCCTCATCCTGTAAATAGCAGCTATAAATTTAGGAAGAATGATATTTTAGTAGTGCATGGTAAAGCCGAAGATGTAAGTCCTCTTTTGGATTCATACGGCCTTGAGCTGCAAAGTACTCGTGGTATAAAATTTGATGAGCTAAAACCAGAAGATATAACACTGTTCGAAGGCGTAGTCGCGGCAGATTCGTCTCTGGTCAGCCGGGATTTGACTTATCTACGACGTAGAAGCTCCGGCAGTATGTCGCTGATAGGTTTATCCAGACACGGTAGAACTTTGAAAAAACGTCTGCGCCGCATCAAGTTCAAAGCGGGTGATGTTTTACTGCTGGAGGGCAAGACAGAAGAGATAGAGCATAATATATCCCAGCTTGGACTTTTGCCGTTGGAACAACGTGCTTTGAGCCTGAACAAAAAACGCAGTGCCGCTTTAGCTCTTTTGGTATTTGCCGGTGCGATTGGCTTAGGCTTATTTAAACTATTGCCTCTTTATGTCGCGTTTTTACTGGCCATATTTGTTTATATTTTGCTTAACATTCTGCCAGTGCTTGATGTTTACAAAGAAGTTGACTGGCCCGTGATCGTACTGCTAGGCGCGATGATTCCGGTAGGCCAGGCTCTGGACAACACCGGTACTACCGACTTACTGGCAACAAGCATAGTAGAATGGACCAGCAGCTGGGAAGTTTTCTGGATTCTGACCCTTATTTTAGTTATAACAATGTTTTTATCCGACATAATAAATAACGCGGCCACGGTCTTGGTGATGGCACCAATTTCTATCGGCATTGCCGAGGAGTTATCCGCCTCGAGCGATCCTTTTTTAATGGCAGTTGCAGTTGGCGCCTCATGTGCGTTTTTAACCCCGATCGGGCATCAGTCCAATACCTTGGTCATGGGGCCTGGCGGCTATAAATTTAGTGATTACTGGCGCATGGGACTACCGCTTGAGATAGTAATCGTCCTGGTGTCAGTGCCTTTAATATTATGGGTTTGGCCGCCTTAAACCCTGCCGGATTTCAGATTTTTCTTTTTTAAAAAATGAAAATTAAAATACTATTATTGCTAACAATTTTTTGCCTGTCGCCTGTAACTTTAGCCGGGATAAAAGGCAATTACAACTCCCCTGTCCTTACCGGCAGTTTTAAAGATTCGGCCGCCTTAAAAAAATTTATAAAAGAAATGGCGAGCAAACACAGATTTAACAAACACTATCTAAACGGCTTGTTTTCCAAAACCAAAAAACGCAAAAGCATTTTAAGAATTATTAACCGCCCCATAGCTACAACCGGCATTAGTAAAGGCAGCTGGAATCGCTACAAAAACCGCTTCATTACTGGCACGAAAATTAACCAGGCGACAAGGTTTTATCGTAATAATCGTACGGCACTTAGAAAAGCCCAAAAAAGCTATAGTATACCAGCCGAATATATTGTCGCAATAATCGCTATGGAAAGTAATTTTGGCCAAAACGTTGGCAATACGTCGATAATTGATGCTCTTACCACCATTGCTTTTGGCAAGACTCGCCGCTCTAATTATTTCAAGCAGGAATTGGAAGAATTTTTGCTGATGTGCAAAAGACAAAACCTGGATCCCGGGAAAATCAAAGGCTCATACGCCGGCGCTATGGGTTATGGACAATTTATGCCAAGCAGTGTGCGCAAATATGGGGTTGATTTTAACAATAATGGCAAAGTAGATATGTGGAGCGCGCATGATGCGATAGGTAGTATCGCTAATTACTTTAACCACAACGGCTGGAAAGCACATAAAACCGTAGTGATCCCGGCAAGTGCCAGTTCCAAAAAATATAAAAGCATAGGTTATGGCTGGCGCCACCCTTATACTTTGCGAAAACTGAAATCCTACGGAATCAAGCCTAAAAACAACATAAAAATAAATTCACCAAAGCTGTATTTTATAAAACTTGCAACCTACAAAGGTGACGAACTATGGATCGGCGGACATAATTTTTATGTAATAACCCGCTATAACAACTCAAGCAAATATGCGATGACCGTATTTTTACTGGCGCAAAAAATTAAAGCCTGGTTATGAGTGCAAACGATCCTGTAATTCCTTATCAGCCTGCTGTACGGCTTTGGCGTTATCCTCTCGCTCCTGCTTAAGCCTTTTATATAATTTCTTATCTGTACCGGCTAAAATTTGTGCCGCCAAATACGCGGAATTTTTTGCCCCGTGCTTGCCAATTGCCACAGTCGCAACCGGTATTCCGCCTGGCATTTGTACAGTAGACAGCAAAGAATCCATACCTTCCAACGCGCCATTCATTGGCACTCCTATTACCGGTTTGACCGTAGCTGCAGCCACCGCCCCTGCCAAATGCGCCGCAAGGCCTGCCGCCGCAATAAACGCCCCGCAGCCTCTTTTATCGGCATCCTTAACATAAGCTTGAGTGATATCAGGTGTTCTATGAGCCGAGGTAATCTTAACTTCATATTTAATTTTGAGCTTGTCAAGTATATGCAAACATGCCTGCATGGTAGCAAAATCCGAATCAGAGCCCATTAACACTGCTACAAATGTATCTGTCATTTTTTCTTCCTAAGTTCTGCCTGACGAATCAAAGATGCGCCACGGTGTGTGATTAATCGTATGCGGTTACCCTGAGCTTCCAGGGTATCTGCAATCTCATTGGCCTTTTTTCTCTTTTTGTCTTTTACTTTTAATATTGCATTTGGAAACCCTTCAGGCTCCCGCAGCAATGTGTAGCCGCCACCATAATATGATTTTGATAAGCGTTTTTTCACTTTTTTAGTGGATTTTAATATTTCTTCACATTGCTCTAATGTCAATTCCTCAGGGCTGGCATCTTTAGGGATTTTGGCATTTTTAAAGCCATCGGTTATAAAAGGCCCCCACCTGCCATCTAAAATCTGGATTGGCGAATTTATAAACAATTTTATTTCTTTTTTGCTATCTGCCTGTTTTTTATTTTCAATAAATTCAAGAACTTGTGACAGATCTACCGTATGCGGATCCCCCGGTTCTATCGATACATTTTGTGGTACTAATTCTATATCCTTTATAGCATGTTCCTGTAAATAATCAGCCGCAACCTGGTTTACATATTTGGCATACGGACCAAATCTGCCGGTATTTACCGAAACGGTTTCGCCATCGGAGGTCATGCCAAGTTCTCGCGGCAAGCCAAACAAGGACAAGGCCTCCTCCAGGTTAATATCCTCAACACTTTGCTCGGCCTGTAAGGAAGCAAAAACCGGCTTTTCCTCATCCTCACGATGTCCAAGTTGCGCGAAAGGTCCAAACCGTCCGATTCTGACAGAAACCTCTCGCCCTGAAGCCGGATCAATCCCCAAAACTCTAGTTTTATTAGCTTCTGCTCTTGAAATATCAGCAGATTTTTTGATATCCGCGCGAAACTCCTGATAGAAGTCCCCGATCATTTGTTGCCATCGCAATTTACCAGCGGCAATATCATCAAACTGGTCTTCAACTTTGGCAGTGAAGTTATAATCAATAACCTCAGAGAAATTTTTCACCAAAAAATCTGTCACCACCCCTGCTACATCAGATGGCACCAATTTGCCTCTGTCCGAACCTGCCATTTCGGTTTTATCTTCACTGACTATTTTACCTGAACGCAAGGCAAGTATTCTTATCAGTCTTTCCTTGCCGGGCTTGTCACCTTTTTCCACATAACCACGATTTTGAATGGTGGTTATAGTCGGCGCATAGGTGGAAGGCCTGCCAATCCCAAGCTCTTCTAACTTTCTGACCAAGGCAGCCTCGGTATAACGTGCAGGCGGCCTAGTAAACGACTCCTGTGCCAATACGCTACGTAATGTTAGCTGCTGATCTGCATTCAAATCAGGCAAAATTTTGTCATCATCTTTTGAGTAACCCTCAACTTGCAAAAAACCCGGGAAAGTAATTACTTCACCCTTGGCAATTAATATTTCCGGCTCAGCTTCTATCACAATACTGACGGTAGTTCGTTGTAACCTTGCATCTGCCATTTGTGATGCTACTGAGCGCCGCCAGATAAGATCATATAAACGTTTTTCCTTATCATCTTTACCGGCACTGCGTTTATTTATGTTGGTGGGCCGTATCGCTTCGTGCGCTTCCTGGGCTCCTCTGGCTTTGGTTTTGTAAGACCTGCCCTGATAAAACTCACCATCTAAGTTTTTCTTAACCCAGCTTTTAATCTGGCCTAAAGCCTGACCCGACAAGGCAACCGAGTCAGTTCGCATATAAGTTATTTTGCCCGCCTCATACAAACGCTGCGCTAAAGTCATGGTCTGACGTACTGAGAACCCTAACTGCTGGGCCGCTGCCTGCTGCAAGGTTGAGGTGGTAAACGGAGCCCTGGGTGATTTAGTTCCTGCTTTTTGTTCTACCTTCTGGATTTTTAGGTTTTTACCGTTAATTCTTTGTAAAAAATCTCCGGCAACGGCAAAATCCGGCAAATCCTTGACAAGCTTGGCAGATAAAGGCTCGCCTGACTCAGTTTCTAGTTTAGCTGTAATTTTAAAAGACGATTTGCTGGCAAAACTTTTTATTTCACGCTCACGTTCCACCACCAATCTAACCGCTACTGATTGCACCCTGCCCGCTGACAAACCGGCCTGAATTTTCCTCCACAATATCGGAGATAACTCAAAGCCCACCAAACGATCAAGGACTCTTCTGGCCTGTTGCCCATTAACCAGATCACAATCAATGTCTCTGGGATTGGCAATAGCCTTTAAAATTGCCGGTCTGGTAATTTCATGAAAAACAATACGTTTGGTATCCTTATCATGTAAGTTTAAAGCCTGCTCCAGATGCCAGGCAATAGCTTCGCCCTCCCGGTCTTCATCCGAGGCCAGCCAGACTGTGTCAGCCTTTTTTACCTCACGGCGTAAATCGTTAACAATCTTCTTTTTATCCGTGCTAATGATATAGGTTGGCTCAAAATTATTCTCAACATCTACCGCATCGTTACTTTTGGGTAAATCCCGAACATGCCCAAACGAAGATACCACTTTAAAATCCTTACCTAAAAAGTTTTCAATGGTTTTGGCCTTGGCCGGTGACTCTACTATGACTAGGTTAGAGTTCATTATTATTGATAACCCTCCGCATATTAAAACTGCGCAGTATATACATGATCCGATATTTTTCGCAAGTTTTTCGCAGCCAAAATTCTACCCTTGCAGCAAAACTTTCTGGATAGCCCTGCTATATAAAATATGTTCCTGCTTTAGCACCCTGGCGGCCAAAGTGGCGGTATCATCATTTTCTAGCACCGGGACCTCAGCTTGCATAATAATTGGTCCGGTATCAAGTTCATCCGTAACAAAATGTACGGTGGCTCCGTGTACCCTGTCACCTGCCGCCAACACTCTTTGGTGTGTGTTTAGCCCCTTGTGCTTGGGCAAAAGTGAAGGATGAATATTTAAAATTCTGTTATTGAAGCGCTTTACAAAATCTTTAGTCAAGATGCGCATAAAACCTGCCAGAATCAGCAAATCCGGCGTGTACTTATCTATTATTTTGCTCAATGCCAAATCATATTCCTGAGACGAGGGATACTCGGAATCATCCAGCACATGAGGTTTTGCACTTACCAAAGCGGCATATTCCAAACCCTTAGCACCAGGCTTGTTGCTTATGACCGCGCTTACTTTTGCATTTAATCTACCATATTTTATATTGTCAGCTATTGCCTTTAGGTTACTTCCGCGCCCGGAAATTAAAACCACTAATTCAGGCATCATGTAATCAATACCTGTTCTATGGAATTGTCATCACGTCCCGTAATAGTACCTAAAATCCAAGCTGTTTCACCTAGATCATCCAACTGTTTGACCACTTTTTTTGCGATATTTTCTGACACCACCAACGCCATACCTACTCCGCAATTAAAAGTTCGGTGCATCTCACGCTTACTGATATTACCCTTTTCTTGCAGCCAAGAAAAAACATCCGGCAGCTGCCATGAGTTTTGGTCGATAAGAGCCTGACAGTCATCTGGCAATACTCTGGGCAAGTTTTCCAAAAGGCCGCCGCCGGTTATGTGTGATATGGCTTTAAGTTCAAACTTAGCAAGCAGGCTCAAAATACTTTTTACATAAATTTTTGTAGGAGTCAGTAACATTTCTCCAAGATTTTGCGTGCCAAAATTATCACTGAAACTTGCATTACTAACTTCAATTATTTTCCGAATTAATGAATATCCATTCGAGTGCGGGCCGCTGGAAGCCATACCGATAATTTTATCGCCGACTACAACTTGCTCGCCATTGATAATCTTGTCCTTTTCAACAATTCCCACGCAAAAACCCGCAAGATCATAATCTTTGGCAGAATACATACCCGGCATTTCTGCAGTTTCACCGCCAATAAGTGCAGTTCCGGACATTTTACAGCCATCAACTATACCCTGTATAACATTGGATGCTTGCGCGACATCAAGCTTGCCGGTAGCAAAATAGTCTAAAAAAAACAGCGGTTCCGCGCCCTGCACAATAAGGTCATTAACACACATGGCCACCAGGTCAATACCGATGGTAGTATGCTGCCCAATATCTATTGCCAGCTTTAACTTGGTACCTACTCCATCGGTACCAGAAACCAGTACCGGGTTTTTATAATTTGTAAGTGGCGGCTCAAACAAGGCACTAAAACCGCCAATATTGTCTAGTACTCCAGGGCGATGGGTGGATTTCACCAGGGGTTTAATTTTTGCAACCAATTGATTGCCAGCATCTATATCTACCCCGGCGGCTTTATATCCTATGCTATTTTTTGACATTTGCTGTAGTATTGACAACTAATTTAACAAACGCAAAATTCTAGCACGGATGCACGTCAAAGATATTCCCAATTTATTGACCATGCTGCGATTAGGATTAATAGTTCCGGTGATTTTCTGCCTCATTATTGAGGCCTATATTGAAGCTCTGGTGATATTTTTCATAGCAGGTCTAACTGACGCATTAGATGGTTTTATAGCAAAAAAATTTGACTGTCAAACCTACCTTGGCAGCATACTGGACCCGCTAGCGGATAAATTTTTGTTAGTAGCCACCTATTTGACTCTAAGCTACATAGGAGCTATTCCCTGGTTGCTTACATTGTCTATCATTGTGCGCGATTCTGTTATTGTACTTGGAGCTTTAATCTATAACTACAGTGTAACTGAGGTAGAAATGCAGCCGAGCGTGGTAAGCAAAATCAATACCTTCATGCAAATCAGTCTGGGGCTGTTGGTGGTTCTTAATCTTGCGTTTGATGTGTTGGCACAAACCTGGATTAATGCAGCGGTTTATATAGTACTTACCACCACCTTGTTAAGCGGGGCGGATTATGTCTGGACCTGGGGGCTTAAGGCTTGGAGACATAAACATGAATAAAACGCCAAACTCTGAAAAGGCAAAATCAAAAGGCCGAAAACCATATCAAACAAGCTTTACCGTTTTAATGCAGATGTACGCGGTCAATTTTAAATATTTGAACTTGTTGTTTGATACCCATAATCTTGAGCATGATTTTGTTCTTAAATCTTATGAAACTACCGCTCATATTTACATCAGCAATATAACTAATAATCGCTACAGTACAACCTTTACCATGAGCTATATTTTTGCCGAACCTCAGGAGCAAATTCCCAATGTCAAAATCAAACTATATAAAGACACCCGCCAGGCAGAGGTTTTGTCTGTTGTAAATTTTCACCAAATAAAGAGCTTTCATACTCTTACCAGATTTGATAAGTTGACCAACATCAACGCCAAGTGGGAGCTAAATAATTTTTTAAACCGCTGGTTGCGATATTGTTTGGATAACCGTTATCGATCTGTTAAGAATTTATAGACTTGTCAACATAACTCAAGCAAGGCATATCAAATATTCACGCTAACAAAGCAGGAGAAAATTAAATGGTAAACTTAAAACGATTAAAAGCTCTAAAACTACATGAATAAGCAGAAATAACGAAAGATAAAACCAAACTCGTGATGCGCGTTCCTGGTGGACTAATTTATACAGCAAACACAAATAATAATGGGTTGGCTGCTTGTTTCGTTCCTTTTAATGAATTTGAGGATAAGGAAGAATTGCCAACGGTAGATGACAAAGAATTATTTGGCAATTTGTATGGTGGCAGTACCGATAAGTAGTGTTACGTTAAATACCAACAACCTCTTCTAATTTACAAAATCACACCTTATAATAAAGCGTGTAAATTATTTATAAAAGACTTTGTACCAAATGAACCCAGAAACCATAACCCACAATACCCTTAAAGAGTTGGCAGCAGCCGGCGCTATCCGCCAGGCTTCGGCCGTCGCCTTGGGTGATCGCTGGTCTGTAGTTGTAACTTATGGCGGCACCCATAAAACTCTAGCAGCTAGAAACTCACAAAACATAAGGAGTTGGGCAAACCTCAACAGTCTTACAAAATATCTTACAGAGCTTGGTATAAAGCGATTTGAAACTGATGCCAGCCAATATGACCCCAAGCATAAGACCCAGACTAGACCGGATAAGTCAAAAACCCTAAAACAAGTCCATGAAGCGGCAACATATCAGAAATGGTTTAAAGAGCGGGTGGAAAGCTCTATAAACGACAACCGCCCTGCCCTAACTCATGAAGAGTTTAAGGTCAGAATGGAAAAATGGCTTATAGAAAAGTACGGACCACGGCCAGATTCTCTAAAATAGATATTTGCCAATAATTGAAATCCGTTACTTGGAAAAGACTTGCCGAGGAAAAACTACAATCCAATATTTTATTCTATGCAAAAGCCGGCCCTATAACTGCATGGTGGGTTTATGAGGAGGTACTGAAGCGAGCAGAACAGCTAGGGAAGTTTCCAGAAATTGGCCGCAAAGGCAGGTTAAAAAATACTAGAGAATTTGTACTTACTGGAACGCCTTTTATTTTGGTTTATCATCTTATTGCCAACCAGGTAGAAATCCTAAATGTCCTACATGGAGCACAGTAATAGCCAGAGAAATAATATTCTCATTGATTGTCTACCTAATTTAATAATATTAATGCCACTTTATTGAACCAACCTATACTCTGGAAATGTTACACTGAATCTGGTACTAACCCCAGGTTCACTGCTAATAACAAGTTCTGCTCCGTGGCGTTTAGCTATATGCGCCACGATAGCCAAACCAAGTCCGCTGCCATCGGTCATATCGCTTTTATGTTCGCGAAAAAATCTTTCAGTCACATGTTCAATATTTTCCTGCTCTATTCCAGGGCCATTATCCTCCACACATAAGGTTGAAAGATTTTTGACCAGGCGCCAGCTCACTTGCACTCTGGTTCCGGCCGGAGTATGTTTAAGAGCGTTTAACACAAGGTTTTCAACCATACTGCAAAGTTCTTTTTCACTGCCGGAAATTTTAAGCTCAGGTTCAAGATCAAAAATTATCTCATGTCCCGTGACAAGTGAATTTTTAAAGTGTGCATAAATATCTCTGATAATTTTTGCAAGTTTAACTGATGTTACTTTTCTTTCTGAAAGTTCCCTGTTTTCCAGTTTGGATAATGTCAATAATTCTGCAAGTAACTTATCCATTTGCAAAACTTGCTGATATGAACTTTCCAGCATATTAGCCACTTCATGATCCGTATATTCTTTAAGTTTTAATATTTCCAGGTAACCGCTTATTACTGATAAGGGCGTTCTTAGTTCATGCGAGGCATTGGCGGCAAAATATTTACGGCTTTCTTCTAATTGTTCACGCTGGCTTATATCGCGCACGATCATAATTCTGGTATTTTTTTTAAGTGCCGAAATATTTGCCATTAAGGTTGTATCATCATCCAGGGGCGAGTTAATCTTTAATCTTCTTTGTGATTTTCGTTTGAGCGCGCGGTGCAAAACCGGAGCTCTTAACAAATTGTCTAACTGCTGCCCCAGGTCTTTTTTACGATGTAATTTTAACAGTCTTGCCGCATCAGTATTCATCCACTGGATTTCACTTTTAGAATTAAGTACTAAGGTCGCATCAGGTAATGAACTAATCACATTATTAAAACGTTTTAGCAAGGTTTTTTGCCTGGTTTTATTTTTTCCTGCCTGAATTTTCAGCTTTAAAATGTTATTGGACAAATCAGCCCAAATACCATCACTATCAGGTAATTTATCAACCTCAAATCCGCCTCGCATCCACAGCTCCAATTGGTAAATCTTATAAAAAATCCAGCCAATATATAAAAGCAAAGCGGTTGTGATTGTAAAAAACCAGATGCCGGTAATTAAGGCAAATACTACAGCCGTTAACAGCACCAAACCTAAGCGTAATAATTCCAGCTGGATTTTATTCATGTCAGAACATAGCCAATGCCGCGCACTGATTTTATCGGATCAACCCCATGCGGCTTTAGTTTTTTCCTTAATCTTGATATATGCACATCTACGGTGCGATCAGAAATATCAGACTCTCCTTCCCAAACAACATCCAATAACTGTGAACGAGTGTAGACTTTGTTTTTGTTCTGTAAAAAATGTTCAAGTATCGCAAATTCAACCCGGTTTATGCTCACTTCGTGTCCGTTGATAGTCAGCGTACGTGACTCAGAATTTAGCAGCATATTTGCATACTTGTAAATTTTTGGAGTTTGACTATGAGTGCGGCGCAATACGGACTTGATTCTAGCTTTTAATTCCAGCAAGGAAAAAGGTTTTACTAAATAATCATCAGCTCCTGCATCCAGCGCAGATATCTTATCTTCCTCCTCGCCTTTAGCCGTTAGCATAATTACAGGAATAGTTCTGCTTGTTCCTCGGTGCAACTTACGTATAAGATCAGGACCGCTCATATCAGACAACATCCAGTCAAGCAAAATCAAATCAGGTTTTTCATCATTGCATAATTTAAGGGCAGTTTTACCGTTAATGGCTTTTAACACCACAAAATTTTCAGCACATAGAAAAACTTCCAGCATATCCAGAATAGTTAACTCATCATCAACACAAAGTATTTTTTTCATTGACTTAAACGAGCCGCAATTCTAAGATGTCTGAAATCTTCAATAGCCAGGCTATGTAATGATGCCCCGGCATAATACTTTTTACTTTTATGCGCAAAATGTAAGACTAAAATTAGATCAGAAATATATATCGTTTTGACTAGTTTAGCTTCAATCCAAACATCCTGTGCCTTGATCCGCCATTTACCGGATTGATGTCGTATGGCGATAACTGAGGTTTTAGCTTGCAGTCTGATGCGTTTAATTTCATATAGCAGCAATAAAACTAGCAGGGTTAAAAATAACAATTTGGCCGTTAGCTCTATATTAAGCAAAATAACCGCTGCCAGGCTTAAAAGATAAACTGCTAGGGTAAATATTAGCTGGTCTGCTGCCGGTTTAAGTTGATAAAGCTGCATTTAGCCTGATTTTTTTACATATATTTTTTAAATTAGCCTTGTACGGTAACTGGCCTTTAAGCAGCCATAGCTCAAGTTGTCCGTCATCCTGCTCTAAAAGTTCTTCCAAGGCTTCAATTTCAGCCGCTTGCAGAATGTCCAGATGCCGATCTACAAAAAAATTAAGCCACAGATCAAGCTCACGCATGCCTCGGCGGCAACGCCATTTGATTTTTTGTTTTTTGTAATTGGGTTTGTTCACTTTACGCATTATAATTTATCGGGTGTTAGATCAATGGCGAAAATTTTTAGCTGGTATTGGTGCGGAATTTACAAACTCCGTGGTTGCACATTACGGCGTGCCGGAACGTGAACGCAGACTTATGTGTGCTGGTACCGTGATCGCAGATTTATCACACTTTGGCTTGCTTAAAATAAGCGGGGCTGATGCCAGGGATTTCCTACAAAACCAGCTTACCAATGATGTCAATAAACTTGATCATGGACAATCACAATATAGCGCTTGGTGCAATAATAAAGGCCGGGTTATCAGCCTGTTGCTGGTTTTAAGGTTTGATGATTTTTATCTATTATTGCTTCCAAACGCGCTGGCAAAAACAGTTGGACAAAAACTTGCCATGTACGTTTTAAGAACTGATGTTAAACTGGAGCAAATCACAGATCAGGTTATTTTTGGCATTGCAGGTCCTGATTCCAGATCTGAAATTGCTACGGTAAAACTTAAAGCCCCCACGCGAGAATTTAACCATACATTTAATGACGATATTTTAATTAGCCAGATACCCGGTTTAACTCCAAGATATATCATTATTACGGATGTGCCAAAAGCCCAGGATATCTGGTCAAAACTTGATGTAAGATCAGCTCCGGTTGGAGCCAATGCCTGGGGTTTATCTGCCATAAGAGCCGGGATTCCTATTATCAATGAGGATACTACCGAGAAATTTGTGCCGCAAATGCTAAACTTGCATGAGCTCCCGGCTGTTGACTTTAAAAAGGGTTGTTATCCCGGACAGGAAGTGGTGGCGCGTATGCACTATCTTGGCAAGCTGAAACGAAAAATGTACCACATAGAAATTGCAAGAACCAAGCCGGCTGCCAGTGGTGAGAAATTAATCTCCCCCTCTTCTACCTCAGCACAAGGTGCCGGCAATATAGTGACCAGCGCATTAAACGGTGATGGCAAAGTTGAAGCACTAGCGGTATTGGAAACCTCGATACTTAATAACAATGATCTGCAGGATGCGGAAGGTAATTCCGTCAAACATATGGAAATCAAATACTAAATGCATCTTCGGGTTTTAATTATAGTTTTTATACTGGGCTTTAATCTAACACAGGCCAATGATTATAGTCTTATCGGCATTGACGATTATGCTGAGAATGATTATGTAGCAAAAAAAACCACATCTGAAAATAACAAGGATCCACATGAAAAGTTTAACCGCAAGGTATTTAAATTTAATAAAAAGGTAGATGAAAAAATTGCCAAGCCTGTTGCCAAAACCTACCGCAAAATTGTGCCTTCCGAGCTTAGAAAAGTTATTAGAAATATTTTTAATCACGTTGATGACCTGTTTGTTATCAGTAATAATATTCTGCAAGCTAAACCAAAAAAGGCTTTAGAGAGCTTTTCCAGGTTTGTTTACAATTCAACTTTTGGATTGCTGGGAATTTTTGATGCGGCAAGTCATATGGGCCTGCCTAAACAAAATGAAGATTTTGGGCAAACGCTTGGTAGATGGGGAGTAAAGCCTGGCAGATACCTGGTGTTGCCTTTTTATGGCCATACCTCAGTCAGAGATCTGGTCGGCAGCATAACGCATTTTTTGGCCGGAAACAGCGTTAAGGCTAACGGTAAATACATTCTTAACCCTGCCAAAAATATGGGACGTAATACCGAGCGTATTGCTTTAAATGCTATATGGCTGGTTGATTACCGGGAAGCCTATCTGGATGCCGAAGATGTACTCGACACATTCGTTATCGACCAGTACACCGCAGTTCGCGAGGGCTACTTGCAGCGCAGAAGATATTTAGTGCACGATGGTAAGATTAAAAGCACTGAGGAATTTGACGTTGACATCACTGATGATGAAGATGAATTACTGGCAGATAAACCAGATATTTTAGTAATAAAAAAGTCACCAAAATCAAATCAAGGCGAGCTTGAAGATATTATAGCGGATGATGAAGAGCTGGCTAACTAGTCAAACCCCCTATCCTTGCGAATAGCTTCATAGGCTTTTCTTATTTCGTGAGTTTTATCCGCGGCCATTTTTATCATTTCATCCGGCAAACCTTTGGCCTGCAATTTATCCGGATGATGCTGGCTTAATAATTTACGATAGGCTCGTTTTATTGCCACATCCGTATCGGTTTTTTTAACTCCTAATACAGCATAGGCCTGGTCTATTCCAGGTTTATTTCCTGTAGTTGCCCGACCGGTGTTATAGTCCCCAGTTCCAAAACTACTGGCTGCTATTAACATGCTGACTAGTTGCTCAAACAAGACTTGTGGGAAACCCAGATAACCGCAAATTTTAAGCAGCACTTCTCGTTCAGTTGAATCAATTTTGCCGTCAGCTAAAGCAAAGTTAATCTGCACTTCCAAAAACATCATCGCCAATGAGCTTCTTTTCCCTACCATATAAGAAAACCTTTGCATTTCTTCATTCAAAGAAAAAGACTCATCTTTGCCTTCGCGAAAAAAATCTTTAGCCTGTCTGGTTCTTGCCGGGGATAAATTAAGCCGTTGCATAATGACTTCAGCTTGCCTTATCTCAATCTTGGAAACCACCCCATCCATCTTGGCCATATGGCCCATTACCCTAAATGCGCTTTTAAAAAATCTGTCTTGCTTTTCAGCATGTGATACTTGCGCACGCCCAAGATTAAATCTCTTATCAAATTGATAACCTAGCCATAAGCCAAACAAGCCACCAAAAATTCCGCCGAATCTATAACCTATAATTGCGCCTATTATTCTGCCGAGAAAATTCATCTAAATCAGAGTATAGAGTTTTTGCCAGTCAAACATGGGCCCAGGATCAGTTTTACGCCCTGGGGCTATCTCACTATGCCCGACTATATTGGGCTTGGGGATTTTATAGTGTGATAACAAAAGGCCAAGTACACTTGCCAACTGCTCATATTGGATATCGCTAAAAAGTTTATCATCACTGCCTTCCAGCTCAATTCCAATCGAAAAATCATTGCAGCGCTCTCGACCTTCATAACAAGAATCTCCTGCATGCCAGGCTCTTTTATCAAAATCCACAAACTGGATTAAATTGCCATCGCGCCGGATTAACACATGGGCTGATACTTTGATTCCTTTGATTTTTTCGTAATATTTATCTTCGGACCAATCAAGCTGATTGGTAAATAATCTCTCTATTGCCTCACCGCCAAACTTGCCAGGAGGAAGGCTGATTGAATGTATCACCAAAAGCTCTGGCAGAAATCCTTTAGGACGCGAATCCTGATTGGGAGATTTTATCCAGCTGACAGGAGATAGTCTGTGGTCTTTTATAGTAAAACTCAATGCAAAAACTAAATATAGTTAGAGAGACCGCGTAGAAAAATTTAATTATCTCCTACAATTTTATTTTATAAAAATTAAACCATATTTTTAGCCAGAGCATGATATTAGCCATGCAAGGCTTGGTATTTGGCCATTAGCTCTTCTTCGGTTTCCTCATGCTCAGGGTCTTTCGGTATACAATCAACTGGGCATACTTCTACACACTGTGGCTCATCATAATGCCCTACGCACTCGGTACATTTTGCCGGGTCAATCTCATAAATTTCATCGCCCTGATAGATTGCTTCATTTGGACATTCAGGTTCACATACATCACAATTTATGCACTCATCAGTGATTAAAAGCGCCATTTTTACCTCACATATGAATAAATAAAGCGTATATTACATTAGAATTAGCTAATTTAGCAATTTATCCTGAATTTTCTGTATTGCCAGCTGGTGTAGATATTCATCAACCTTGCCTCCAAGTTTAACTACGTCTTTTAGCATTGACGATGAAATAAAGGAAAATTTTTCCGAAGGAGTCAGGAACATGGTTTCAATATCCGGTGCCAGACTACGATTCATGGCCGCCAGCTGAAACTCATATTCAAAATCCGACACCGCCCGCAAGCCTCGTAATATGACCTGGCCTTTTACCGCGTGCACAAAATCTATTAACAAACCATCAAATTCTACGACTTTTACCTTATCCAGATCCCCAATTACCGCGCTACAAACTTCCAGGCGTTCATTTACATCAAGCAAGGTGTTTTTCGTGGTGTTTCGGGCTACTGCCACTATCAGCTTTGAGCAAATTTTAGACGCCCTTTGCACCAAATCCAGATGACCATAGGTAAAAGGGTCAAAGGTGCCAGGATAAACCGCGATCATGTTTCACAAAATCCATCTTCTTCACATAGGCCTTTCATTACCATATCGGTAAAACTTACAATACCGATCACTTTTGAATCTTTTACTACTGGCGCTCGGGATAAATCAAATCTTTCGAACAATCTGGCGCAATATCTTATATTCATTTCCGGTTTTACCGTAATCACCGGTTTAGTCATGATTTCATAAACATTCACTCGATCTGGCGAACGATCACGACCTATTACATTACGGGCCACATCCGAGATTAGCAACATCCCATATTCATCCTTATCATCACGCTTTTCAACAATCAAACATTTAGTGTCATGATGGCGCATAGATGACAGAGCCTCATTAATAGTGGCCATACGATCAACCACATCAAAATCTTCTTTCATTACTTCCGCGACAGTCTTTTGTATCATATCTCTTCCTCTACGATTTTCTCAAGTTTGCTGATTTGCGCTTCAATTCCAATAACATCTTCCAAATCAACCTGAAATGCTATCACGGTGCCAGCTTTATCCTCGTTACATTTGACATCAATTGCCTCAATTATGTGTCGACTTAAATGCTCTTCCACTACCAGCAGGATTAATTCACGTTGTGCCTCCAGCGCTAAACCCCAAAAGCCTTTTTTCGCTGACAAACCTTCGCCGCGGGTGCTGCCGGTAATTGTCGCGCCGGTCGCTCCTTGCTGGCGCGCAATCTCCAAAACTTCATTGGTTTTTTCCTCAGGCGCCATAGTAATAATAAGCTTAAAATGCATACTATTCCTCCTTTTGTCTTAAGTTATATAAAATTTCTGCCAGTTTCGCATAAGCCATTACCGTAAAGATTGGGAATAACGCAGCAAACGCGATCAGGCCAAAACCGTCAAGCAGTGGACTTCTACCTTCTACCGAGCTAGATAATCCTAAGCCAAGTGCCGTCACCAGTGGTACGGTTACGGTTGAGGTGGTGACCCCACCTGAATCATAGGCTAAAGGAATAATGGCTTTAGGCGCAAAAATCGACATCATTAATATTAATATGTAGCCTGTAATAATATACAAATAAAGCTCGGTACCAGTTACTATTCTGAAACAACCAAGAGAAACTCCCATTGCAGCTCCTATAGCCACTGCAATTCTTAGCCCGCCGGAGGAAATACTGCCGCCTGATATCTCCTGTGCCTTTAGAGCCACGGCAATCAAACTAGGTTCCGCGATTGTGGTGGAAAACCCAATCATGGCAGCAAAAATATATACCCAGTAATAATCTGCCCAGGTCAGGTTAAGTATGTTGGCATTGGCAGATTGCACTAAAAACTCATGCGTAGTTAACGCGTACGCCATAGCTTTGCCAAGCGGGAACAAACCCTGTTCCAGCCCCATGATAAAAATCGCAAGACCTATAACCACGATTACGACTCCCGCTACCAGCCTTGGCAGATTAGGCGGCACCTTGCGAATGATCACAAATTGAAAAAATGCCAAAAAGGACACAATTGGCAGCACATCCCGCACCGTAGTCACCAAAATTTCAAGAAAGCTTTCCATCAAATCAGCATACCGTATAACATAACAAACACCATTGGTGTCAAAGAAGCAAAGGCAATTATGCCAAAGCCGTCCAGCATCGGGTTTCTACCCTTGATAGAACGGGCAAAGCCAACTCCGAGCGCCGCAACCAAAGGTACGGTAATGGTGGATGTGGTAACCCCGCCGGCATCGTAGGCAATGCCAATAATCTCCTTAGGAGCAAAAATTGTCATGATTACGACCAGAATATAACCAACAATTATTATCATTCTAAAGCTCCAGCCGTATAAAATTCGCAATACTCCAAGCACAATCGCGATTCCCACTGCCAGTGCCACAAAAAATCTAAGTCCCAGAGCATAGTCTGCCTGTGCAGCTTCAGTATTGAGTATCATATCACCATGCGCCGCTACCTGTGCCGCCTCGGCTGCAACCGCAATCAGGGCAGGTTCAGCGAAAGTTGTACCAAAGCCTAAAACAAAAGCAAATATCACCAACAAGATTATGCTGCCCTTTTGTGCCATGGAAGAAGCCATAGTCTCACCAATTGGAAACAAGGCTATTTCCAGGCCAAAAACAAACATGGCAAGACCAATTAAAACTAGTAATAAGCCAGATGCCAGGCTGGATAAATCTGTCAGTGAGTTTTGTAACACTACCAGTTGAAAAAACACCACAACTATCAGTATGGGCAGAATATCCTTGATGCTGCTTATGGTGATTTTCAACAATCTTAAAACTAACTGTTGCATTTAAAGCTAGATTTTAAAAGGTCAGTATTTTACCAGAGTGAGTTAATCTGGCTTACTATTCTGGCAAGTTTTTATTATAGAGCTTGCGCGCTATTTGCGCGCAAAGGCATTTTGAATACAAAAATATTTCTCGCCCTGAAAAAAATTATGATATAAAATAAAGATAATATATAACCCGTGGTGCATTTAGGCCACCACAATTTTTAGGTTATTAACCCGTGGTGCATTTAGTTCACCACAATTTTTAGTTTATTAATATTATTGCCCTCTCGTTTGTTGAACAACTGTATCAATGTTAAGGCAGTGATTTTCGCCACAATTCGAGTGGCAAAGCCAGTGAAAGACTTGGCATAATTTCGTCTAATCATAAAT
>Ga0056111_1000064_pt1 | contig 25763 bp, 21 predicted proteins | sample WorMetloBBELIZE2_FD_83874 | JGI IMG/M metagenome (GOLD analysis project Ga0056111, IMG submission 83874) | Marine gutless worms symbiont microbial communities from Max Planck institute for Marine Microbiology, Germany - Olavius longissimus B... ... | reverse complement strand
TTTTAGGTTTTACGCACGTGAACATAAAGGTTCGCGCAGCTACAGTTGGGTAAAGAATACCCTGCAACAAAAAGCGGACAGTTTACGAATTACAAAACCGGACAACTTGACTTATCACTAACAGTGCATTGTCAGTGACAATTTTAGTCTTACATCCGGGCAGTATATTGTGTATCATTTACGCGGTTAAACTTACGGGTAATAATTTTGGATGAAGACAAGCAAAAAGCCTTAAAAGCGGCCTTAGGACAAATAGAGAAACAATATGGTAAAGGTTCGGTTATGCTGCTTGGTGACGAATCAGTCAAACTTGACATAGACACCGTATCTACCGGTTCTTTGGGACTTGATATCGCGTTGGGAGTTGGCGGTCTGCCAAGAGGCAGGGTAGTTGAAGTGTATGGTCCGGAATCATCCGGCAAGACCACTTTGGCTTTGCACGCGGTTGCCGAGATGCAAAAACTTGGAGGTTCTGCGGCTTTTGTGGATGCCGAGCACGCGCTTGACCCTATTTATGCTTCTAAACTTGGAGTGGACATAGATAAGCTTTTGGTCTCACAACCTGATACTGGCGAGCAAGCTTTGGAAATTGCCGATATGCTGGTTCGTTCCAATGCGGTAGATATTGTGGTTATAGATTCGGTCGCCGCACTCACCCCCAAAGCTGAAATTGAAGGTGAGATGGGTGATTCGCACATGGGGCTACAGGCAAGATTGATGTCGCAGGCTTTGCGTAAATTAACCGCTAATATCAAGCGTTCTAATACCTTGGTGATTTTTATCAATCAAATCCGGATGAAAATTGGAGTCATGTTCGGCAACCCTGAAACTACTACCGGGGGTAATGCCTTGAAGTTTTATGCCTCTGTAAGGCTGGAAATAAGGCGTATCGGTGCGATAAAAAAAGCTGACGAAATACTTGGCAATGAAACCAGGGTTAAAGTGGTAAAAAACAAGGTGGCGCCGCCTTTTAAGCAGGTGGAGTTTGACATTATGTACGGCGAGGGAATTTCCCGTGAAGGTGAGATAATTGATCTTGGGGTTAAAAATGACATATTGGAAAAATCCGGATCTTGGTATAGCTATAAGGGTGAAAAAATAGGGCAGGGTAAGGATAGGACAAGAAGTTACCTTAAAGATAACCCCGAAGTTGCCGCTGAAATTGAAGCACAAATCTTGGACAAGTTACTGCCTGGAATTAAAGCTGAGGATGGTCCAGAGCGAGATTGAGCTTGCGTATAACAAGTCTTTAAATTTATTGGCAAGGCGCGAACACTCTGCCTGTGAAATATGCAACAAGCTGCTTGCCGGAGGGTTCGGGGCAAATTGCATCAGGAATGTTTTGCAAAAGTTGCAAGATAACAATTTACAAAGTGATGCAAGATTTACCGCAAGTTTTATCAGAGCCAGAATAAACAAAGGTCAGGGACTGATGAAAATTAAAGCTGACCTGCGCAACCATAAAATAGATCAAATGTTGATTGACAATTATTTGCGTGAGTTAGATATAAACTGGCACAAACAGGCACTGGTTGTGTGGGAGAGAAAATTCGGCAGCAAGCCGGAAACATACAAGGAGCAATCCAGGCAGATGAGATTTTTGCAAGCTCGCGGCTTTGAGACGGAAGTGATCAAATCCATATTTAAAGCTTTGTGACAGGAATTTATTAGCTATGGCACTGGATGAGAATTTTTTTATAAAAGCCTGGTATAAAGGTAATCCGATTTATTATTTATTTTTACCTGTTACCTGGATTTTTTGTCTGGTGAGCTTTATCCGCCGCAAACTTTATGCTTTCGGTTTGATCTCAAGTTACAGAGCAAAAGTGCCGGTCATCGTGGTTGGCAACATTAGCGTAGGCGGCACCGGCAAAACCCCATTGGTTATTGCCCTGGCTGATAAGTTGATGACAATGGGCTATAAACCAGGAATAATCAGTCGCGGTTATGGCGGCAAGTCGCCGGTCTGGCCCATATCGGTTACGGCCAAAAGCAATCCGATAATGGTTGGGGATGAGGCAGTATTGATTGCCAGGCAGGTTAAATGCCCGGTAGTTGTTGGTCCTGACAGGCCTGATAACTGTGAAACCTTGCTGCATCGTTATGAGGATTGTAATGTAATTATCGCCGATGATGGCATGCAGCATTATGCATTACAACGAGATATTGAGATCGCAGTAATAGATGGGGTGCGCCGTATGGGTAACCGGCATTGTTTGCCGGCAGGGCCTTTGCGCGAGCCGGAGAGCCGGTTGCAAACGGTTGATGAGATCATAGTAAATGGAGGGGAATACGAAAATGCCACCAGAATGGATTTTAGCTACAGTGAATTATATGACATTGATGATCATCAACGCAACAGCAAGCTTGATGATTTTGCCGGGCGGAAAGTACATGCGGTAGCCGCTATCGGCAATCCCGACACATTTTTTTCGGTATTAAATAGAGCCGGGCTTGAGGTAATTGAGCATGTATTTGATGACCACTACGAGCTGGAAGCAGAAGATGTCAGGTTTACTGAGGATTATCCGATAATAGTCACGGAAAAAGACGCGGTCAAGCTGGAGTTATACCACCCGCATGATATTTGGGTTTTACCGGTAAAGGCTGAAGTTGACGAGAAGTTTTATCAGAGAATCTTTTATCGTTTGCAAGATTTAATCTCAAAGCTGCAGTTGGCGCAGTAGTATGTGGGTTTTGTCATAGCAGGGGTATCAAGCAGGACTCTATGAAACTTCAAGCATAGTTTCGTCATTAAGTTAGAATAAACCTATGAGCGCGAATACGATTGGCAAATTATTCAGGGTTAGCACTTTTGGTGAAAGCCATGGCAAAGCTTTGGGTTGTATTGTTGATGGTTGTCCGCCAGGCCTGGAACTAACAGAAGCAGACATTCAGCATGATCTTGACCGCAGAAAGCCTGGCACTTCCAGACATACCACGCAACGACGCGAGGCAGACAAGGTTGAAATTTTATCCGGAGTTTTTAAGGGTAAAACTACCGGCACTCCAATAGGTATGTTAATTGCCAATACGGATCAGCGCTCGCAAGATTACTCCGCCATTAAAGATCAGTTTCGACCAGGACATGCTGATTATACCTACCAGGAAAAATTTGGATTCAGGGATTATCGCGGCGGTGGCAGGTCATCCGCGCGGGAAACTGCGATGCGTGTTGCAGCCGGTGCGGTGGCGAAAAAATATCTGCAGGTTGAGTTTTCGGTAAAAATACGCGGTTATTTAGCTGAGCTGGGGCCGATTAAGTCTGAGGACTTTTCCTGGGATCAGGTTGAAAAGAACCCTTTCTTTTGTCCTGATGCAAATCAGGTTGCGGTAATGGCAGAATATATGGACAAGTTACGCAAAGAGGGAAATTCGGTTGGCGCCAGGGTGAACGCGGTGGCAAGCAAAGTGCCAGTTGGCCTGGGAGAACCGGTTTTTGACAGACTGGATGCTGATATTGCTCATGCCTTGATGAGTATTAACGCGGTTAAGGGCGTAGAGATCGGCGCAGGCTTTGGCGCAATTACGCAAAAAGGTACCGAACATCGGGATGAAATAACTCCCCGGGGTTTTTTGTCTAATAATGCAGGCGGCATTTTAGGCGGTATTTCCTCAGGCCAGGATATTTTAGCGTCAGTAGCGTTCAAACCCGCCTCCAGCTTGCGGTTGCCGGCAAAATCTATTGATGTTAACGGCAATGCCATAGAGGTTATAACCAAAGGCCGACATGATCCTTGCGTTGGCATTCGTGCTACCCCGATTGTCGAGGCCATGTTAGCTATAGTTTTGTTGGATCATTTGTTAAGACAGCGAGCGCAAAACCCGGATTCTATTTTGCGTAATCCTATTATCAAGGCTTAATTCCGGTAAAACAGTTATGCCGTATTGGCGTTTATCGCTATTTTATTTTTTCTACTTTGCCGCTTTGGGGGCGTTTATTGCCTTTTGGGGTTTATATCTTCAGCAAATAGGTATAAATGAGTTCGGCATTGGCAGTCTGTTGGCGGTATTTGTTGCCCCCAGAATATTCTCACCAATAGTTTTTGCCTGGGTAGCGGATAAAACCCAAAAACTGATATTAGTTTTGCAGGTTTCTTCTATTTTGATGCTTATAAGTTTTATTGGTCTGGTTTTTGCTGATAAGTTGACCTTTATGTTTTTTTGGACATTTTGTTTTGGGTTTTTCTTCAGCGGCATTTTGCCAAAATTTGAAGCTTTGACTTTTGGTTATATTTTAAATGAGTCTCACAAGTATACGTTAATTAGATTATGGGGCTCAATTGGTTTTACCCTGGCGGTGCTGATATTTGGCTGGGTTTTGCAGCAGACCGCAGTTGACTGGCTGCCGTATATGTTAATTTTGTTGGTAGGGGGAATTGTCTTGGTTAGTTTCAGCTTGCAAGATACAAAAGTATTTGATGCCAAGCAAGAACAGTCATTTATCAATATCTTATTCATTCCCAAGGTTAGATATATTTTGTTGGTCGCGTTTTTGGTGCAGTTAAGCCATGGAGTATATTATGCTTTTTTTTCCATATATCTACAGGAGTTTAGTTATAGCAAGGATACTATCGGCTTTCTATGGGCGATTGGAGTGCTATCAGAGATAGCACTTTTTATATACTTATCAAGAATCAAGCTTAAATTTTCCTACCACACTTTAATTATGCTGGCTTTGGTCTTAACTGTTTTAAGGTGGATGTTGACCGCGATTATCGCGCAAGATTGGTTTTTATTATCTCTCGTACAATTGTTGCATGCGGCAAGTTTTGCGTTATTTCATGCGATAGCAGTCCAGTATATAAACGCAATTTTTACCAGAAACACCCGCGCTCGAGGGCAAGCAGTTTACGCAATGGCAAGTTTTGGCGCCGGCGGTATGCTTGGCAGTATTATAGCGGGCGCTAGTTGGGATTATATAGGTGGTCCTGCGGTTTTTGCTCTGTCAGCTTTGGCGGCACTGGCGGCAGCTTTTATTTGGCATATAAATAAATCCAAGATTGAGGTAAAGGTATTGTAATACCCCCTAAATTGAGCAAGATTAAAGAAGGTCTGGCAAGGCTTAAGATTAAAGCAAGTCCTGAGAAACTGGATAAATTAAACGCATATGTTGTCCTGATGCAAAAATGGAACAGAATTTATAACCTCACCGCAGTTAACAGTGCGGACGATATAAAAATCTTGCATATTCTTGACTCGGCAAGTGTTATGCCTTTTATCGAAGGTTCAAAAATCCTGGATATCGGCACCGGCGCCGGCTTGCCTGGTTTGGTGTTGGCAATATTAAATGAGAATTTACAACTGACCTTGTTGGATAGTAACAACAAAAAGGTTCGTTTTCTGCGTCAATGCAAGTTAGAATTGGGGCTTGACAATATACATCCGGTGCAGGCCAGACTTGAGAATTTTGCTCCGGCTTACAAATTTGACAGTATTGTAGCCAGAGCTTTTGGTAGTTTTGATGATTTTGTCGACAATTGTATAAGACTTGTTAAAGCGGAAGGTATACTAGTGGCGATGAAAGGTAAATGGCAAGAAGCTACTAAATATGAGGTGCAGGTTGAAGAAATTTTGGTACCATTTCTGGCTGCCACAAGACATATAATCGTATACAGGGTATGAAAGTGGCTAAAGTATTTGCTATAGCTAATCAAAAAGGCGGTGTGGGTAAAACTACCACTACCATAAATTTGTCAGCATCACTGGCAGCCTTTGGTAAGAATATTTTGTTGATTGATCTGGATCCGCAGGCCAACGCAACCACCGGCAGCGGCATTAATAAATTTACCCTGCAGGATACCTCATATGATGTATTGTTAGGCAAAAGAAATTTATTGGATGTGGTCGTTACTTCCAAAGAAGCTAAATTCGATATTTTGCCGACCAATGCTGATTTAACCAGTGCCGAGGTGGAATTATTGCAGTATGATGATCGAGCTTTGCGCTTAAAACAGGGGCTTGGCGACGCGTTGAAAGCTTACGACTTTGTTTTTATTGATTGCCCGCCGTCTTTAAATATATTAACGGTAAACGCTTTTGTGGCAAGTTACGGAGTGCTGGTTCCCCTGCAGTGTGAGTACTACGCTCTGGAGGGTATTAGTGCTTTGCTTGACACCATACGGGGAATTGCAGATACCCTAAATCCACAGTTTAAGATAGAAGGAGTTTTGCGCACAATGTATGATAGCAGGAATAATTTGTCAATTCAGGTTTCAGAACAATTGCTGGAGCATTTTGGTGACAAGGTGTTTAAAACGGTAATACCCAGAAATATCCGGTTGGCAGAAGCCCCTAGCCACGGCCTGCCAATTACGCATTATGATCCCAGTTCTAAAGGCGCCTATGCTTATATGGATCTGGCAGCAGAATTTTTAGAGAGGTTGGAAGAATGAGTAGCAACAAACGTGGACTGGGTCGAGGTCTTGGCTCTTTGTTAGGTAAGACCCCGAATAAAGTTACGCAAAGCAAACCATCACGAACCGAACAAAGATATTTACCGATTGAAAGCCTGCGGCGGGGCAAATATCAGCCGCGGCAGGAGATAGGCCCTGAATCATTGCAGGAACTTAGCCAGTCGATAGAAGAGCAGGGGATAATTCAGCCCATTATCGTCAGACAGATAGATGAAGAATCTTATGAAATAATTGCCGGAGAAAGACGCTGGCGCGCTGCTCAACTGGCTAATTTGCGTGCGGTGCCGGTGGTAATACGCAAGGTTAGCGACAAACAGGCAGTTGCCATGGCCTTGATAGAAAATATTCAAAGAGAAAATCTAAATCCAATCGAAGAGGCCCAATCCTTAATGCGATTAATTGACGAGTTTTCTATGACCCAGCAGGAAGCGGCAACTGCGGTGGGGCGCTCCAGGCCTGCAGTAGCTAATCTTTTGCGGTTATTAAGTTTGCCGGCGGCAGTTAAGGAAATGCTGAAAAATTCCGAGCTGGAGATGGGGCATGCCAGAGCTTTATTAAGCCTGCCTGATACCAAACAGATTCAAGCTGCGGAACATATAAAGTCCAGATTCCTATCAGTTCGTGCTGCCGAGAGTTATGTCCGCTCCTTGTTAGCACCCAAAGAACGTAAATTTCAGCAAAAAACCCATGATCCGAATATTGTCCGACTAGAGCATGAACTGGCCGACAAGCTAAATGCCAAGGTCAGGTTGAATAGCAAAGCCGGAGGTAAAGGTACTATTGAGATAAGCTATAATTCGCTGGACGAACTTGATGGGATATTAGCAAAAATAAAATAATGTTTAATTTTGGCAAAAAATCCAGCAAGGAAGAAAGCCTGGGGCGCAAACTTAATAAAACTCGCAGGTCCTTATTATCCGGCTTGAAGGATTTCCTAGGTGGCAGGAAAACTCTGGATGCTGAAGTATTGACCGAATTGGAGACCAGATTGCTTATGGCTGATGTAGGTTTGGAAACTACTGAGGTGATTTTGGATGGTCTTAAATCCAGGCTTAACTCCAACATGAGCGAGAGTGAGATTCTGACGGCATTAAGCGCACAAATGCTTAAGGTGCTAAAGCCGGTAGAACAAAAATTATGTGCGGTTATTGATGATTCTCCTTATGTGATTTTATTGGTAGGAGTAAATGGAGTTGGCAAGACTACCACCATAGGCAAACTGGCACGTAAATTACAAGATCAGGGCAAAAGTGTAATACTGGCAGCCGGAGATACATTTAGGGCGGCGGCGGTTGAGCAGCTTAAAACCTGGGGTGAACGTAATAATATTGCAGTGGTGGCGCAGGAGATTGGTAGTGACAGCGCCTCGGTGATTTATGATGCCATAAGCTCGGCCCAGGCAAAAAAAGTAGACGTATTGCTTGCAGATACTGCCGGGCGCTTGCACACTCAGTCAAATCTGATGGAAGAGCTTAAAAAAATAAAACGGGTGATGCAAAAGCATAACCGGAGTTTTCCACATGAAACCATTTTGGTGCTTGATGCGGGGGTAGGGCAGAATGCCTTGGTGCAAGCAGAGGAATTTCACGCGGCCATCGGAGTGGATAGTCTTATTTTAACTAAAATGGATGGTACCGCCAAAGGCGGAATATTATTGGCCCTGGCAGAAAAATTACGCATACCGATAAAATATATTGGAGTTGGCGAGACTATGGATGATTTACGTGATTTTGATGCAGACAAGTTTGTCAAGGCAATTACAACTGGAGAATGATCCAGTTTCACAATGTTCACAAGCGCTATCCCAATGGATTTGAATCTATCAGGGATGTTAGTATGAATGTGGCGCGTGGACAAATGTTGTTTGTTACCGGGCACTCCGGCGCCGGTAAAAGTACCTTGCTTAAGTTAATAGCCAGAATTGAAGTTCCGACCGCCGGTAAAGTGATTATAAATGGCAAAAATCTTGATACCGTTAAAAGATCCGGGCTGCCATACTACCGGCGTAGAGTAGGCTTTGTGTTTCAGGATCATAGGCTGCTAAATGATCGTACGGTCTTTGCCAACGTGGCTTTGCCGCTTAAAATTTTTGGAGTAAAGCCACCGGAAATTAAAAAACGCGCTCGTGCTGCTTTGGATAAGGTAGGTTTGTCAGGCAAGACAAATCTGTTACCTGAAGCATTGTCTGCAGGCGAACAACAAAGGGTAGGAATTGCCAGAGCCGTTGTGCATCGTCCGGCAATTTTGCTTGCCGATGAACCGACTGGCAATCTGGATCCCAAGTTGTCTCTGGAAATTTTAAAAAGTTTTGAACAGTTCAATCAGGTTGGAGTCACGGTATTGATTGCAACGCATGATATTAATCTTATTAACGCATTATCTTACAGGATAATTGAGCTTGAAAATGGGAGATTGGTATCTGACAATGGCGGCTGATTCCATTTCTTCTCAATATAACGAGATTCTGGCTAATTTTTTGCAAAAACAGCTAGAAGGCCTTAAGCAAACTTTTGCTAGTCCAGTAACCTTTGTCATGACGGTGTTGGTATTGGCATTAGCCTTAATGTTGCCAACATGGCTTTATTTAATCAATAAAACCAGTGAAACTCCCGTTAAACAAATAAGGCAAAGTTCGCAGATCACCATGTTCTTGAAATTAGATATTACTGCTGCCAGAATCCAGAAACTGGTTAAAGAGTTAAAACAATTGCCGGAAATCCTGAAGATTGAATATGTGCCAAAGGACAAGGCACTTGAGTTTTTCAAACAAGAATCCGGGCTTGCCAAGCAAATCACGGCTTTGGGAACCAACCCGTTACCGGCTACGCTATTTATTGAAGCCAGGGATGTAAGTTCAGTCGATAAGGTTAAACAGTTAATGGATCATTTGGCTAAATTGCCTCAAAGTGATTTGGTCACCATGGACTTGTACTGGGCCAATAAGCTACAGGCAATTTTGGATATAAGTACACGCTTATTCTGGTTGTTGGTGTTTTTATTCAGCCTGGCTTTTATCCTTACAATATTTTTTGCAGTCAAAACCATGATTCAGAATCATTTGGAGGAAATAAGTCTTACCTTGATTTTAGGTGCTACGCATGGCTATATAAAGCAGAAATTTGTGCAAATGGGTTTTTGGCTTGGCTTGTTCGCTTCTATAACTTGCATACTTATCACTAATCTGGCGGTACTGTGGATAAGACGACCCATAGAAGAGTTTGCTATAGAATTTGCGGTGAGCCCTAATATCCCTTCACTAGGATTAAAAGAATCCATGATTTTGATTTTAATTGGAACCATAGCAGGAATTATTACAGCCTGGGTCACCAGTACCGGTTTTTTGTTTAAGGCCGAAAACAAACTACATTCTTAAAATTACTTATTTTTTAAGCTGCAGGTGTAAGGTCTCGAACCCGGCTTTGGCAAATGCCATGGTTGAGGCAGACAGGTAATAATTCCACATTCTGTAAAAGGTTTTATCGTATCCGTGTTTACTAAGCTCAGACCAATTATCATTAAATTTATTCTGCCATTCGTGCAGGGTTTTAGCATAATGTTGTCCGCCATAATTAATTATTTTGTAATCAAAGTCGGTTTTATCCAGTGCGGATCTTATTTCTGCCAAAGAGGCGATATATCCTCCGGGGAATATATATTTATCAATCCATTTAGTGGTGCGCCCAGGTCTAGGTCTTGTCAAAATTTGCAAAACAAAAGTTCCGCTTGATTTTAAAGCCTTGTAAACATGTTGAAAAAATTCGCCCATGTGCTCTTTGCCTACATGGTCTATCATTTCTACAGAAATCACATGATCGTAGCGCATGATATTTTGCTTACAGTGCTCACGATAATCTACCAGGCGATAGCGCAGGGGAACATCATGCAATTTTTCCTCATCCTGTATTTTTCGGCACCAGTTAATTTGTGCAGTTGCAAGTGAAATTCCAGTCACGTGAAAACCTTTCCTGCACATTGCCCGGGATAGAGCACCCCAACCACAACCAATTTCCAGTACGGAAGGATTAGGCTTTTGAGGTCGCAGTAACTTTATTAATATTTCATTTTTGTTTGTTTGCGCCTGTGCCAGGGACATATTTTTAGCGTAGATTGCAGCAGAATAATTCATTTCCGTATCAAGAAAATTTTTGTACAGATCGTTGCCAAGATCATAATGATGAGCAATATTTACTCTGGAAATTTTGGGAGTATTGGTCTGGCCTGACAGGAAACTTTTGTTTGACCTTTTAAAAATAGTTTTATCTTCCAGCAGTTGATAAAATATCCACAATACATCTTCCAGCTTACCCGTGACCAGCCACCAATCATTACCCATATAGCCCTCGCCGAAACACAGCTCGGCATTACCCTGGAAAATTTCTTTTAGCCATTTATAAAAAAATGTTTGGCGCATATGCAAAGTAAAAAGCTCATGCGACAGCAACAGCTTGGTTTTGTCATCCACACGAATATTCATGCCATATCTGGCAAAAATCAGGTTAAGTATTTTGAGTGCGACACGCAGAGGTAATAACGAGCTTACGGAAGTTTTTAGCGCGGGTGATATTTTTTTTGCATTCATATTATTATTGCAAGTTTTTAGTGCTTCGATTGTAACTCCTATCTTAAAAACTTTCCATGTTTGTCATACTCTTTACTCATTCTTATTGCCTCTTCCTCCCCGGATATGATAATTTTGGGGTTAAGATCATAATCAAGGCTGGGGTTACGGTCGGCGTAATTTACCGAGCTTAGGATGAGCTTAATTGTTTCCATCCTGGCCAGGTCTTTGTTGTCTGAGCGTATAACATGCCAGGGCAAGGCTTTGGTGCTAGTTTTTTTCAGCATTTTATACTTCATTTCAGTAAATTCATTCCAGTATTGCTGGGCTTGTAAGTCAATCTCGCTTAATTTCCATTGGCGCAACGGGTCATTTTTGCGCCGGTCAAATCTACGCTTTTGCTCGGTTTTGCTAACCGAAAAATATAGTTTTAATAAAATAGTTTTGCCATCGTCGACAAAACTGTTTTCATATGAATTAACATATTTCAAGAAGCTTTTATATTGCTTGTCCGTACAAAAATCAAATACCGGTTCTACCATGGCCCGGTTATACCAGCTGCGATCAAACAGTACGATTTCTCCAGCGTGCGGAAACTGCTCAATATATCTTTTCATATGCAGCTCGGTTTGCTGTGACTCTGTCGGTTTACCAAGCGCCACGATTCGGTAATGTTTTTCATTTAAATAACGGGTTACCCGACGTATTGTGCCGCCCTTGCCGGAAGCGTCTCGACCATCAAACAGGATAATCATTTTCATACCTTCCTGTTCCAGGTGAATCTGCAGCTTGTTAAGTTCTACCTGATATGGCATCAGCTCAATTTTGCTAAAACCTTGTTTTAGTGAGTGCTGCTTTAATTGCTCAATAAAATCAGCATTAGTTTTATAATCGGCAGGTATTTTTGACAGAATTAAATCCATGATGATGCTACTGCTCCAATATTTTCACTTGCAGATCAAACCTGGCTTTTTTTAGAAATTTCTTTTCTCGTTTTAGATCAAAATAGCTAAGACTATGCGCATCCAGCCAGCTTTGGGGAAATTTTATTTTCATATGCTTGCCTTTGACTTTTAGTTCAAAACAATCAACTTTTTCTTTAACGCGTCCTCTATGCAGTAATACTGCGATCCGTAGCAGTACTCCCAGTCGGATTGCAGATTTTCTTACATTATTCGGTAATTTGGCAAATTCGTCAATTTTAAACTTGCGCCGGTGAGTGCCGACCATGGTTGCCAACATCGCTTGTTCCGGACGCGAAAACCCTGGCATGTCCGCGTTATGCAAGATATACGCTCCATGCTTATGGTAATCACTATGTGAGATGCCAAGACCTACTTCATGCAAAGCTGCGGACCACTTTAACATTTCTTTATGTTCATCGGCAAACTGCCAGCTTGCGGTGGCAAAATCAAACAGTAATTCGGCCGCCTGCTGTACCATTTGCGCTTGAGTTTTATCTGCTACCCAGCGATTGACCAAAGATTTTACCGTATTTTCTCTAACATCAGTATGCTGGCTCCGGCCAATAACGTCATATACCACTCCCTCGCGCAAGGACTGTTCGGAAACACGCATGCTGGAAATTTCAAGACTTTCAAATATGGCGATTAAAATTGCAAGCCCGGCAGGAAGCACAGCCTTGCGATCTTCTACCAATTCTGGCAAATCCAGATTACTTATGTGCCCGGCCTTTATTATATGTTCTTTTAAAATATTAAGCGAACCTAATGAAATTCCATGCTTATCCCAACCTTGAGAATGCACAATATTGCGTATAGCCTTGATAGTGCCGGAGCAGCCGGTAGCATCCTGCCAATTATCGGAATTGAATTTGGCGGCAATAGGATAGATAATTAACTTGGCTTCCACCAGAGCTTTTTCCATCTGTTCTCGACTAATTTCACCGTCGGCAAAAAAAATCAGGCTAAAGCTTACGCAACCCATTTGCAGACTTTCTCTGGATTTGCTTTCCACGCCCTCACCGATAATAAATTCAGTACTGCCGCCGCCTATATCTACCACCAATCTTTTACCTGTAGGTGCCGCGCGTCCATGAGTTACTCCAAGGTATATAAGCCTCGCCTCTTCGTCTCCCGAGATAATTTCAATAGGATTATCTAAAATTTTTTGCGCTTGTTTTATAAATTCTTTAGCATTTTTTGCCCGGCGCAAGGTATTAGTGCCAACCACCTTAACCGCACCTTTAGGGAAACGGCGAATTCTTTGGGAAAATCTTTCAAGACACGACAGGGCATTTTTTATGACCTTGGTTTTAATTTTTCCATCTTTGGCAAGACCGCCTCCTAAACGCACGGTTTCCCGGATAGTGTCCACTACTGAAATAGTGCCGGTTTCATCAACCTTTACCACAATCAGGTGGAAGCTGTTAGAGCCTAAATCCACCGCAGCTATATATTCGTATCTGTGCTTGAGCATCCGCCTTTAGCTTATAAGTTTAAGTTTGCGTATAATACTTGCTTTTAGGACAAGAATTAAGGCCAACCACTAAATGAGCAAAGCCGGGTATACTCCAGGAATCAAGCAATATCTGGATATCAAGTCCGAGTTTCCCGATGTATTGCTGTTTTATCAAATGGGGGATTTTTATGAACTTTTTTTTGAAGACGCCATTAAAGCCTCCGAGTTATTAGATATTACCCTGACCTCTCGTGGCCAGGCAGATGGTGAGCCAATTCCAATGGCAGGCGTGCCACAGCATGCTTCTGCGCAATATTTGGCACGTTTGGTTAAAGCCGGGCAATCCGTAGCAATTTGTGAGCAGCTAGAGGCAGCCGGCAGCAGTAAAAGCCCGGTCAAACGAGGAGTGACCAGAATAATTACCCCTGGAACCTTGACTGACGATGAACTGCTTATCGGCCAACGGGATTCGCAAATTGCGGCGATTTGTAAGATAAGTGAAAATTATGCCTTGGCTAATATAAATCTTACTTCCGGTGAATTTGTCGTCGAAGAGTTTGACACAATTTCGGATATTAAAGCTGAGTTAAGCCGCATAAACCCTGCAGAAATTCTTTTAGCGGACGACAGCACGCTTAAAGATCAACTTAAACAATTCAGGATATCCTTGCAAGCACCGTGGGTGTTTGATATTGACACCACATATCGTGATCTTTGTCGTCAGTTCAAGGTCCAAAATTTACAGGGGTTTGGGATTGAAAATATGCCGGAGGCCATAGCCGCAGCCGGGGCGCTTTTTGCTTATGTGCAAAATACCCAGCGTGCTGAATTACTGCATATAAACTCTATCCGCCTTAAAAGCAATCGCGATATTCTGCAAATTGACCCGCAAAGCTTGCGCAATCTTGAGATAGAAACAAATTTAGCAGGCTCAAGTAAAAATACCTTACTGAGCATATTGGACAAAACCGCCACGGCTATGGGCTCCAGGATGTTAAGAAAATTTGTTCTGAACCCTTTAACTAACCACAAAAAAATAAATTTACGGCTGCAAGCGGTGCAGAGTTTGATTGATGCGGACGGTTTTATGGCAGTAAATGCCTTGCTAAAGCAAATAGGCGATACTGAAAGAATTATGGCCAGGATAGCTCTTGGCAGCGCCAAACCACGTGATCTTGCGAAATTGCGGGATGCGCTAAATTTACTGCCTGAGTTACAAAGGCAAATTGACTCTATTGTAAGCACGCACATTAAAAGGCTTAAAGACAAGATCACGAATTTTCCGCAAATTGCTAAATTACTATCTCAAGCCATAGTTGCAAACCCGCCGGTAGTGATAAGAGATGGCGGAGTGATAAAGCCCGGTTTTGATTCCAGACTTGATGAGTTAAGAGATATTCAAAACAATGCTGGTGAGCTTTTACAAAAAATTGAGAGTCAGGAAAAAAAACGCACCGGAATTAGTAATCTTAGGGTTGGCTTTAACCGCATACATGGGTTTTATATAGAAATAAGCCGCCGGCAAAGCAATGAGGTTCCCGCTGATTATATAAGAAGGCAAACTCTAAAGGGCAGCGAGCGTTTTATTACTCCGGAGCTTAAAGAATATGAAACTAAGGCCTTGTCGGCTAAAGAACAGGCGTTGGCGCTGGAAAAAACCTTATATCTTGCTTTAATAAAGGATTTGCAAAAAAATGTAAGCGAACTTATAACTTCCAGTCAAGCGATTGCCAAACTTGATGTCATTTGCACCCTGGCTGAGCGAGCAGTTAATTTGAATTTTAATCCTCCGCAAATAACTACTGCCACGGAAATTAAAATAACTAACGGCAGACATCCGATAGTCGAGTCAGTACTTGAGGACAAATTTATTCCTAATGACATAGACTTAGATAGCATGAACAGCATGTTAATAATTACCGGTCCTAATATGGGCGGTAAGAGTACTTATATGCGGCAGATTGCTCTTATTGTGCATATGGCACATATTGGCAGTTTTGTCCCGGCCGATGAAGCCGTAATTGGCAAGATCGACAAAATATTCACCAGAATTGGCGCGGCAGATGATCTGGCCTCGGGTAATTCCACTTTTATGGTGGAAATGCACGAGACTGCCAACATATTAAATAATGCAACCAACAACTCTTTGGTATTAATGGATGAAATTGGTCGCGGCACCGGCACTTTTGACGGTTTGGCAATTGCCAGGGCCAGCGCTATGACCATTGCCGATAAAATAAAATCTCTTACTTTATTCTCTACCCACTATTTTGAGCTTACCGGCTTAGCCGCCGAATATTCAAATGTTAAAAATGTGCATCTGGATGCAGTTGAGTATAAAAATCAGATAGTATTTTTACACACGGTAAAACCAGGACCTGCCAACAGAAGTTATGGTTTGCAGGTGGCGGCACTTGCCGGAGTTCCCCAAGTTGTAATCCAACTTGCAGCCAAACAACTAGCCGAGCTTGAAAGTAACAGTTTTGCGGCAAAATCTGGTGACCATAGCGGGCAAATACCTTTGTTCGCGCAAGACAAACAAAATGAAAATATGGAGAAAATTCTTGCGGTACTTAAAAAAATTAACCCTGACGATCTAACCCCCAAGGAAGCTTTGGATGTTGTGTATGAGGTTTTAGCTGAGATATCTAAAGCACAATTGCATTATCAACCGGTTAGATAGATGTTGTTCATGAGGGGCCTTCGTCTGATACGGCGGCGGTGTTCAGAATAATTTTTACGCCTCTTGCATAACCGCTCAATAATCAAGTATCAAGGTTGTGCTGCATCTAACACAAAAACCTATTCAGGAAAGTGTTAGAATAAAGCCAATCCTGCAAAAGCCAACGGGCATTTACCAATAACAAAAACCAAAACAGCCCCTGCTTTAGGAGCAGTGTAGTTGGTTAGGAGCGACTTACCCCGCCTAAGGCGGTCGCAACCTTAGATTATTTTCATGAGGGGCCGTTTTTGTTGTAGATTGGTGTGCTTTTACCTATATAAAAATTTTTATCTGCGTTTTGCGATATTTTTCTGGTCGCGCCTATGTGTAATCTTCTATTTTTGCCAAATATATATAAGGTTATTTTATCAGTAGGATTGATTGTGTTTATTACATGTTTATCCTTCGGTGAAACGATAAGGTTAGCCGCTCCTTCCGCTGTTGCGATCGTATCCTTCCCCCCCCCACGGTAGTTATGTTTACTAACTGCGGTTTTATCCATTTCTTTAACATATCTTTGGTCTCTTATGAAAAATATATGTTTTCCAGTATAGTCATAGATAATATATATACAAGCATTTTTCATCTTTTTTTGTTTGTAACATGTAATCTGTCCGTTTTTGTAACACGTAATGTGTCCGGATATATATTGTCCTGTTTGCGGGGCGTATATGAAGGCGGACACTACTTAGGTTGGAACGTAAAGCATTTTTTTAGGTTTTACGCACGTGAACATAAAGGTTCGCGCAGCTACAGTTGGGTAAAGAATACCCTGCAACAAAAAGTGGACAGTTTACGAATTACAAAACCGGACAGCTTGACTTATTACTAACATTTTTTTATAACATACGTTGATTACAGCTTGTAATTTATCTGTTAGCGTTTTCTTTACTATATTGGAGGGCGGGTGATGCGGTATTTAAAAATGTTATTTTAAGCTTCTGCGTTGTTGTCGGCGTCGCTTGTTGCCTCGGTTTCGGAGCGTCCGCGGGAGTTTTCGGAAGAAACCAAGGAATGTGTTGCCTGCCATAAGAAAAACAATCCTGGAATTATCCAGCAATGGGGCTTATCCAAGCATTATCAGGTCAAGGTCGGCTGTTTTGAGTGCCATGCGGCGGATGCGGCGGATGCGGATGCTTATATTCACGATGATAAAAAAGTCAAAAAGCATATTTCAATCATAGTATCGCCTAAAGATTGCGCTAACTGTCATGAAAAAGAAGTTAAACAAATGACCGAATCCCACCATGCCAAAGGCGGACGGATAATCGGCTCATTAGATAACTTGCTGGCTGAGGTGATAGAAGGAAATAGATCTTTGGTGACGGAAGGCTTTCCTGAGGGAAACTCACCGGCGGCGGTAAGCGGCTGCTGGCAGTGTCACGGCTCGCAAGTTAAGGTTATAGCGGACGGGCGGCTTGACCCGGCCACTTGGCCGAATACCGGAATCGGGCGGATAAATCCTGACGGTTCGGAAGGGGCGTGTTCCGCTTGTCACTCCAGGCATGAATTCTCGGTCGCACAAGCCAGAAATCCGGAAAACTGCGGTAAATGCCATATGGGGCCTGATCATCCGCAAATTGAAATTTATAACGAGTCCAAGCATGGGATAGCGTTCAGGGCAAATCTTGACAGAATGAACCTTAACAGTGCCAAATGGATACCCGGTGAGGATTATTTCGCCGCACCTACTTGCGCTACCTGTCATATGAGCGCAACTAGAAAACAGGAAGTTACCCATGATGTCGGTAATCGTATTTCCTGGAACAATCGGCCGCCCGTATCTATAAGACCTGAAATATCCGATGCAAAAATGGGGCTTGCCAGCGCCGGTATCGGCTGGGAAGAAAGAAGAGATAATATGAAGGACGTATGCGCCGCTTGTCACGAGGATGAATGGATTGAGAACTTCTACATTCAGTATGATGCTTTAGTCAATTTGTATAATGAGAAGTATGCTAAGCCCGGTATAGCTTTGATGAAGGCTGCAAAACCTTTGCTTAAGCCTGCTAAGTTCAGTAACAAAATCGACTGGATCTGGTTTGAGTTGTGGCATCACGAAGGGCGCAGGGCACGGCACGGAGCTTCCATGATGGGTCCGGATTATACTCACTGGCACGGTACCTATGATCTTGCTAAGCACTTCTATGGCAAGATGGTGCCCGAACTTGAGAAGTTGATAAAAGAGGGCGAAAAATCTAAAAAGCCTAAGAAGAGAAAAGCCGCTAAGGCTCTGCAGGCCAAGTTGCATGAAGTGTTAAATTCAAATGATCACAAATGGTATTTGGATAAGCTTTATCCTAAAGAAAAGGCTATGCGTAAAAAAGCCGCCAAGGAGTTCAAGGCAAAGTATGAGAAATAGCTGGGCCTTTACCCTGAGCGGTTTTATGTTAGAATGGCGCAATGGAGAATGAACAAGACAGAGAACATCTGGTTATAACCCCGTTTTTTAGAATAGAAACACCGCCTTTAGGTATGGCCTGTTTACAGGCCTATCTAAAGCAATACGGCATCAAAATAGGTTTTACTGACTACCGGCTTAAGAAAAACACTATGGATATAACCTCAGGAAATGTAGGTTATAACTATAATTTTGCCGGAGATTTGCAGGATTTACCGTTAATCCAGACTGTGGCCGAGAATTTTTTGTCTGACAAACCCTTGCTGGATAATATTGACGAGGCTATCAGAAGCTATATTAAATCAAGACCGATTAGTTATTTAAACGTTAAAGCTGATTTTGAAGATGTTTACAACACGTTTAATCGAGATATAAATACGCTTGGAGCCAAATCTTTGGTGGCTTTTACTACCTATGCTACCAATATTTTTTCCAGTGTACTGCTGGCATGTATGCTAAAGCGAAAAAATCCCGATATAACAATTGCATTTGGCGGGGCGCAAACCACAGAAAGCGAAGAGACCAGTGAAATTCTGTTGCGCCTTAAAATTGCGGATGTGGTTGGTCTTGGTGATGGCGAGGAAGTTTTACGACAAATTATAGAAGCTGACAGAAATAAACGCAGTCTTGCAGTTGACGGGACTTTAACCTTTGACCATGAGAAGGGGAAACTTGTCAGAAAAACTGCGCCTTTACTTAATATTCAGAGTCTGCCATGCCCGGACTTTACGGATATTCCGTTAGCACAATACGGCATGGCTCCCACAACCTTGCCCTTGTATACCTCGCGCGGGTGTCCGTACAAGTGTGAGTTTTGCAATGATAATAAACTGTGGGAGAGATATCGCAGGGTTAAGGTTGAGCAGGTTATAGAATGGATGCATGAACTAAACCGCAAGTATGGCACTTACAGGTTTTTCATGGCTGATAGTCTGCTGAATACCTCAAAAAAGTGGACTGATCAGTTTGCTAGTGAACTTATCGCACAGGGTAGTAAGTATCAGTGGTACGGCATGTTCAGAGTGGACAATATAGACCTTAATTTTGCCAAGAAACTTAAAAGGTCGGGTTTATGCAGATCCTTGATTGGCGCTGAGGCCTATAATGTTGAAACCCTGGAAAGAATGAGAAAACAGGCAACCCCGGCTGATAATGCCAGGGCGACGGAGGCTTTTTGCGCTGCTGATATTCCTTTAGAAATTAGTAATGTGATTGGTTTTCCAGGTGAAACCGAGAAAGATTTTCAGGCCAAACTCGAGTTTTATTTTGATTTAAGTAAAAACAATAGCGGCAAGTTTGTTGTTAACGCTGAAACTTTTAGATTTGTTCCGGGCTCCGGCATTTACAACCATCCTGATGATTTTAACATCAAGATTATTAACTGGAACAAAAAAACCATCAAGCGGATTCCAGAAATAAGTTCAGTAGTAGCAAGATTACCGATGGCTATCAAAAGTAACCCGGGCCCTAGAGTTATAAAGCGCTGGGCCGATATAATCAGGAATCATTTTACCGGTAATAAATATACCAGACTTGAATATCAAAATAGTATGAATCGGGGCTTGACTGAAATACTGATAGAAAATCTGGAACCTAAGTCTATGGTAAATATTCCGCAAATGTTTAGTTTACAAGAAGTGGTCAAAAACAAGGTTTTTCAAATTAATCACGGTACTCGCACCAAGTGTTTACTTTCCCCTAAAGAGGCCGCAGTCTATAGAACATTACAAGGTACACGAAACGTGGAAAAGGCCTTGGAAGCACTTGAAGAAAATAAAAAAAGTATGGACATCAAGGAGATACAAAAATTTCTTATAAAATTACTTAAAGTAGGGATATTAGCCAATATCAGACACCCAATGCCAAAACAGGAACCGGAAGATCAAAAGCCGCCTGTAAAAATCATTCAGAATGTTAGAGTAACGTGATCTAAGGTTGTAATTTTACTCCATGAGCAGTTTATTTACCCTCTGTAAACCACGCGGTAATTTACTGCCGCGCCGGCCTCTATCACCGAAAAAACGCTCAAGATCCCTGGGGGTTAGTGTCAGATGTCGTTTTCCGGCAAATAGTTTCAAACTTTTATCCGCAGGAATCACTTTAAAGTCTATTACATACTCTTCTCGCGCCTTGGCCTTGGCAGCCGGGATACCCAGCATTTTATTGCCTTTGCCCCCGGATATTACCGGCAGCTGTTCAGCTGCGAAGACCAGCATGCGTCCTTCATTACTTACTACAGCAATTTTATCTGTGCCGATATCATGGAGTTGCTCCAGACCCAGAGCTTGAGATTTAGCAGGTAGTTTCAAGAAATTCTTACCGGCCTTGCCCCGGGATAACATATCCTTAAATTTAGTCACAAAACCGTAACCCGCATCCGATGCCGCGACAAACAGTACATCATTATCTGCACTAGCGACGTCCACGAATCTGCTGCCTAACGGAGGGTCTAAACGTCCGGTTAAAGGTTCGCCCTGGCCTCTAGCTGAAGGCAGGGTATTATTTGCCAGGGTGTAAACTTTGCCGGTACTGTCTAATATTATTGAAGACCGGTTACTTTTGCCGCGCACAAGACACAGGAATTTATCGCCTGTCTTGAACATAAGTTTTTGGGGGTCTATTTCGTGTCCTTTAGCCGCCCTGATCCAGCCTTTATCTGACAAAATTATGCTTAAGTTTTCTGTTGGAATCAAACTGCCGGGGTCGATTTGTGCTGCAGACTCCCGTTTTTTTAACTTGGAGCGGCGTGGATCTGCAAATTCTTGTGCGGCTTCCTTGATTTCCTTTTTAAGCAAGGTTTTTAAACGAGCTTTAGAGCCTAAAATACTTTCCAGGTCAGTTTTTTCCTTATTAAGTTCTTTTTGCTCGCTAACAATTTTGATTTCTTCAAGTTTGGCCAAATTTCTAAGCTTTAGGTCTAAAATAGCATCAGATTGTTCTGCGGATATTGAAAATTTTGCAATTAAGGCTTGTTTTGGTTTATCTTCATTGCGAATGATAGCGATAACTTCGTCTATATTAAGGTAGGCTACCAGCAGCCCGTCCAGAATATGCAGTCTGTCCGTTATTTTATCCAGACGATATTGCAGACGACTTCGTACAATTTCAGCTCTGAATTCCAGCCACTCCAGCAGTATTTGTGATAAATTTTTGACTTGAGGTTTGCCTTTTAAGCCAATGACATTCATGTTGATGCGGATATTTTTTTCAAGGTCAGTCGTAGCAAACAGGTGCAGCATCATTTTTTTAATATCTACCCGATTGGACCTTGGCACTATAACCAGGCGTGTTGGCTGCGTATGATCCGATTCGTCGCGCAAATCGTCAATCATCGGCAATTTTTTATCACGCATTTGCGCCGCAATTTGCTCCATCACTTTGGCCCCTGAAGTTTGATAGGGCAGTTCAGTTATTATTATAATGCCGGCACTCTTGTCATATTGCCAGACGGCTCTAAGCTTTAACGAACCATTGCCGGTTTCATATATTTTTTGAATGTCTGTTTTTGGCGTAATTATTTCTGCGCCGGTTGGAAAATCAGGCGCTTTTATAATTTGCATTAAATCTGCAACTGTCGATTTTTTGTTATCCAAAAGATATATTGCGGCATCAGCCGCTTCCTTGAGGTTATGCGGAGGTATATCAGTTGACATGCCTACGGCTATTCCGGAACCGCCATTTAGCAATATATTAGGCAAGCGCGCCGGTAAACTTCGGGGTTCTTGTAAGGTACCGTCAAAATTGGCCTGCCATTTAACAGTGCCCATAGATATTTCTTTTAACAGGACTCCGGCATATTTAGTAAGCCTGGATTCTGTATAACGCATTGCGGCGAAAGATTTAGGATCGTCCATAGACCCCCAGTTTCCCTGTCCATCAACCAGCGGGTAACGATAGGAAAACTTCTGAGCCATCAGCACCATAGCTTCATAGGCCGCTGAATCGCCGTGAGGATGAAATTTGCCGATCACATCACCCACAGTGCGGGCAGATTTTTTGAACTTGGAATTTGCTGACAAATTAAGCTCTGACATGGCATAAATGATCCGTCTTTGCACCGGCTTCAAACCGTCACCGATAAACGGTAAAGCCCGATCCAGAATAACGTACATTGCATAGTTCAGATATGATTTTTCCGTGAATTGCTTAAGAGGAATAGTTTCTAAATTATCAGTTTGTAATTGCATATGCGTTTTAGATAAAAAATGTCCAGAATGTATTACAATACAACAGTTTTATATACATTGCACTATACTCAAATATGTCACATCAAAGGATTATCGGCTTATTAGTTATTGTGTGCCTGTTCTTACTGGTTTTGCCGTTTATAGGTTCGGAACATAAAATTGAAAATCCGGCTGAAAATGACCCGGAAATTATTGTTCCTGCCGTTAATACAGATAGTGCAAAAATTCGGGAAATAACTATAGAAAAATATGAGGACGTACCTCAAGCCAGAGCACCGGCAGGACTTGGTGAAAAATCAGACTTAAAAGCTCCTGAGATTGCGTCTATAAATAAAAAAATTAAAAGTACCAACAACGGTAATAAAGCTGCAGTTGAAAAATCAGCCGGGGAACCCAGGCAAAAAGGCTGGTTTGTACAAATTGCCAGCTTAAAAGAGTCAAATCCGATTAAAATTGAATCATTGAAGTTCAGTCTCAAAAAGCTTGGTGTGGAGGTGCAAACTGAAAGAGTAACTGTCAAAAATATAAGATTTATACGAATTAAAACCAAAAGTTTGCCAAGTAGAAGTGCGGCCATTAAAAAACGGGATTTAATCAACGAAAAGCTAAAATACAAAAGAATTCAGGCTATTGTCCGCAAGCAGTAAATGACTAGCCAAACGAAAGATACAAAGCCCAAAAAGGCTACAGCAAAATCTCAAGGCAAAAACAGCAGCAAAACCGGCAAGAGGAAAGTCAAACCGGCAAAATTCAGTTCCTTTTTACGTAGTTTCAGATTTATTTCAGGTATTATTCTTAGTCTATTATTATTTGGGATATTGGCCTTAGTTTTATACGCTGCGTGGATAGAGAAAGATGTAAGGGCTAAGTTTGAAGGTAAGCGTTGGGACATTCCGGCTCAGGCATATGCAAGAGCTTTGGAGTTATTCCCGGGCAAGGTTATAAGTAAGTCTGACTTATTGCTAGAACTAAAATTATTAGGTTACATAGAGAAGAACAATTTAGATATTTCAGGCACTTACAAAAAATACGGTAATAAGATTGAGTTCATTAGCCGAGATTTTGCCTTTAGTGACGGCAAAGAGAAGTCCAGGCATGTAATAGCAAGCTTTAATAAAGGCCGGATTAGCACTATAACCGGCAAGGATGGAAACGGCATATATTTGGTACGGCTTGACCCATTACCTATAGGTTCGTTTTATGCCGGGCAGGGCGAGGACAGAATCCTGGTTAAACTTGAAGACTTGCCGGATATAGTGTCGCAAACTTTGATTGCGGTTGAAGATAAATCATTCCTTACACATTTTGGCATAAATCCACTGGCAATCTTAAGGGCATTGATAACAAACATTATAGCTGGTAAAACCGTGCAGGGCGGCAGCACAATTACGCAGCAATTGGCAAAGAATTTTTATCTGTGACAAGAGAGAACCTTGCAGCGCAAGGTTAAAGAAGCAATTACTGCGATATTATTGGAAGTCCATTACTCAAAATTAGAAATAATGGAGGCCTACCTCAATGAAGTCTATCTGGGACAAGGCGGGGCAAGAGAAATCCACGGCATAGCTTTGGCCAGTATGTTCTATTTTGGCCGGCCACCGCAAGAACTTAATACGGCGCAAGTGGCAAGTTTAATAGGTTTGCTTAAGGCTCCATCTTCTTATAATCCGCGCCGAAACCCAAAGCGTGCTTTAGAAAGGCGTAATCTGATTTTGAGAGTGCTTAAGGATGACAGGGTGATAAGTAATCAAGAATATAAACGGGAAGTTGAACGTGAACTTGGAGTTATCAAAAGACCGATTTATAGCAATTTAAACACCCGGTATCCTGACTTCATGGGCTTGGTAAAAAAACAATTATTGCGTGACTACAAAAAGGAAGATTTGTTGTCAGAAGGTATCAGGGTATTTACTACACTAGACCCTATAATTCAGATGAAAGCCGAACAAGCTGTGACAGAGCAAATGCCCAAGCTGGAAAAAAGTGCCGGTTTTAGAAGAAAAACTCTGGAGGCCGCTTCGGTAGTATGTCGAGTTGAAACCGGAGACGTAGTGGCGGTCATAGGCGGACGGGATTTTCGCCATCCGGGGTTTAACCGTGCGGTAAAAGCCAGAAGGCAGATTGGGTCATTGATCAAACCTTTGATATATCTTAGTGCGCTGGAACGGGCAAATAACTATACGTTGGCCACCAAGGTTGATGACAGCAAATTAAGGGTCAAATCAGGCGGCAGGATATGGAAGCCGGATAATTATGATAAACGAGAACACGGTCAGCCATTTCTAATAACCGCTTTGGCCAAGTCGTATAATCTTTCCACTGTCAGACTTGGCATTAATATCGGAATCCAGTCAGTAGTGGAAAAGCTAAGAAAATTTGGATTTACTGAAGACGTAAAAGCCTATCCTTCCTTATTATTAGGTGCGGTCAAGATGAGCCCGGTACAGGTTGCGCAATATTTTCTTGCTTTTGCTAACAAGGGATATAGTATTCCTTTACGCAGCATTAGTTCCGTGACCAACCAATATGGAGACCAATTAAAAAGTTATGGCATAGAAATAAATCAGGTTACGGATCCCAAATCTGCGTTTTTGATTTACCAGGCTATGCGTGAGGTAGTAAAAAATGGTACTGCGAAAAAAATAAATTCCAGCCTTAAAAAATCATTGAATCTGGCCGGTAAAACCGGCACTACTAACAAAGCCAGAGATAGTTGGTTTGCAGGGTTTAGTGGTAACTATCTGACGGTTAACTGGATAGGGCGTGATAATAACAAGCCCAGCCGTTTAACCGGTTCCAAGGGTGCTTTACGTTTATGGATCAATACTATGAAAAGGCTGAATCTAACCAACTTTGAGTTTTATCCGCCAACTGGTATTGAGTATGCCTGGGTTCATAAAGAAAACGGTTTGTTGTCAGATAAAAACTGTGAAAGAGCAGTTAGGCTACCATTTGTTGCCGGCACTTCCCCTTTTATATATGGTTCTTGTGATCCGCAAGAACAAAAACTGGCGCAAAAGAAGAAACTGGCGCAAAAGAAGAAACTGGCGCAAAAGAA
>Ga0056111_1000063_pt1 | contig 25948 bp, 27 predicted proteins | sample WorMetloBBELIZE2_FD_83874 | JGI IMG/M metagenome (GOLD analysis project Ga0056111, IMG submission 83874) | Marine gutless worms symbiont microbial communities from Max Planck institute for Marine Microbiology, Germany - Olavius longissimus B... ... | reverse complement strand
TAAGCACTACCTTGATACTTGATTATTGAGCGGTTATGCAAGAGACGTAAAAATTATCCTGAACACCGCCGCCACATCCGATGAAGGCCCCTCATGAACAACATCTATCTAACCGGTTGATAACTCATAAACTGAGGGTGAAGATATATCAGCCTGAGTGATTTGGTTGTCAAACTGAATCCTCTAAAGAATTAATAATAGATTTTTTTCAGATTCAGTGATAAGAGGGGTGGTTTTTACAGCCTGTAAAATTTCAAATAAAATATCTTTTGAGACAGTGCCTACCATAATATTGCTGGTCATGCTTGACGCCAATATTTCCTCAAGATCAAATTCATTACTAAACTCACAGCACCTTACGTAAGAATTTTTCTTTAAAAATGGGTGGTTTGTTGTTGAGATTTCCACGTTGCAAGAATTTAACCTAAAATTGCCAGTATCAAACCTTGATATTTCGCTATTTATGTAAAAAAGTCTCAATTCAGGTTTGCAACATACAACTACTAAATATTTATACTTTGATGGGGTAGTTCTCTCACAAAACAAGTGTAAAACTGTGCCTATTGGTATCAATCACTAGCCGCCGTATGCTATCGATAAATGTTCTTTCAATAAGCCATTTTTATCTATGTCATCTACAATGTCATTAAATTTTATTTCTTTATTTTGTGGTGTGTTTTTATAGTCAGAGGTGTGGCTTAACTCTGTTAATTCATTAAAACTTTTCTTACCGTATTTATTCAAAACATTATTACACACTTCAATTTCTGACTCACTTAGCAAGGAAAGATCGGGCTTTCTTCTTCCTGTAATAACATATCCTCTAACCTCAAATTCACCATTTTCAGAATTAGGGTCTTCTGGATGCCCAAAATCTCTTGATAATTGCATACGGTTATATGTTTCTTTTGGAACAGGTCCGTATTGCCTGGCTATATACTTCTCATTTGTTATTACCTTACCCCACTTGGCTAGATGGGCTTTATCCGCAAACCAAAGCATTTTGCTTGCCTGGTGCACAGTAAGGCTGCCAAGTTTTTCAGAAAAAAACAAAAGGACTTCGGTGCTTTTTCTCATGTGCTGATTCTACCATATTTAAAACCCATATTTCTTTTTAAACCTTTTGCATATACTTTTGTGATAGGCAGAATCGCCAGGTAAACATTCGCAAGCCTCGCCGTCCTTGCCCCTATCTCTTGAATAATATCTATCTAACCAGTTGATAATGCAGGGTTTATGTTTTCTTTGTTTTGAGCTGTGCTAGCTCAAACCAAACCGCCACATCCGGTTCAAATACATGATAGAATAAGAAAGCGCTAACGACAGGGAGACCTAAAGATGACAGGCTTATGGTAGAATCAGCCTGTCTTTAAACAACAAATTATCTGATGAGTACGGATACGGACGAACACTCGAGTAACGGTTCTTTGCTTGGGCATATTGCCAGGCTGCTTGGATTAAAAAGCGAAGAGCCGAAAAATATCAAGCAATTACAGTCCTTAATTAGTCAGGCGGATAAAAAATCCTTTTTACCGCCCGATGTAGCGGCGATGGTTGACGGAGTATTACAGGTATCCGAGATGCGGGTTCGAGATATTATGATCCCGCGCTCACAGATGGTGGTTCTGGATCAGAGCAATCTGATAGAGGATAATCTTGAAATTTTAATCGCATCCGCGCATTCAAGGTTCCCGGTGATTGCAGGTTCAATGGATGAGGTGGCAGGTACCTTGTTAGCCAAGGACTTGCTGCACTGGTGTATAGGGGACAATGGCCAGGAGGCGTTTAACATTGACAAGCTTATTCGTCCGGTAATTTTTGTCCCCGAGAGCAAGCGTCTTAATATAATGCTGCATGAGTTTCGTAAACAACGCAACCACATCGCAGTGGTAGTGGATGAATATGGCGGCACTGCAGGCCTCATTACTATTGAAGACGTATTAGAACAGATAGTCGGCGATATTACGGATGAACATGATGTGCGGGAACAAAACAACATACTGCGCCATTCGCGAATCCGGCATACGGTAAAAGCAACTACTGAGCTTGAAGAATTCAACCGGTATTTTAACTCTGATCTTGCCTTGTCGGGAGTTGATACCGTAGGTGGCTTTGTTATAAGAAATATTGGGCATCTTCCACAACGAGGAGAAACTGTGGATTTTGCTAATTTCAGGTTTAAGGTTTTGCGCGCGGATAAAAGACGGGTTTATCTGCTACAGGTAAATTTGCTAAATGAAAACCCTTTACAGTCCGCCGTTCCCGATTAGACTTATTGTTGCTCTTGGTGCCGGAGTAAGTCTGGCACTAGCTTTTGCGCCTTTTTCCCTAAGTCTTTCCGGATATGTTGGAATAACATTACTGCTGGTAATGGTTTGGGGGCAAAGTACCGGATCGGGCTTTGTTCTAGGTCTTATATTTGCTCTTGGTTATTTTGGTCTGGGGATTTCCTGGGTGTTTGTCAGCATGCACAATTTTGGCAATATGGGCTCGGGGCTTGCCGCTTTAGCTACATTTTTATTCGTATCGTATAACTCGCTGTTTATAGGGTTGAGCGTAGCGCTGGCAAGATACGTTAAAATCAGATTTGGTTTTTCAGAGACGGTTTTTGGCATATTTTTGTTGCCGATATTTTGGGTTTGGCTTGAATGGCTGCGCTCTATACTGTTTACCGGTTTTCCCTGGCTGCTTTTAGGCTCTTCGCAACTGGACACTCCGCTAGGTGAGTTTTTGCCGCTTGCAGGAGAGCTTGGAGCATCCTGGTTAATGTTAATAACTTGCGGGTTGGCGGTGTTTTTTGTTATTTGCACGAAATTTAAAACTAAAATCTATGCCTTGAGCGGTATTGTGATAATCTGGGGCAGCGGTTTTGGCCTGAGTCATATTAACTGGACGCAAAAACAAACTGACACGCTTGATGTGGCTTTGGTACAGGGCAGTATTCCGATCAGATTTAAATGGGACGATAGTTTTTTGCATAAAACTTTAGACACTTACATGCGTTATAGTAAGGAGGCTTTGCCGGCAGATTTGATAATTTGGCCGGAAACTGCGATTACTGCAACTTTCAATAATGTGACAGACACGGTTATCCCCAAATTAAGAAATTTTCTGCAAAATAACAATTCCAGCTTGATTAGCGGCATAGTATTCAGAAACACGGCAGGTTTCTTGCATAATAGTCTGATAGCTGTCAATGCCGAACAAACTAGTTTTTATCATAAACGTCATTTAGTGCCATTTGGTGAATATGTACCGCTAATTAATGGTATTGTGGGCTTTATTATGCGAGAGTTTAGTATCCCCATGTCAGACTTTAGACCAGGTAAAACCAGACAAAAAAACTTTGTGTTACAACAAAAAGCCATAGGAGCATCAATTTGCTATGAAGCGGCTTATAGCGGCCTTATTCGGGAAAATTCGGCAAATACCAGTATATTGCTTACCGTAAGCAATGATTCATGGTTTGGTAATTCTGCCGCACGTTATCAACACCTTGATATTGCCAGAGTAAGAGCCAAGGAAAATTCCAAGTATCTGCTGCGTGCCACCAATGACGGCATAACTGCCGTTATAGACAACAAAGGCAATGTGGTTAACAGCGCCGCGCAAAACATAAAAACTTTCATCAAAACCAAAGTCCCCGCTTTTATCGGCAGCACATTGTTTGCCAGATATGGCAATTTGCCGTTTTTTGTATTATCAGCGGCGATAATTTTTGGTTTGTTCCTGGCAAGAAATGAGTCAGTACAGCAATGAAGCGCGGGGAGTTTATTAAACGACAGGAAAATTTCGTTCGCATGATGGGGGAGGACTCAATCGCGATAATTGCTAACTCCTCTAAAAAAACCCGTAATCGCGATGTGTATTTTCCGTTTCGATCTGACAGCGATTTTTATTATCTTACCGGATTTAATGAAGAGGATGCGATTGCCGTACTGGCCCCCGGTAGACAACAAGGCAAATATATTTTATTTTGTCAGGAGAAAGACCCAAAAAAAGAATTATGGGATGGTGAGATGATTGGCCTTGAACAAGCAATGAACGTATATCAGGCAGATGATGCTTATCCTATAGAGGATATTGAGGAAATTTTACCCGGTCTTTTGGAAAACAGACATAAACTGTATTACAAAATGGGCAGTAATCAGCACCTGGATCAACACCTGATAGACTGGATAAAGTTAATCAAGGAAAAATCTCGTGGCGAAATTCATGCGCCGGAAACGATAATTTCTACAGACGGCATACTGCATGAGATGCGTTTGATAAAATCCGCCTCTGAAATTGCTAAAATGCGCCGGGCTGCGAAAATAACGGCTAATGCTCATATCAGGGCAATGAAAGCCTGTAAGCCTGAGATGTTTGAATATGAACTGGAGGCGGAAATTTTATATGAGATTAAAAAATCCGGAGCACAGGCGGCGGCTTATTCTTCCATAGTTGCCGGCGGCAAAAATGCTTGTGTTTTGCACTATGTTGAAAATTCGGAAAAATTACTTGACGGTGAATTGATATTGCTTGACGCCGGGGCCGAATTTGACCATTATGCGACGGATGTGACCAGAACTTTCCCGGTAAACGGCAAATTTACCCCGGAGCAAAAAACTTTATATCAGATAGTATTAAAAGCGCAAAATGCGGCAATAGACAAATGTCAGACCGGCAACTATTGGAATGATCCGCACGATGCGGCGGTACAGGAAATTTCCCGGGGGTTATTAGAGCTTGGAATACTTAAAGGCAAACTTGAGGATATTATTGAAAATGAAGATTATCGAAGATTTTTTATGCACAGGACTGGTCATTGGTTAGGAATGGATGTGCATGATGTGGGGGAATATAAAATATCTGACAGATGGCGCCTGCTGGAAAGCGGCATGACACTTACCATAGAACCTGGCATCTATATCCCATGTGATGATGCCAAGGATGTAGATAAAAAGTGGCACGGTATTGGAATAAGAATTGAAGATGATATTCTTATCACAAAATCCGGCCATGAAGTTTTAACCAAGGGGACTCCTAAAACTGTAGATGCCATAGAAGAACTGATGGCAAAAAGTTAGATAATACTATGCAACACTCTTGTGATGTCCTCATTATCGGAGGCGGTTTGGTCGGAAGCAGTCTGGCACTGGCTTTGGCCGGATTATCTCTTAAAATAACTTTAGTTGAGCAAGAGCTTTTAACCGACAAACCCACCACGGCACATGATGACAGGGGTATAGCTCTTTCATTAACCAGCCAAAAAATATTAAATACGCTCGGTATCTGGCGTGAGGTTAATAAAACTGCGGCGCCGATAAAACAAATACATGTATCAGAAAAGTTAAGTTTTGCCGGCACCGTGCTTAAAACACAGGAGTTAAATATTAAGGCTTTTGGCTATGTATGTTCCGGAATAGCTTTGGGCAGGATTATCAATGCAAATCTTGACAAAGTGCAAAACATACGCAGAATCACGCCAGGAACTCTTAAAGACCTTGATACAAAAAATCAAATTGCCGATATTATTTCCGAAAATCCGGGTCTGCAAATAAAATATAAAGTTATTATCGGCGCGGACGGCGCATATTCCAGGACCAGAGAACTTGCGGGCATCGACCATGAAGTCAAAGATTATAGACACAGCGCCATAACCGGCAATCTTGAGTTTAGTAAAAACCACGATGACCTGGCTTTTGAAAGATTTACTCCAGACGGACCTATGGCTGTTTTACCTTTGCAACACCATAAAAGTGCGCTAATCTGGACTATGCCGAACGCCAAGGCTAAAAGTTTATCAAACCTTAACTTAGCCGAATTTAAACATAACTTTTATCAGGAGTTCGGCTACAGATTAGGCGCCATAATAAAGATTGATAAAATTAAAACTTACCCTTTGCGGCTGGTAACCGCACAGCAGATCGTAAAGAAAAATACAGCGTTAATTGGCAACGCAGCGCAGACCTTACATCCGGTGGCCGGGCAGGGATTTAATTTGGGGTTGCGCGATATGGCAAATTTGTACGAAAATATACGTAAAGTGGCGGTGGACGGCACTGCGCTTGAAAGCGCACTTGCAAGATATGAAAAATCCAGACTACGTGATCGTGATAACATAATATTCCTGTCTGATGGTCTGGTTAATTTTTTCACTAATAATTCTTCTTTGTTCAAATTAACAAGAAGGCTGGGGCTGCTTGGGTTTTCTGCTATCCCGTTGTTACGTAAAGCATTTGCAAACTGGGCTATGGGCAAGACCAACAGGGCATCCAGGCTGGAAAGAGGATTAAGTTAATGATTGAGAATCTCACGGTCATAGGACCCGGGCTGATTGGCGGCTCATTGATCAGAGCCCTGAAAGAAAATAATGGAGTTAAAAATGTAACTGCCTGTTCACGTAATATGAACAATCTGGATAAAGCCCTAAAACTTGGAGTAATCGATACGGCTATTGCGGATACTGCAACCGCAGTGCGCGAGGCGGATATAGTAGTAATAGCAACTCCCGTGGGGGCAATCCTTGAGGTATTTAAAACTATCAAGGATCAGCTAAAACCGCAAGCGGTGGTTACTGATGTCGGCAGCGTCAAAATGTCCTTAATCAGAGAATTACAGGCCGAATATGGGGATGTGCCTCAGTTTTTTGTTCCGGCTCACCCGGTGGCAGGGACTGAAAAATCGGGAGTTGAGGCTTCATTTGCCAGTTTGTTTGCAGATCGTAAAGTTATTCTGACTCCAACTGCAAATACCGATCCAGATAGTCTCAAGCGGGTACGAGATATGTGGGAAATGACCGGAGCTAAGGTGATTGAGATGGACGGGGAATGGCACGATATAATCCTCTCAGCTACCAGCCATTTGCCGCATGTTCTGGCATATGCTCTGGTAACGCAACTCTCATCCATGCAAGAAAGTGAAGATATTTTCACTCTTGCCGCCGGAGGCTTTAGGGATTTTAGCCGCATCGCATCCAGTGATGCTACTATGTGGCGGGATATATGCTTGAGCAATACCGATAAAATTCGCGAAATGCTGAAGTCTTACCAGTTACAGCTGGCAAAAATGGATAAAATGTTAAAGGAACAGGACTCTGAGGGTTTATATAAAGTATTTGCCAATGCGAAAAAAGTCAGGGATGCGCATTTTGAATAGAAAATAACACTGGAAACAGGTATTATCAGTAAATGAAAATTTTGTTTATGATTTTAGCACTGGCGGGTTTTAATGTTTTTGCCGATACCAGGCCGCTGACTTACAACCGAATTCATTTGTCCGCAGTTGCGGTTTCTGAGGTTGAAAATGATCTTAAAGTAGCAGAGCTTTATTCCAAGCATCAAGGCAAAAACTCGGTCAAGGTTTCCAATCAGATAAATCGCGATATTACGTGGGCGGTCAAAGCCGCCAAGGCCAGCGGGGTGGAAGTGAAAACTCTAGGTTATAACACCACGCCTTTGTATGAATATAATAAAAATCGTTATAACCGCAATAAAATAGTAGGCTGGAGCGCCGAGCAGGCAATCCAGATAAAATCCAGGGATTCTGAACTGTTGGGCGAGGTGATTGGCAAGCTGCAAAAGAAACTTAAAATGCGTTCGCTAAATTATCAGGTATCAAAAGACAAGCAGGCCAAGGTTAAAGCAAAGTTGATAGATGAGGCTATTGCAAAGTTTGTCAAGCGCGCGAGAAAAATTGCTAAAGGGTTTGCTATGAATTCATATAAGTTGGTTAACGTAAACATAAATACCGGCGCGCACTTTCCAAGGCCGGCATATCGCGGCAAATCTGTCATGATGGCAGCAGATGCCGTAATGGAGTCTGCAACCGTGGAATCCGGCACCAGTGAAATAAATGTCAGTATTACCGGAGAGATTGAGCTCAATTAAAGACGTAACAATAATCGGCGGAGGTATGGTTGGCGCCGCGATTTGTTGTGCATTGGCAGACTCTGATCTTACTATCAGATTGTTGGAAGCAAAACTACCGGCTTATACGGTGGGCAAGGAATATGATCTTCGTGTAAGTGCTATTTCCAGGTCTTCCCAAAAACTATTGAAAAGGCTAGGGGTTTGGGATTTTATTGCATCAACCCGCATATGCCCTTATCGGCGAATGCATGTGTGGGAGGAGGCCAGCGATGCTGCGGTACACTTTGATAGCGCTGAATTGCAGGAACCCGCTCTGGGCCATATAATTGAAAACGAGCTTATTCGTCAGGCCTTGTTCAGAAAAATTTCCACGTATGAAAATGTATCAATTTTAAATGACGTTGATATTGCCTGGACAGATTTTAGTCCCAGTACTGCCAGTATAGGCACACGTTCTGGCAAGGTTTTAAAATCCAGATTGGTAATCGGCGCGGATGGGGCTGCTTCCAAGGTTAGAGATTGGGCCGGAATAGGAGTTAACGAAAATGATACCGGTCATTATGCTTTAGTGGCAAGTGTTGCGATTACAGGCTCACATCAACAAACTGCCTGGCAGAAGTTTTTAAATACGGGGCCTTTGGCTTTTTTGCCTTTGGCTGATGGCAAATGTTCAATTGTTTGGTCTACCGGTCAGAAACAGGCACTTAAGTTAGCCGCTATGGATTCTTCCAGCTTTTTAGAGCAAATTAATCAAAAAATTGTTGATGCTCCGTTTGCGCCGGTAGTGAGTGTTAGTAAACGTTTAACCTTTCCGTTAATCCAACGCCATGCGACAGCTTATCACAGACATAATGTGGTTTTGATAGGAGATGCAGCTCACACCATACACCCGTTGGCAGGACAGGGGATTAACCTGGGCCTAGCTGATGTTAAAGAACTTGCCAAAATATTGTTGGCAAATAAACGGGCGATAGGTTCTGAGTATATTTTGGCTGAATATGAAAGAACCAGGCGCACAAAAAACTGGCTTATGCTACAATCCATGCGTGTTTTTAAAGAAGTTTTTTCATTGTCTAACCGAGGGGTTGGGATTATGCGCTCTTTAGGAATGAAGATTTTTAATGGCTCTGATCTTGCAAAAAAAGTTATCATGCAAAAGGCAATGGATGGATAAAGTATGCAAAAAAGTGATTTGATCAAAATAGAAGTGCAAACTAATTATAAAGGCCAGCATCGTGATGGTCTGGGTGATATACAACATTTCTTTAGCTATACTATTACCATTAATAACTCCGGTGCTCAGCCTGCAAAGTTAATAAATCGACATTGGATTATTACCGACGGCAATAATTATGTAGAGGAAGTAAGGGGCAAAGGGGTAGTAGGCGAGCAGCCGTATTTAAACCCCGGGGAGTATTTTCAATATACCAGCAGTGCTGTGTTAAAAACTCCGGTGGGAACAATGGAGGGTGAGTATGAGATGGAGTATGATAGTGGAGAAAGATTTTTTGCGCCTATCCCGGTATTTTCATTAGTGGTACAAGATAAATTACATTAGGGGCTTATTGTGATAGCATTTTCCGATATGTATAAAAATTTATTTACGGCCCTAGCTATATATTTATGCTCCAGTTTTGTGGCAGCAACTGACAGCGTGCCGGTCGAGGAATTTTTTGATGAGAGCTTTGGTGATTTGCCTGAAGAAATTTCTCTGGCGCAGGAGGACGGCAAAAAAGGTCTGTTAATTATGTTTGAGATGGCCGAATGCCCATTTTGTCACTGGATGAAACAAAAGGTTCTTAATAAAAAAAACGTACAGGATTTTTACCGGCAGCACTTTAGGATAATAACTATTGATACTGAAGGCGACCTTGAATTGGTAGATTTATCCGGCAATGACACCACGCAAAAGGATTTTTCCTTAAAGCAGTTTAGAGTGCGTGCAACTCCGGTATTTCAGTTTATCGGCACTGATGGCAAGCCGATTCGGGGTGCCAGGTTAACCGGTAAGGCCAAAAACGCCGAGGAGTTTTTGTTATTTGGCGAATTTGTTGTAAATGGTCATTCGACCAAAATGGCATTTAGCAAATATAAAAGGTTACAGAGAGCCAAAGCAAAGAATTGATATTAGTTTTAGCTGTTGTTATTTTTCTTTCTGGCACAGTTGCCAGCGCCGAAATTTTAACTATTAAACAGGCGCTTGGGTCTGCAACAGCGCACCCTGCAACCAAAAAACCAATAACAAGATCAAACTATCAACAGTTAACTTATCTTAACTGTCATGATCTTGCCTTTAATGCCAACAATAAAAGTAATTCCTGGGAAAATTTGCCACTATATGATTTTATCGAACCTGAGAGCGTACAAGAACTTGAAATACTGCGAAGATTTTTTGATGTATTGTTGGCAGATCTTGCTTTTGCTGCTAATAACGAACATATGGCAACAGCTTTTATTAATATGGATCGAGCTCAGGTTAGAAGCGAACTTGGGCAATATTCTGAAATTGAAGTTTTAGCCTTGCAATCTGCGTATCAGACTGTGCGTGTAGCTAGATTTGCCAGCGAAAAAAAACAACGCTTAACCAGAGTTAAATTAGCAGAGGCTATGGGAGACATTGACCAGGCGGTTGCGGATTTACAAGAGCCATATTTGCGCCCTGAGAAGTTCGTTATCCCGGAGTATGAAGCTCTGGTCACAAAGGCACTCAAAGCCAATCAACTGGCAAAAAGCGCCATACAAACCATGCGTTTAAAACAGCGATTACTTAATTTAATTTTGCGCCTTGAGATGCTGGCATTAGCCAAAGAAGATGCTGCAGCCTTAGCTACTTACCGGGATGTTTATCTTGATCGCAGCCGGGCCTTGTATGAAATGGAAGTTAAATCCGATCTGGGGGATTCTATGGTTTGGCAATCACGAGCCTTGATGCAGGAAACTACAGTAGATTTTTGCATTGCTTTAACGTATGCTGAAATAAACGCATTACAAAACGAGCCTGTATGGCCAATAAGCTATTATGAAAATTAGATTTTTTCTGTTATTTATATTTGCTGCCAACGCCAATGCTGCAAGTTATAAAGGCAGGTTGGAATGGGTCTATACAGTGCCCATGCATATTTTAAACAACACGCAAGTGGTAGAGGTGGCGGTAGACAGGTTTCAAAAGGTCAAGAAGGGAGATCTTTTAATTCGTACTAGACAGGATGTGCTTAAAGCCGAGCTTGCTCTGGCCGGGGTGAGAGTCGAACATACTGCATTGTTGGCACAGGATGTTAAACGTGATCTTGACCGGGCGCAGGAATTATTTGACCGTGGTTTAAATTCTTTGGATGAGCTAAAAAAGGCCGAACTTGCCTATGCCAGAGCAAAACTCGGTAAAGCAGAAGCTGCTGCCAAAGCAGCAAGAGTTAAGGCTGACTTGCAACACAGCGAGTTTCGCGCCGCATTTGATGGTATAGTGCTTGATTTAAACGCCAGGGCAGGGCAAATTGTTTATCGCTCGACCCAGCCAATAATTCGTATTGCCCCATATAAACAAATGTTGGCAAGGATTTTAATTGGGCCGCGACAGATGAAAAAATACAAAGTCGGGCAAAAAGCCAAAGTGATAATCTCCGGTAGTAAAACAAAAAACGCAAAAATATACCGGGCAGGCTTTGAACCGGTAAGAATTGAAGCCAAAGGAGCTATTTATGAGATGGACCTGATTTTTACCGTCAATGATGAGGATAATCTCAGACCTTCAGAAACCGTCACCGTATATATTCCATAATGAAGCTTTATATTCATACTTTTGGTTGCCAGATGAATGAGTATGATTCTGATAAAATGCGGGATGTTCTTAAAAAATCTCATGCCATAGAGCCAACCCAAATTGAACTAGAGGCTGATATTCTTCTTTTAAACACCTGTTCTATAAGAGAAAAGTCTGAGGAAAAAGTGTTCTCTCATCTTGGCAAATGGCGTAAATTAAAGCAGCTAAAACCCAGTACCATTATTGGCGTGGGTGGTTGTGTTGCCAGCCAGGAAGGAGAAAATATTCAAAAACGTGCGCCATTTGTGGACTTGGTATTTGGGCCTCAAACCTTGCATAGATTGCCGCAAATGTTGGACAAAATTAGAAATGAGAACAAACCTGTGATTGATGTTTCATTTCCAGAAATTGAAAAATTCGATTATTTACCACAAACTACAACGGATGATGTATCGGCTTATGTTTCGATAATGGAAGGTTGCAGCAAATATTGCAGCTTCTGCATGGTGCCTTACACCCGTGGTGAAGAAATTAGCCGGCCTTTTGATGATATAGTTAAGGAAATCACAGGATTAATTAATAATAACACCAGAGAAATCAATTTATTAGGGCAAAATGTTAATGCTTACTATGGAGTCATGAGTGATGGGCAAAAGGCCGATCTTGGGTTATTGATTACTTATATATATGAAATACTACAAGTTAAAAGAATTCGCTATACCACCTCACATCCTTTGGAGATGAATGAATCTATTTTTGCAGCTTACAGGGAAGTACCGGCTCTGGTTAATCACCTACATTTGCCGGTGCAATCGGGCTCGGACAATATACTAAAGAGTATGAAACGTCGACATACGGTCGGGGATTATCTGAAACTTGTTGAAAAATTACGTAGTATCAAACCAGGTATCAGCATTTCAACAGATTTAATTGTAGGATTTCCGGGAGAAACCAAACAGGATTTCCAGGCCACAATGGATTTGGTTGATAAAGTTAGGTTTGACCGCTCATTCAGCTTTGTTTACAGCCCAAGACCGGGTACGCCCGCAGCTGATATAGCAGATGATGTCTCGTTTACAATAAAGCAGAAACGTTTGTATGACTTGCAAGAGCGATTAAATGAGATACAAGCGGAAATTAGTCAGGGCATGGTAGACACTGAAGAGATAATTTTAGTTGAGGGTAGGGCCAGGAAAAATCCCGGGCAATATATGGTCGGAAGAACTGAAAATAACCGAGTGGTTAATTTTAATGGTGAAGCTGAACTTAAAGGTAAGTTTGTTAAAGTTATGCTAACCGAGGCTCTGACAAATTCCATGCGGGGGGAACTAATTGACCAGGTTTGATTTAAAGCCTGCAGATTCTAACCGTCTTGCCAACATTTGTGGTGCCTCAAATGAACATTTAAAATTGTTGGAAAAGGAACTGGATCTGGAAATTAATAACCATGGCAATAGCTTTAGCCTGGATGGAACTGCCAGTAATATGCGAACAGGGGAAAAAATCATAAAAGATTTATATAGGGAAGCTGAGAAAACTGAAATTACTCCAGACATGGTTCATTTGTCACTGCAAGAGCAATTAAACGGAAATAATCATAACGCTAAAAAATTACCGGAAATAGTTATAAAAACCAGGCAAAAAATAATAAAACCTAGAGGAGAAAGTCAGCATGAATACCTGCATGCAACCGCGCAAAATGACATAGTTTTTGGTATTGGCCCTGCAGGGACCGGTAAAACCTACCTGGCGGTTGCGTGCGCGGTTGGGGCACTTGGTATGCGCAGGGTGCAGCGTTTGGTTTTGGTACGTCCGGCAGTTGAAGCAGGAGAAAAGCTGGGGTTTTTGCCAGGGGATATGGCTGATAAGATTGATCCTTACCTAAGGCCTTTATACGATGCTTTGTACGAAATGTTGGGCTTTGAAAAAGTTACCAGGCTTATAGAGCAGAATATAATAGAAGTAGCTCCGCTGGCATTTATGCGGGGGCGGACTTTAAATGAGGCATTTGTGATTTTGGATGAAGCGCAAAATACTACTAATGAACAGATGAAAATGTTCCTAACTCGTTTAGGTTTTGCCTCTAAGGCCGTGATAACAGGAGATATTACCCAGATAGACTTGCCTGCTAATATTCAATCTGGCCTTAAACAGGCTCAAGAAGTACTAAAGACCGTAAAGGGAGTGCATTTTATTAATTTTAAGCCTCGCGATGTAGTGCGCCATCAATTAGTACAAAGAATTGTTAGAGCTTATGAGGAATTTGTACGTGAATGAAGTGGTGATTCAGTGCCTGGTGGATACTGATTATGTGCCAGATAATTCAAGCTTTGCAAAATGGGCAAAACTGGTTTTGGCAGAGGAGGGCATCAAGGCAGGAGTAACTATTAGGATTGTCGATGAACATGAAATTGCTGAACTTAATAAAACCTACCGTAATCAAGACAAACCAACTAATGTACTAGCTTTTCCATTTACACCTCCTGCAACTGTTAAAGAACAAATAGAACCTGTGCTAGGAGATATTATTATTTGTGCCAGGATAGTTAAAAAAGAGGCCCTGGAGCAAGGAAAAAAAATACTCTGGCATTTTGCCCACATGACAATCCATGGAGTTTTGCATCTTTTAGGGTTTAATCATCAGAATGCTGTAGAAGCTGATAATATGGAAAAATATGAGATAATCCTCATGAATAAGCTCGGTTATCCTGATCCGTATGGTTGAATCAAGGCTGGAAAGTCAAACAGCTCTTCTCCCAGTCTGAGAGAAGAGCCTGATGACTAAAACCCTAGCTGATGGAAATTTGCTTAGGCTTTTGTTCTTCGCCTTTAGGCACATCCAGCTTTAGCACTCCGGCATCATACGATGCTGAAATCTTGTCAGATTCAACATCTTTCGGCAAAGTAAAGCTTCTCACGAACTCCCCGTAGGAAATTTCCACCCGATGATATTTATTATCTTCATCTTTTTCTTCCTTCTTCATCTTTTTTTCACCCTTGATAGAAAGAATTCCGTCTTTTACCGAGATGTCCACATCTTCTTTATCTACTCCGGCTAATTCTATATCAATCGTGAATTTGTCATCTGCCTCTGAGATGTTTACCGCAGGCGCCCACGGCTCGGATTGCTTATTGCGCCGATCAAAAATTGTTTCCATTTCCCTGAATGGGTCCCAAGTTGCTAAATTCATAATATTTCTCCTTTAAAAAAAACTATAGCAATAAGATGGGGCAATATTTTATTATTTCAAGTAGGGTAGTTAATTATTACGAGTTTGAGGCCAGATAGAACATTAAAACTTATCATTCTATTATCTTTTGCGCCAATATATGTACAACTTTGGCATAGCGATTGCTATTGTTATAGCGCTTTATGATTTTAAAATTATGGTGTTTTTTATTGCCAACCATTACCTTGACTCCACGTTTCCAGCCTTTGCGTTTTAAGTAGTTGGCAATGCTGCCAATAGCATCAATTTCATTCCATAAGTCCTTTTTGCCATTGCTATCAAAGTCAATCGCGTATGTTCTATAACTACTGGGCATAAATTGCCCATAGCCCATAGCACCGGCATAAGAACCATTGAGGGTTACTGGATTAATTTTTTGACTTCTGGTCATAAGCAGGAAGTTTTTAAGCTCGGAGGTAAAGTATTTGGAGCGCTGTGGAAAGCCAAAGGCAATGGTAGCTAGGGCGTCAATGACTCGATCTTTGCCCAAATATTTGCCATATTTGGTTTCAACTCCAATTATTGCTCCTATATATTTTGCTGGTACGCCATATTTTTTTTCCGCGCGTTTTAGGTGTTTTTTATGTTTACGCATAAACTTTTTGCCATTGGCTATGTTATCGGCATTAATAAATATTCCTTTATACCAGTTCCAGTCGCGCGAATGTTCTGCGATATTTTTCTTGGGATTACGATATTTGTTAAGAATATCCTTGCGGTTTTTAACTTTTGAGAACAGTTTGTTTAACTTGCTGCGGTTAAAATTGTGCTGCTTTACCATTTGATTGATGAACCTTTTTGCTTTGGCCGAATTGGCAAAGTCGCCGGTTAGCGCATTTTTGGCATAAACGGGGAGGCTATGTGACAGGGTTAAAAATAATAATCCTAGTAAAAAGGATATATTTTTTAAAAATGTTTTATATTTCATAATAGTACAGCAAGTTATTAAATAATTAGATTAATCATAAAAGGATCCTTTAGCCTGTTTCATAATATATAATTTAACATAATATATATTATGCGAACTAATATATGATCTCAAGAACCTCAACTTCCTTAACTCCAGACGGGACCTTAATCTTCACCACATCCCCAATTTGCTTGCCAATTAGAGCTTTGGCAATCGGCGAATTAATAGAAAGCTTGTTTTTATTTATGTCAGCTTCAATATCGCCAACTATTTTATAAGTATTTTCTTCATCAGTTTCTATGTCGACAATATATACAGTTGTGCCAAAAACCACTTTATCGGTATCAGGTAGATTTTTGACATCAATTATATGCGCGTTGGATAACTCTGATTCAATTTTGGCAATTTTGCTTTCTAGGAAGCCTTGTTGTTCGCGAGCTGCATGATATTCGGCGTTCTCTTTTAAATCACCATGTGCTCTGGCCTCGGCAATAGCCTGCACAATTGCAGGACGTTCAAGCTTTTTCATCCGTTCAAGCTCTTGTTTTAACTGCTCTGATCCTTCCAGAGTTAATAAAATTCTGCTCATGAGTGTAACTCTTGAAGATTTCTAACCTCTGTTGAGTTGCTTTTTTCTAAACTCGCAAGCAAAGCCCTGGCACCTGCTATAGTTGTATAATAGGTTATTTTATTATTTAAAGCTTCTCTGCGAATAGAAAATGAGTCCGCAATAGCCTGTTTACCTTCTGTGGTATTAATAATAAGGTCAATTTTTGCGTTTTTAATCATATCTACAATATGTGGGCGTCCTTCATCAACTTTATGTACGATTTCGCACTCTATCATGTTTTCCTTAATAATTCTTGCAGTGCCGGTAGTTGACAAAATAGAAAAATTGTTTTCAACCAGAGCCTTGGCTATAGGTGCAACAAAATCTTTATCAGAATCCTTGACGCTCAAAAAAACTGTGCCACTTGTAGGCAAGGTATTGCCTGCAGCCATTTGTGATTTGGCAAAGGCCTCACCAAAGCTCATACCTACTCCCATTACCTCACCGGTCGATTTCATTTCCGGGCCTAATAATGAATCTACTCTAGGGAATTTGACAAATGGAAAAACCGCTTCTTTTACTGAGTAGTGTTTGGGAGTTATCTCCTGTAAAAAACCTTGTGTTTCCAGCGAGACCCCGGTCATGCAGCGAGCAGCAATCTTGGCCAATTGCAACCCGGTTGCCTTGGACACAAAAGGTACAGTGCGTGATGCCCGGGGGTTTACTTCCAATACATATATTTTTTCATTTTGCACAGCAAATTGTATATTCATCAGCCCTAAAACCTTAAGTTCTAGCGCCATGGATTTAGTTTGCGCGCGTAATTCATCCTGTACTTCCTTAGATAAATCAAATGGCGGCAACGAGCAAGCAGAATCCCCGGAATGCACCCCGGCTTGTTCAATATGCTGCATTATGCCGCCAATCAAAACATCTTTACCATCACATATGGCGTCAACATCAATCTCGATTGCATCATCTAAAAATTTATCCAGTAATACCGGCGACTCATTGGAAACTGTAACAGCCTCATTAAAATACCACGATAAATCTTCATCGTTATGGACTATTTCCATCGCCCGCCCCCCTAGCACATAAGATGGTCTAACTACTAATGGATAGCTAATTTTTTTGGCAAGTTCTAACGCCTCATCCACAGCTCGGGCCGTAGCATTTGGCGGTTGCAACAAATCAAGTTTGCATAACACCTGCTGGAATCTTTGCCGATCTTCGGATAAATCAATTGCATCCGGTGTAGTTCCAATAATTGGTACTCCAGCGTCCTCCAGACCTTTGGCAAGTTTCAGTGGGGTTTGTCCGCCATACTGCACTACTACTCCATAGGGATTTTCAATTCTGACTATTTCCAACACATCCTCTAAAGTTAGCGGTTCAAAATAGAGTCTGTCAGATGTATCGTAGTCAGTTGAAACCGTTTCCGGGTTGCAATTAACCATAATGGTTTCAAACCCATCTTCGCGCATCGCCAAAGCTGCATGTACACAACAATAATCAAACTCAATCCCCTGCCCTATACGATTTGGTCCGCCGCCTAAAATCATGATTTTTTGTTTGTCAGTCAGTTCGGCTTCACATTCTTGCTCATAACTGGAATACATATAGGCAGTAGCACTTGGAAATTCTGCCGCACAAGTATCAACGCGTTTATAAACCGGATGTAAATCAAGCTCATGCCGTTTAGCTCGTATCTTGCTTTCACTAACACTCATGAGTTTTCCCAGCCTTCTGTCAGAAAAGCCCTTACGTTTAAGACCCAGTAACAAATCCCGATCAATATCAGACAAGAACTTATCTTTTAACTCGTTCTCAATTTGCACTATATCGTGAACCTGATATAAAAACCAGGGGTCAATTGCCGTAAGCGCAAATGCTTCGTCTATGCTGTAATTAGCTCTAAACGCATCTGCCAGATACCAAATTCTGTCTGGGCCTGGAATGCTTAAATTTTTACGGAAAATCTCTTTCAAACAATCCGACTTTTGCGTAAGCTCGACCTTTTCATCCAACCCATCTACCCCGGTCTCCAGCCCGCGCAAGGCTTTTTGCAAAGATTCTTGAAAAGTCCGGCCAATTGCCATCACCTCACCTACAGATTTCATTTGCGTAGTAAGATAGGCTTCGGCCTGAGGGAACTTTTCGAAAGTAAATCGTGGTATTTTGGTTACTACATAATCAATACTTGGCTCAAAAGATGCTGGAGTAGCTCCACCTGTTATGTCATTTTCAAGCTCATCCAGGGTAAAACCTACTGCGAGTTTGGCTGCAATTTTAGCAATTGGAAACCCTGTCGCCTTTGATGCTAATGCTGAAGAACGTGAAACTCTGGGGTTCATTTCAATAATTATCATCCTGCCATTGGCAGGATTTATTGCAAACTGCACATTGGCACCACCAGTATCAACCCCAATCTCCCTAAGTACTGCCAATGAGGCATTACGCATAATCTGGTATTCTTTATCAGTTAAAGTTTGCGCCGGAGCTATGGTGATTGAATCTCCGGTATGCACTCCCATCGGATCAAAATTCTCAATCGAGCAGATAATTACGCAATTATCCTTTTTGTCGCGCACTACCTCCATTTCATACTCTTTCCAGCCTAGAACCGATTCTTCAATCAATAACTCATTGGTAGGAGATAAGTCCAAACCACGTTGGCATATTTGTTCAAATTCCTGGACGTTATAAGCTACCCCGCCACCTGAACCGCCCATAGTAAAAGAAGGTCTGATGATTACCGGAAAACCAAGCGGCTCTTGTACCTGTCTAGCCTCTTTCATGCTATGGGCAATATTAGAGGCCGGAGTAGCAAGGCCGATTGCGTTCATCGCGTTTTTAAATTTTTCTCTGTCTTCGGCCTTATCAATCGCATCTTTGCTGGCACCAATCATTGCAACCTGGTACTTTTTAAGAACTCCTTCACGCTCAAGATCCAACGCACAATTAAGTGCGGTTTGCCCGCCCATGGTTGGAAGTATGGCATCAGGACGTTCTTTTGCTATTATTTTTGTTACTACTTGCCAGTTGATCGGCTCAATATATATAGAGTCTGCCATATCAGGATCAGTCATAATCGTGGCCGGATTAGAATTAACCAACACCACACTATAGCCTTCTTCACGCAAGGCTTTGCAGGCCTGTGCGCCAGAATAATCAAACTCGCAAGCCTGACCAATAACTATAGGTCCTGCCCCTATAATTAGAATTTTTTGTATATCATCTCTTTTTGGCATATCAGGCAGAACTTGTGCTGGTTTGCATGAGCTTTATAAAATTGTCAAACAAATAAGCCACATCATGCGGGCCTGGACTGGCCTCCGGGTGTCCCTGAAAACCAAACGCCGGTCTATTCTTATGCTTTATTCCTTGTAAAGATCCATCAAACAACGAACGGTGGGTGGCTTGCAAATCATCAGGCAAAGTGCTCTCATCTATAGCGAATCCATGATTTTGACTGGTTATTACAACCGCATTAGTGCCAATATCCTGCACTGGATGATTCGCGCCATGATGACCAAATTTCATTTTAGTAGATTTGGCCCCTGCAGCCAACGCTAATAGCTGATGACCAAGACAAATGCCAAACATTGGGATGTTTTGTTCCAAAAATATTTTTATTGCCTCCTGCGCGTAAAAACATGGCTCAGGATCGCCTGGGCCGTTTGATAAGAACACCCCGTCAGGGTTTAAGTCAAGCACTTTTGCCGCTGGGGTTTGTGCAGGGACAATGGTGAGTTTGCAATCACGATCAACCAACATTCTTAAAATATTTCTTTTAACTCCAAAATCATAAACTACAACATGATAAGTAAAATCTACAGAATCGCCTGGCAAACCATACTCAAGGCTCCAGCAACCCTGCTGCCAAACATAAGGCGTAGTAATGCTCACCTCTTTGGCTAAATCCATTCCACCAAGGCCGGTAAAGTTTCTGGCATATTCCAGAGCTTTAGCTGCATCTGGCTTAGAGCCTGAAATCACGCAGCCTGCTTGTGCGCCTTTATCCCTTAGAATCCTGGTCAGGGCTCTGGTATCTATATTTGTAATCGCAACTATTTGATTTTTCTTAAGATAATCGCCAAGGTCACCCTCACTGCGCCAGTTGCTGGCAAGTCTTGAATAGTCACGGATTATGAGCCCTGCTGCCATAACCTTGGCAGATTCTTCATCTTCGATATTAACTCCAACATTGCCTATATGTGGGTAGGTTAAGGTAACGATTTGTCTACAATAGGACGGATCGGTCAGAATTTCCTGATAGCCGGTCATTGAGGTATTAAAGATCACCTCACCCGTAGTAACTCCATCCATGCCGATAGAATCACCCTGAAATACGCTACCATCTTCTAAAGCTAACAGGGCTTTTGTCATCCCAAGAATTTTTCCTTCACGTAAAAAACGGGACATTAAATCCCGTCTTTAAAGTTGTCAAAGTTGTCGCTAAATTGCTGACGGTGATTGTAACTTAAATTGGAATTTTTTTATTTTAATTTTGCTAAATTATCTCAACTCAAAGCCCCGGAACAGCTTGAGCCCTGGCCTGATACACAGCCAAAACAATGTCCAGCTACCTTGATGTTATTATCAATAGTTTTGAGGTAATTTAACTCTTTGATAGTTAAATTCTCGTTATGGTCATTTTTTACACCCATTTTCAACATCTGGTTAAAATCACAATTATATACCCTGCCTTTCCAGTCTATGCTTAACAGGCTTCTGCACATTACATTTTGTAAATTTTCCGCCCGGTATGAATCTTGCAATAACTGCATATAGTCAAAAAACTGTCCTTTTGATAACAATCTGCTGCCAAACCTTGCAATCGGCAGGTTGGTAAAGGCTAAAAGATTATTAAAACTGATTTTATAATTATCCCGCATATATGATTTATACTCAGCTTCTAGCTTGGCTTGCGGCGGCGGCAGGTGCGGGCCTTGCGGATTGTAAACCAGGTTTAAAATTAAATCCGTATCCTCTTTGCCATAACCTGAAGCGTTTAGCAATTTAAGGGCTTCAATACTTTTATCAAATACCCCTTTCCCACGCTGCTTGTCAACATTATCCTTTAAATAACAAGGCATTGAGGCAAATATTTGAACTTTGTTCTGAGAAAGAAACTCTGGCAAATATCCCTGCCCTGGCTCAAATAAAACTGTGAGATTGCAGCGATCAATTACACCGATATTATTATCTCTGGCCCAAATTATGATATTCCTGAACTCAGGGTGCAGTTCTGGCGCACCGCCGGTCAAATCTATGGTCTTGATCCTGTTTCTAAGCACAAATACCTTAATGTCCTCAACCACCTTAAAACTCATCATTTCCGTGCGATTAGGGCCTGCATTTACATGACAGTGCAAACACTGTTGATTGCATTTATAGCCTAAATTTATCTGCAAGATTTCCAGTTTTTTGCGTTGTATCCTGGGAAATTTAAACTTTTCCAGGTGATTTCGGGTATCTAACATTGTAGTATAATACCACACAAATGCTACGGTTTAATGCTCAAATTTATAGATAATATCCCTCTGCCGATCCTGGCAATTATTGCTATTTTTCTGGGGTTGGCACCATTCGTGCCGGAGCCGCATTTGCTGGAAAAATCCAGAATGCTGATAAATGGCAAGCTTACAAAACCTTTGGATATTTTTGATTTTCTCATGCATGGAACCCCTGTCATATTATTGTTGATCAAGTTATTAAGGATTCATAAATCTTCGTAGCATATCGATCAGTCATGCCGGCAATATAATCAGCGCATAGTCTGGCTTTGGCGCTTATATCATCACCTTTTTGGTATTTAATCGGTAATTCATCCGGCTGGTGCATGAAATGACTGAATAAATGTTTAACAATCGTATCAGCCCTGTTTGACATTTCCCCAACCACCGGATGTTGGTACAATTTTGAATTTAGTATTTTTTTTAATCCCTGATGTTGCCTTGCCATGACAGCAGAAAACCCTACCAGGTACGAATCATGTTTTCTAACATCATAAATAGAATTAGGTTTATGTTTTAATATGTTGTTTTTACTATATTTAACAAGATCAGTTATTTGAGAGTGAATCATATCACTCACAGTTTCAGATAAAATAACTTTTCGTTTTATTCCGGTAAATTTATGCCTTACTCTCTCATAGGATATTCTGAACAATTCACTGGGCAGCAAAGTTTCCACCTGCAATAACCCGGAGCGCAGTCCATCATCGACATCATGACTGTTATAGGCGATTGCATCGGCAATATCTACCACTTGCGCCTCTAGCGATGGCTGTTGTTTGTGGATAAATCTGAGGCCAAGCTCACCGAGCTTTTTGGCAATTTTAGTTGATGTATGTTTTAGTATACCCTCCCTGGTCTCAAAACATAGATTAAGCCCTGGGAAAGCAGCATATTTCTCCTCTAACAGGTCCACCACCCGCACAGACTGCAAATTATGCTCAAAACCTCCATAATCACGCATACAGTGATTAAGAGCACTTTGACCTGCGTGACCAAAGGGAGTGTGCCCCAAATCATGCGCCAAGGCTATAGCTTCGGTTAAATCCTCGTTTAATCCCAAATTACGAGAAATCGATCTTGCGATTTGTGCAACCTCAATGCTGTGAGTAAGCCGGGTGCGATACATATCACCTTCATGATTGACGAAGACCTGGGTTTTGTATTCCAGACGCCTGAATGCGGAAGAATGTATTATGCGGTCACGATCCCTTTGAAATTCGTTCCGGTCAACCGGACCAGGCTCCTGATATTGTCTGCCTTTAGATTCTTCCTCTTTTACAGCATAAATCGCAAGACTCATAAAAGTCTATCCGCTATTTTTTCCTCGCATTTAACATTTCAATCAACTTTGCTGCGGGAACATAGCCTCTTATCAACTCTCCATTTGCCAACATAATTTGTGGCGTGGCAACTTCCAGCCCCATTTTATGCAAAATCTCCATATGGGTCTTAACTGGATTTTCACAATCAGGAGCAGAGATCTGTGAAATATATTTAGGCTCGATACCGGTGGCCTTGCTGCTAACAAAAAGCCTGGAATTATGTGCGGCAATCGCCTTGGCCTCAGTCATCGCGGCCTGCTGGTTCATTGAGCACATGACCGCCACCGCAGTATGATACGAATCCGTGTCTACCCCGGAGCGAGGATAAAGCATATAGCGTAATTTAACTCCAGCTTTTAGCAGAGTATCTCTTTCGTTGTGAAATTTCTGACAATAAGGACAATCTATATCAGTAAATACCGTAATCACATGCTTGGTTTTTTTAGGTCTATAAACCACCATATCTTTATCTTTCAAGAGATCAAGCACCTGCTTGCGCTTGATTGCACGCAAATCTTCAGTAAGGTCGCGATTCTCTTTTAGATCAAGCAACGAGGTCTGTTCAAATACATAACGTCCGTCTTCCGACACATAAAACACATTAGAACCATATACCACCGTATACAAACCTGGGATCGGGCTTTTTTTTATAATATCAGGATTTTTATTATCAAGTGCTGGCAAAATGTACTTAAGCAGTTTATCTTTTTCCTTCACACTCAAAGCGTTAATATTGCAAGACAGAACTATGGCAACTATAAACATAAGGCTTCTAAACATATTTATCCTCGAGGGTGGTGTTGATGATGTAGGGATTTTAACCTCTCTTTCGCCACATGGGTATAAATTTGTGTGGTTGACAAGTCCTGGTGCCCCAGCAACATTTGCACTGAGCGCAAATCAGCGCCATGATTTAACAAATGGGTAGCAAAAGCATGGCGCATAGTATGTGGCGACAAATTAGTCTTTATTCCGGCAGTTTTTGCATAGTGTTTAATCCGATGCCAAAATGCCTGGCGAGTCAAGGATTTACCCCGATTACTGACAAATATTTCATTGCACATACGCCCTTTCAGCAAATTTTTTCGCGCGATTTTAATATATTTTTCCAGCCATTCGCCGGCAATCTCTCCTAACGGCACCAAACGCTCCCTGTTACCCTTGCCAATAACCCGCAAAACTCCTTGCAGCATATTCACCTGCATTAATTGCAAATTTACTAACTCAGACACTCTAAGCCCACAGGCATAAATTAGCTCCAGCATGGCCTTGTCTCTTAAACCATTATCAGTTGTAGTATCAGGCGCAGCTAGCATCTCTTCTACTTCCTTTTCGGTCAAATCAGTTGGCAGGGATCTGCCTAATTTGGGGCTTGCCAGCCTGGCAGTGGGGTTGTCATCCCTTAGTCCTTCTCGCAGTAGAAATTGAAAATACTTGCGTAAAGATGAAAGATACCTGGATCTGGTTCTAGGGCTTACCGTATCCTGACATGCCTGCATGTATGAGTTGACATCATCATATTGAGCCTTGTCAATTGTCAAAGACCTGGTTTGCCACAGCCAGGCAGAAAATTTTACCAGATCGGTACGATAAGCGTTTAAAGTATGACGGCTTAAGCCCTGCTCCATCCACAAAACATCAATAAAGTTTTCTATTTGTGTGGCGCTGGCGCCACTCATTACAAAATAGCACCTTCGTGTTGTAACAATTTACGTTTAATGTTGACCATCTCACCCGTAGTAGCACCGACAAAACCGCCTATGCCCGATACGCTCACTACACGATGACAAGGATAAATTATCGGTAACGGATTATGCCGCAAAGCCTTAGCCACGGGGCGTGGGTGGCTGCCGATTCTATCTGCCAAGACTTTATAGGTAATGGTTTTACCTAAAGGTATTTTTATAGTTTCTTGCCATACTGATTTTTGGTAATCAGTGCCAATTAATCTCACTTTTATTCTTTTAAAATCAACTCCAGGCTCACGCAAATATTTAAGAATATATTTTATGGTTCGGTTACTGTCGGGGCTTACAAGTTTAGTGCTGGATGCCAGATACTTAATCTGCACCAAAATGTTGTTAAAAAACTTAAAATAGATTTTGCCAAATTTTGAGTTTTTTATGAATTCCTGCTGCACTAAACTTTTTCTTTAATCCTCGCAGATTTACCGGTGCGTCCACGCATATAATAAAGCTTAGCTCGGCGCACATCTCCCTTACGCTTAACTTTTACACTTTTAATTAACGGGCTATGAGTTTGAAACACCCTTTCTACTCCTTCACCGTAGGATATTTTACGTAGGGTAAACGAAGAATTAAGTCCACGATTACGCCTGGCAATACAAACACCTTCAAAGGCTTGCAGTCTTGCACGATTGCCTTCCTTAACTCTTACTTGCACCACAACTGTATCTCCGGATCTAAAATCCGGGATGTTTTCACTAAGTTGTGCCTTTTCTATCTGCTGGATTTTATCATTCATAACTTTATCTACGTCAATGGGGAGTAAAAACGTGGGAATTGTACGCCAATGCGCACGAAATAACTAGAAAAATATTTTTCGGATAAAGTGTTAAAATTCTCTCTAAATCTATCAATTTAGTGCATTTGATACGTGCAGAAAAAGCCATCTGCAGCAATATTCTCATAATCTCCCTCTTTAACCTCGTGACAGTAAAGACCACTTCTAACTTTAGGCGCAACAATCAAAACAATCTCAGTAGGATTGCTCGCTGACAAATCCTTTGACCATGGTAATAAGTATTATCTTTATATCCAGCCACAATGACCAGTTACGCACAT
>Ga0056111_1000062_pt1 | contig 26014 bp, 26 predicted proteins | sample WorMetloBBELIZE2_FD_83874 | JGI IMG/M metagenome (GOLD analysis project Ga0056111, IMG submission 83874) | Marine gutless worms symbiont microbial communities from Max Planck institute for Marine Microbiology, Germany - Olavius longissimus B... ... | reverse complement strand
TTGGTAAATGCCCGTTGGCTTTTTCAGGATTGGTTTTATTATAACACCATCTTGGAAAAAATCGGACAGATCACATGTTACTAACCTCCGCGCTTTGTAAGAGTTCTTATAAATGGGGGCTACAGCGTTGTATTGCCTAAAAAATTAAAATGGAGATTTCTCCTGCTACGGCTTATAAACATCCGGCAGAGGATGTTGTTAAATTCCTTGATAGCAGTAATGAGCAAGGTCTTGAATCCACTGACGCTATGGCACGCCTTGAGCGAGATGGCGCTAATGAGATTAGCGAATCTGGCGGCAAAAGTTTATTCGCGATGTTCATTACTCAGTTTAAGGATTTAATGATCATAATTTTGCTGGCGGCGGCAGTAATCTCCGGAGTTATAGGCGATGTAAAAGATACCATAGTTATATTGGTTATCATTGTGCTAAATGCCTTGATTGGCGTGGTGCAGGAATATCGGGCCGAGCAGGCCATTGCGGCGCTTAAAAAAATGTCAAACCCGCTGACCAAGGTTATGAGGGATGGTGTTGTAGCAACAATATCTACCGGTGACCTGGCGGTTGGGGACATAGTGTTGTTGGAAGCCGGCAATATTGTGCCGGCTGATCTTAGGTTGATAGAAACTGTAAATTTGCAAATCGACGAGTCAGCTCTTACCGGCGAATCTTTAGCAATCATCAAGCAAAGCCAGACATTAAAAAATACCGATCTTATTCTGGGTGATCAGAAAAATATGGCCTGGAAAGGTACTTTGGTTAATCAGGGGCGTGCCAGGGCAGTGGTGGTAGCTGTAGGTATGAAAACTGAGTTGGGGCGCATTGCCTCCTTGTTGCGTGATGAAACTTTTAGTCAAACTCCTTTACAGAAGCGCTTGATCCATTTTGGTCGGTATCTTGCGATAGCGGTGTTGCTAATTTGCCTGATAATTTTTTTAGCCGGGATTTTACAAGGCCAACCACTTTTATTAATGTTATTAACCGCGATTAGTCTTGCGGTTGCCGCTATTCCTGAAGCTTTGCCCGCAGTGATTACAATTTCCCTGGCGATGGGCGCGCGACAAATGAGTAAGCATAATGCGCTTATTCGTCGCCTGCCGGCAGTGGAAACTTTAGGTTCGGTTACTTACATTTGTACAGATAAAACCGGCACTTTAACGCAAAACAGCATGCAGCTTGAACTGATATTTGCTGATGGCAAGCAATTTAAAAGTTTAAATATGTCTGATCCGGTGTTGCAGCGTCTGGGACAGGCGATGATGCTTAATAATGATGTATCCGAGCATGAAGATAAATTAATTGGTGAGCCTACAGAAATTGCACTGTATCAAAGTGCTAAAAATGCAGGGTTTTATCGTGCAAAGTTAGAGCAAATCTTACCCAGGGTTGACGAAATACAGTTTTCCTCTGAACGAAAATTCATGTCAACCTTACATGCGGATGATTCTGCAAGCGATGCCAGATTATTATTTAGCAAAGGCGCGCCCGAGGTCTTGTTGCCATTATGTAAATCCATATTAACATCAAAAGGCATAGACAAGTTTGCTGCTGAGCCGTTGTTCGAAGAGGTTAACCGACTTGCCGCAAAAGGTTACCGGGTATTGGCCTTTGCCTATAAGGAATTAACAGAACATGATGCTGCAAACAAGCAAAATCTGGAGGCTGATCTGATTTTTTTAGGATTTGCTGCTTTAATGGATCCGCCGCGTCCGGAGGCAACATCAGCTGTCGCAGAGTGTATTTCAGCAGGTATTACTCCAGTTATGATTACCGGAGATCATCCGGGAACTGCGTTAGCGATTGGCCAGCGAGTTGGAATGGCCGGACAAGACAGCAGGATAGTAACTGGAGCTGAGCTTATAAAGTTATCTGACGCTCAATTTGAGCAAATTATAAAATCTGTAAAAATCTATGCCAGAGTTTCTCCCGAGCAAAAAATTCGCATTGTTAAAATGTTACGCCGGCAAGGTCAATTTGTCGCGATGACCGGTGATGGAATAAATGATGCTCCTGCACTTAAGAACTCTGATATAGGAGTAGCTATGGGGCAAAAGGGCACTGATGTGGCGCGCGAGGCAGCCGATATGGTTTTGCTGGATGATAACTTTGCCACAATTGTGGCGGCGGTAAGAGCCGGCCGCAAAATTTTCGCCAACATCAAAAAGTTCATCAAATACACCATGACCAGTAATTCCGGAGAAATCTGGACCTTGTTTCTGGCGCCAATTCTGGGGTTGCCAATCCCATTATTGCCAATACATATTTTGTGGATTAACCTGGTTACCGATGGGCTGCCAGGTCTGGCTCTGGCTAGTGAACCGGCGGAGCGAAATTTGATGCGCCAGCCCCCGCGTCCGCCAGAAGAATCAATTTTTTCTCACGGTATGTGGCAACATATTTTGTTTATCGGTTTGTTGATTGGAATTTTGTCCATTGCCGGACAGGTTTGGGCTATTAAAAGCGGCTCAAGTAACTGGCAGACTATAGTATTTACAGTGCTGACTTTTTCGCAATTATTTCACGCAATGGCAGTACGTTCTGATTCAGCCTCTTTGTTCTCACTGAGGATATTCAGCAATCGCCCATTATTACTGGCTGTAGTATTTAGTGTATTGTTACAGCTTGCAGTCATTTATCTGCCAATATTCAACCAGATATTCAAAACTATGCCGTTAACCGGCTTTGAGCTATTAGTATGTCTGTTGTTGTCCTCAGTGATTTTGCTGGCGACAGAAATAGAAAAAGTTCTGGTACGCTCTGGCAAAATTTATCAAAATTAACGATCAATTCTGGCGGCCATAATTGCAATTGCCTTTTGATAAACTCCGGCTGCGTTCCACTCCTTGATCACTGCAAAATTAGGTTCTCCTGGTTGATATCCCAAGCCACGTTTCCAGCCTTTGGCTTTTAAAAAATTGGCAGTGGAAGCCAGGGCATCTTTCATATTATAAAAATTTACCCTTTTATCACCATTACCATCTACGCCATATTTCAAGGCATTACCGGGCAAAAATTGTGTATGGCCTAATTCTCCGTGTTTGGCGCCTTTGGTGTTGCCGGTAATTGAGCCACGATCAACCAACTTGAGTGCGCCAATGGCATGTGGATAAAAATATTCCGAGCGGCGACAGTCATAAGTTAAGGTTGTAATGGCGGACACTACCGGAGTAGAACCCATAAACCCTCCAAAACCGCTTTCCATCCCGTGGATAGCTATGATAACTCCAGCCGGAACGCCATATTTTTTTTCCAGATTCCGATAAAATTTGCGATTGGCAGATTTGCGTTTGCGCCCTTGAGCCACGATAGTATTTGCCCCGCGTATTCGCATGAACTTTTCAAGAGAATATTTAAAACTTTTTTGATTGCGGTCAGCCCATATTGTGCCGGTTGAGTATTTTGCGTTCGCAAGAGCTCTTAAACCACGTTTTTTTACTCCAACGCCCTTGGCTCGTTTGGCAAATTTGGTTTTCCAGGTATTAAATCCTGACTTGGTATTGCCGCATTGGATGGCGTACACAGTAGACAGTGGCAATAGCAGCAGTAGTGTAATCAAAAATTTTGGCATAGTCATTTTTCTCGCTTCATGTTTTCATAAAATCATTAGGCCCAGTGTAACGCTTTTGATATTAAACTTGTTTGATTATTTAACTTTTGATACATTTGGACTACTATAAAAGCCAGAGTTCCAGTATGAAGGATAAATATCTAAATATTGCGCTGGCAGCCAAGACTGTTGGAATTAAGCGTTCGACCTTGCAAAAAATGATTCATGATGGTGATCTTGAATCGTTTGAGGGCGTGCTTAAGTTAAGTGACTTAAAAGAGGTATGTCCCAAGGCGCATAGTATCGACACCTCACACATGTTGGAAAAAGCCCGTTTTATCAAGGATAATGCCTACGCTAACCGGGTACAGACTGCACACATGCCGGATAAACATACCATGTATTCTCAAATTAAAAAATTACGTTTGGAATTAAAGCTGGAGAAGAAGCGTTCTGTATCTTGTGTATTAGCCATTAATGATCTGCGGGATGAGCTGCTGGCAGCGCGGGAAAAATGTGAAGGTAAGCAAAGGGAGTTGATTTCCAGTTTACTGAGAACTGTTGCAACAACATTAAATTTTGCAAAACGTTGACTCCTTGATCCAGGCGCGTTGGCTGGTTACAGTCGACCCGCAAGACAATGTGTTTGAAAATTACTCGGTAGTAATTGATAATGGCAAGATAACTGATATTCTGCCTACTGCTAAGGCTCTCATATCTTACAAGGCGAATAATAACTATCAGCGTCATTCTCATGTGCTTATGCCAGGTCTTATAAACTCACACACTCACACGCCAATGAGTTTGTTTCGGGGGTTGGCGGATGATCTGCCATTGCACGAGTGGCTTACCCGGCATATCTGGCCGGCCGAACAAAAATGGGTTAGCCCCGAATTTGTCAAAGACGGGGCCGAGCTTGCGATAGCAGAAATGCTAAAAAGTGGCACCACTTGCTTTAATGATATGTACTTTTATTCTGATGTTATAGCTAGATCCAGTGTGAAAACAGGTATCCGTGCGGTTATTGGGCTAATTGTGCTTGAGTTTCCTACTATATGGGCGCAAACTCCTGATGAATATATAAGCAAAGGCGTGGCTATACATGATGAATATAAAAGCTCTGCCAGAATTAGCACTGCCTGGGCACCACATGCGCCTTATACCGTGAGTGATAAATCACTTGCGAAAATTCGCACTTTGGCGGATGAATTGGAGATTCCATTGCATATACACTTGCACGAAACCAGACAGGAAATTGAAGATGCGTTTAAAGATACCGGAGGCAGACCATTTGCCAGGCTTGATTCCTTAGGTTTATTAGGTCCTGGTTTGATTGCCGTGCATATGACGCAACTAACTACAGATGAAATGCAGATTGGGGCCGCCAATAACATAAATGTAGTTCATTGTCCGGCTTCCAATATGAAGTTGGCAAGCGGGTTTTGCCCGGTAGTAGAACTTTTGGATGCCGGAGTCAACGTAAGTCTTGGTACTGACGGATGCGCCAGTAATAATAATCTTGACCTGTTTGGGGAAATGAAACTGGCAGCATTATTAGCCAAAGTACATATGCTTGATGCAAAAGTTCTTGCAGCTCCACAAGTTTTGCGAATGGCCACCATAAACGGTGCCAAAGCCTTGGGGCTTGAAAGCAAAATAGGCTCAATTGAGCTTGGTAAGGAAGCTGATCTTATTACCCTGGATATGACAGAAGCTGGTGCCATGCCAGTGTACAACCCGGTCTCACACTTGGTGTATAGTACTAGTCATTCACAGGTTACTGATGTCTGGGTAGCGGGTAAAATTTTACTTAAACAGCATGAGCTTATGACCATTGACCTGGCAGAAATTGCAGAAAAGGCTTATGTTTGGTCTAATAAAATTTCGATTTAGAGCTTGATTTGTGTTAAAGTGAAAGAGTTTATATCAAGTTGTTAACATGAAAAAGGCATTGGTAATGATAGTCGCAATTTTATTGATCCCAGTATTTATGTGGTTGGTAAATGCTCACTATCACAAGCATAATAAATACAATCTTTTACAGGAGGCTAATGGAGTTCTGGTAAAAAATGGTTTGGAACGAGCCAATGCCTCACTTGAATACATGGACGCGAGTCTAAGCGGGGTGGTTGCAAGTTTTGCCGAACGGGAAGAAGCGCAAAAGCTGGTAGATGATATTCATGGCATAAGAGTAAGGCCGGAAGACAACAAGATTGAAGTGGCAGGTTGGCTGCAGATGCAAAAAAGATCAGATGGAACATTTACTTCTGATGGTTTGCTGCCTGAAGAATTGTCAGATCATGTTCTACTTGAGTCATTATCGGGTGATGACAACAATATAGAGTTCAAGAAAAATGTGACAAATCCAAAAGCGCTTACACAGGTTGATGATAACGAGTTTGGGGAGTTGGTATTTGGCCCCACAGGCAAGCGGACGCTGGAGCTTCGCGAGGATGATATTGTTATTAGTGGTGACAGCACTTTGAATCAGCAGGCCGCCTGGCAGGAATATGCGGATGAAAATTTATCCGACGTTGATCTGGAGTTTAATACTGATATTTACGCCTCGCAATATCATATGCCGGGATATAAATATCAATCCAGCATAGATGAGGCCGCTGCGAATGATCTTGCTGCCAGACTAAAAGAGCAAACTATATATTTTGATAGTGACTCACCGGACATTAGTGAAACAGAAACAGACAAGGTTCTTGAGTTGGTGGAAATTATAAACGGAGCGGATGAAAGAGTAGGGTTTGTAGCTGGAGGGCATGCAGATGCCACTGGAAGCGCCGCACAAAATATGAGGCTTGGCAAGGCGCGGGCTCAGGCTCTATATGATGAATTAAAAGGGTACGGAGCTGATATCAGTCGTATTGAGATTGTGAGCTTTGGTGCCACTCAGGTTATAGGTCAATCCGACAGCGAGGAAAGTAAACGCTTAAGCCGTCGGGTTGAGGTTCTTATCAAATAAAATTTGAGTAGTTAAGTTTATGGATGCAATAAGTTACTTTTTCTTAAATAGCGGAATTCTGCTATTTGTTCTGGCCCTGATATTCTTTATTCTAGGTTTTATCTTTGGTCGTCTTACTAAAACTGATAATTGTGAAGAGTGTGAGCAAAAATTAAATTCAGCTCGCCAGCAAGTAAGATATTTAGAGCATAAGCTCAAATCACATGAATCCAGTGTCGAACCCCCGCCAGGAGCGGTGCGGGATGAAAAGCTAGGCATTATTTATACTGAGACCCCGGATACCGCTGATGATCTTACTGAAATAGTCGGGGTAGGGGAGGAACTGAGCCGCAGGCTAAATGAGTTTGGCGTTTACACTTATCGGCAGATCGCTTCATGGGATAGGGGTAATGTAAGGGAATTTGGTGAAAGGATTGCGTTTAAGGATCGGGTTGATCGTGATAACTGGATAGGTCAGGCTCGTAAGCTGCACGTTGAAAAATACGGGGAAAAGCTTTAACTTATAACACAGCTACGCTTTTAACTTGGGCAAATACCTTTTTGCCCTTAGTTAGGTTAAGGCCTGCCGCAGATTTTTTGGTTATTCGACTGATTATTGGTACATTATTAGTTACAAGTCGTACTATGACCTGAGATGGTCCTGCTTCAGCAATTTTGTCTACGAGCGCCGGGAATATGTTCAGAATGCTGGTGTTTTCCTGCTTGTCAAGTGTCAGGCTAATATCGCGCGCAGCCAGGAGTAGGCGCACTTTAGTATTTTGGGCCAAGTTTTTACGTGTTATGGTTATCATGCCGCCGGCAAACTCAAGGTAAGTTAGATTAAATTTGGTATCGTGCCCAAAAACCTTGGCATTAATAATCGATCCGGCATTATCACTATGAGCCAGGGGCAGGTTTAAACTGCTAAAAGCTTCCTGCACGCTTAAACTGGCAACAATTTTGCCAGTTTCCATCAATGCTACATTATCAGCCAGGCGCGCCACCTCATCAGTGGCATGACTTACATAAATGATAGGAATATTAAGTTTCTGATTAAGGTTTTCCAGATAAGGGATTATTTCCTGTTTGCGTCGCATATCTAAATTAGACAATGGTTCATCCATTAGTAGAACTTCAGGGTTTAGCGCCAGGGCCCGGGCAATTGCAATTCGTTGTTTTTCACCACCGGATAAGGTATCAGGCCTACGTTTGAGCAAATTGCCAATGCCAAGTAACTTGATTGAATCTGCCAAAGTTATTTTTTTGACGGATTTTGCAGTTCTTTTTACTCCATATTCAAGGTTTTGCCTTACATTTAGATGTGTAAACAACCTCGCTTCCTGAAAAACATAACCTATAGGGCGTTTATGTGGTGGAATAAAACTTTTGTCATCCTGCCAGATTTCATTGCCTACTTCCAGTTGATTCCCAGGATATTTGTCAAGTCCGGCGATTATGCGTAACAAGGTGGTTTTACCACAGCCAGATGGTCCAAAGATTGCGGTGACACCTTCATCCTGGATGGCAATATTGGTATCCAGAACAAAATCTGATTGATTTACGTAAAATTTACCTTTAATCAATTGCCAAATACTCGCAGCCGATGGTTAAAGGCATAAACCAAAACCAGCAATAAAAAGGACAATATTAAAAGCCCGCCGGCAAGTATATGGGCCTTGGCATATTCTAAGCTTTCTACATGTTCATAAATAGCAATAGACAAAACTTTGGTTTCTCCTGGAATACTGCCGCCTATCATCAGCACCACGCCAAATTCGCCTATTGTATGGGCAAACCCAAGCACCATGGCGCTTAAAAGACCGGAGCGAGCCAAAGGTAGAGCTATGGTGAAAAATCGGTCTATAGGGCTGGCGCGCAAGGTTGCCGCCGCTTCCAGAGGTAATTGACCTATGCTATTAAATGCATTTTGTAGAGGTTGAACCACAAATGGCATTGAGTAAATAACAGATCCGATGACAAGACCGGTAAAGGAAAAAGCTAAAGTAGTGCCGCCGAAAAAATGTGTTAGTTGTCCCAATGGCCCGTTAGGCCCCAGGATAATAAGTAAGTAAAATCCCAAGACTGTAGGAGGCAAGACCAATGGCAGGGCTACCAGTGCTTCAAAAATAAATTTCAAGCGCCAGCGACTGCGAGCCAGCCACCAGGCAAATGGTATGCCTAATAATAAAAGAATCAGGGTGCTGATAGCGGCCAGCTTGAGCGTTATAAAAAGAGCGTTTATATCCGCTTCATTTAACATTTGCAGTATCGTACCCGTAATCACGGATCAGCCGCAAGGTGTTTTGCTCTTGCATAAAGCTTATAAACTGGCGGGCAGCAGGACTATCTTTCAGTAATATTGCCTGTTGCTCAATGAGAGGATATAAATTTTGCGGCACCAACCAAAAGGAGCCAACTACAGATTTGTCGGGATTTTTTATTTGTGAGTAGGCAACAAGTCCTAACTCAGCGTTTAGGCTTTTAACAAATTGAAAGGTCTGACTTATGTTTTCGCCTTGTATCAGGCGTTTTTTAATGGTATGCCATAAGCCGATTTTTATCAGCAGGTTTTTTGCAGCCTTACCATACGGGGCAAGTTGTGGATTGGCGATAGCCAGATATTTAAAGTTGTTGGCGGTAAGCACCTTGCCGTTGGCATCAACATACCTGGCTTTAGGACTCCATAAAACCAGTTTGCCAATAGCGTAAGTAAAACGGCTGCCAGCAATTGCCAAACCTTCGGTTTCGAGTAGTTCAGGTCGCACCGAATCTGCAGCAAGCAATATGTCAAACGGTGCCAGATTTTTAATTTGCGCATAATGTTTGCCGGTAGAGCCAAATATAAGCGCAACTTTATGTCCGGTTTTTTGTTCAAATCTATTGGCAATAGTACTTATAGGGTTTTTGAAATTACTGGCAACAGCCAGGTTAATTTTTGCGGCATCAAGTTTGGTTGAATTTAGCAACAAAAAACCAAGCAGTATAACAATTTTCATATTCTGCATTTTAACGGTTAGCAAGAAACAATGCCCGGGTTAAAATTCTGGCATATTGAGCCTGGTTTTAGGCAGATCTGGTGACATATGCTTAATTATTTAAGAAGTACGAGCGGATGCTATTTTGAGTTAACAATTAACTGGAAAAACACAGAGTCTCTGTTGTATGATTTAGCGTTGCTATTTAAACTGATTATGCTATGAATGATAATGTAAAAAAATACATGCAAAATATTGGCGCAAAGGCCAAAACAGCCTCCAGGCTAATAGCTGGTGCGGATACCAATAGTAAAAATAACGCTTTGAATTTTATTGCTGCCAGCATTATTGATAATAAGTCTGAGCTTATTGGCGCAAATGCCAAAGATTTGGCTGCCGGTAAGGCAAACGGACTGGATGCGGTTTTGCTCGACAGATTGGAATTAAATCACGAGAGAATTCAGGCCATGGCGGATGGTTTAAGGCAAATTGCCGCTTTGGCAGATCCGGTAGGGGAAATTACCGATCTTAATTTCAGGCCTTCAGGAATTCAGGTAGGCAAGATGCGGGTACCGCTGGGAGTAATCGGGATAATTTATGAATCTCGCCCCAATGTTACCGCTGATGCTGCTGGTTTATGTCTTAAGTCCGGCAATGCTACAATTTTACGTGGAGGTTCAGAGGCGATAAACTCTAATCAGGCGATTGGCAAGTGTATAAAGCAAGGGCTAAAGCAGGCCAAGTTGCCTGAAGACGCGGTGCAGATAATAGAAACCACTGACCGCGTGGCAGTTGGAGAGTTAATTACCATGCAGGATTATGTGGATGTGATAGTGCCGCGTGGCGGCAAAGGTTTGATAGAACGTATAGCAAATGAAGCAAGAGTTCCGGTTATCAAGCATCTGGATGGCATTTGTCATGTGTATATAGACAAGTTTGCTGACAAGGACAAGGCAGTTGCCGTAGCGTTTAACGCCAAAACCCATCGCTATGGGGTTTGTAACGCAACTGAGACTCTGTTAATAGCAGAACAGGCTGCCGGGGATGTGCTTCCAGAGCTTGCGGGCAAATATCAGGAAGCTGGAGTTGAGTTAAGAGGTTGTGAAAATACTCTTAAGCTGTTACCTGATATAAACCAGGCATCAGCGCAAGATTGGCAGACTGAGTATTTAGCGCCGATTTTGTCAATTAAACTTGTAAGCAAGGTTGAAGAAGCTATAGAGCATATTAACAAGTATAGCTCGGGACATACTGAGTCTATAGTTACGGAAAGTTACACTATAGCGCGCAAGTTTTTAACCGAGGTGGATTCAAGTTCTGTAATGGTTAATGCCTCAACCAGGTTTGCTGATGGCTTTGAATATGGTTTGGGTGCGGAAATTGGTATTTCCACCGACAAAATACATGCTAGAGGTCCGGTAGGGCTTGAAGGGCTTACTTCACAAAAATTCATCGTGCTGGGCGATGGGCATATAAGAGTTTAGTCACGCCTTATATTTTAATGCAATATCTGATAGTAGCTTTTGGCGGTGCATTAGGTGCTATGGCGCGTTTTGGCGTTTCCCGAATTGTAACTGCAGTCTTGCCGATAGGTTTCCCCTGGGGAACTTTGACGGTGAATGTTTTAGGTTCATTTTTGGCAGGAATTACATTCGGAGTAATTTTACAACGAGCTGATGTCCTGAGTGAAGAGTTGAAGTTATTTGTCATGATTGGCTTTTTAGGTGCGTTTACCACTTTTTCTACTTTTTCTTTGGAAGTGGTGGAATTATTACAACATGGTATGTGGCTTAAGGGTTTGTTAAGTATTTTATCCAATGTGTTCGTATGCGTATTATTGGCATGGTTGGGAATATTTTTGATGCAAAATAATGCTAGATTCTAAGCTAATAAGGAACTCGCTGGCTGAGGTGGCGGAAAAATTGGCCACGCGCGGCTTCGCTCTTGATCTTAAGAGGTTATCTGCTTTTGAAAATTCCAGAAAAAAATTGCAAACACAGGTTGAAGGTTTGCAAAGCAAACGTAATAGCATATCCAGAGAAATAGGCAAGACCAAAGCTGCTGGGGATGATATTACCGGGTTTTTATCCAAAGTGGAGAAAATAAAGGATGATCTTAAAATTCTAGAGGAAAAATTAAGCCAGGTACAATCTGATTTGCAAACTGAACTTGCCATAATTCCCAATATTCCACATGAGTCGGTACCGGTGGGCAAAAATGAGGCTGATAATGTTACGATTACAAAATTTGCCGATATCCCTGAGTTTGATTTTAAGGTTAAAAATCATATGGAAATTGGTGAGGTGCTATCAGGTTTTGATTTTACCGCCGCCAGCAAAATTACCGGCTCCAGATTTGTGGTTATGTACGGGGATATTGCCAGATTACATAGGGCATTGATTCAGTTTATGCTGGGTATTCACATAAATGAGCATGGCTATCAGGAAACTTACGTGCCCTATATGGTAAATGCCGACAGTCTATTTGGCACCGGACAATTGCCAAAATTCAAAAAAGACCTGTTCGAACTGGAGGCTGAGGATACTTTGGTTGCGGATGAGCGCAAGCGCACATATTATCTGGTTCCAACCGCTGAAGTGCCGGTTACCAATTTATATCGTGACAGTATAATCGATGATAAAGATTTGCCGCTTAAACATGTTTGTCATACTCCATGTTTTCGAAGTGAGGCAGGTTCTTATGGGCAGGATACCAAGGGGCTTATCCGTCAGCACCAATTTGAGAAGGTTGAGTTAGTACAGCTGGTGCGACCTGAAGATTCTTATAAGGCATTAGAGAGCTTGACCAGGGATGCCGAGGTCATTTTGCAAAAACTTAAGCTCCCATATCGAAAGGTGAGCTTATGCACGGGAGATCTTGGATTTTCTGCGGCTAAAACCTATGATCTGGAAGTGTGGATTCCCTCGCAAAATGCTTATCGGGAAATATCTTCCTGTTCAAACTTTGAGGATTTTCAGGCTAGGAGGATGCAAAGCAGATGGCGTAACCCTCAAACCGGCAATGTTGAGTTATTGCATACTCTAAACGGATCAGGCCTGGCGATAGGTCGCACCCTGGTTGCAGTGCTGGAGAACTACCAGAATCATGATGGCTCGGTTAGAGTACCGAAGGTATTACAAGCTTATATGCAAGGGCAGGGTGTTATTGTAGGTCTTGACAAATAACATAATTAGACTTACCGTGAGTTCAAGGATATTTTAAGGGGGTTAATCATGGTCAGACTGTTTTCGGGGTTAAGTTGTGGTTTTTTGTTGTTATTTTCTTTTAATGTTCTGGCCGAGACCAGCAGCGATGTTGCACTAAGCCAGGATTATTATTTTTACGCAGGTCTGCGAGGAGGTCGTGCGCTTTTGGATAGTGACGAAATTGATGCCAGGCTTGATGATGTCACAGGTCATCGTCATGATGGTTATTATCACTATCACGATGCGGAAAACGATGATGTTGCGTTTTTTTCAGTATTTGCCGGTAAAAAATTCATATACCCTTTAAGACTTGAGCTTGAATATACATACAATAATGAGCTTGACTTTGTTAATCGTAACAATATAAATGCAGATATTAAAAGCAGGCGTCTGATGTTGAATCTTTATTATGATCGGCAAATAGGAAAAAATGTTTTTTTAAATCTTGGTCTAGGGCTTGGCGTGTCTGACAATGAAATATCTGGCAGTGGCCTCGTTGACAAAAGTTCAGAGCAATTCACATTTTCTTTAGGGGTTGGCGTTGTCTTTGAAATCAAACCCAGGATTCATCTGGAAACCGGTTATCGTTATGTAAAATTGGGCGATATAGATTTTATTGACACTGCTTCGGCCAATAAATCTGATGATCTGGAATCCCAGGAATCTTATCTTGGCGTACGATTTTTATTCTAATTCATACTTGGTTATAATTACGCACTTTAGCTTTTTACAGGACAAATTATGGGTTTTATGCACGATAAAAAGGTATTGATTGCCGGGGTTGCCTCTAATCGCTCGATTGCCTGGGGCATTGCCAAGGCTATGCAGCGGGAGGGGGCTGAAATTGCTCTTACCTATCTGGGTGAGCGGTTTAAGGATCGAGTTAAAAAGCTTGCTGATGAATTAGGAATAAGCATTATTGTGCCGTGCGATGTGCGCGATGACAAAAATATAGAAAATACTTTTACAGAACTTAAAAAGCACTGGAATGAGGTTGATGTTATTGTGCACTCGATAGCTTTTGCCAATAAAGAAGAGTTGGCAGGTTTCTTATATGAAAAAACGACGCGTGAAGGTTTTTTAACCGCGCATGAAATAAGCTCGTATAGTTTTATTGCCATGGCGCGCGAAGCTAAAAATATGTTAGGCAAAAATGCCTCATTGCTTACCATGTCTTATCTGGGCGCCGTACGTGCCATTCCACATTATAATGCGATGGGTTTGGCAAAAGCTTCATTGGAGGCGGGGGTCAGATATTTGGCCGCAGATCTTGGTCCTAACGGTGTCAGAGTTAATGGGATTTCAGCTGGCCCTATCAAAACTTTAGCCGCTAAAGGCATTGACGATTTTAATCTTTTGCTTGATTATGCGGAAAAAAATTCACCGTTGCGGCGTAATATAACTATTGAAGAGGTCGGAAATGCCGCGGCCTTTTTGTCTTCTGATTTAGCCTCCGGGATTAACGGTGAAATTATGTATGTGGATGGTGGTTATAACATAACCGGCATGGGAATTCATGGAGTGAAAGGCACCTCATAGCTTTTATGCGTATTGTCAGCAAATGGCAGGAAGGCTTGGCACCGGATGATGCGGGCAAGATAGGCGAGGCTCTAGCTTTTAATACATGGAAGATCGCGGTTAAATCTGTACGCAGTATGCAGGATGAGCGCCTGTATTTTGTTTCTAAGTCGCAAGGTTTATTGGTAATGGCAGAATTTATGATTTTTGCCGTGCACATTGCGGATCGTCTGGCGCATAACAACATGACTGAACCTGACCGCGGCAGGTTTATTAAAACCATGGCTGACAGATGTATCGATGTGCTGGTTGATAATCGCCGTGAGTTACAAGGTCCCGCCGGAGATTATCGGGATAGTTTCGTTAAGGCTTTTAATGTCAGACTTAACGATTATGCTGAATTTGATTTTGATCCCGGGACTGGCCCTGGTTTTAAGTTCTATCGGTATCTTGGCGAAAACATATCAAGAATTATGGGTGATGATCAGAACAACAAATGGGCAATTGATCAAGTGGTGGAGATAGAGGGGCCGGATGTGTACGAATCTTTGCGTAAATCCATGGAGACGCTAAGTGCCAAGACTTGATAGATTTGTTACTTGAGTACCGGGTTATTCTTTGACCACCGCGCCAAAGGCGGGGAGAGGGTGGTTTTGGTCAACGTGGAACTGCCGGGCGTGGAAGATCCGGTTAATGAGGCCAATGAATTTAAACTGTTATGCCTGTCAGCCGGAGCAAGAATAGTTGATGTCGTCCATAGTAGGTGTAGGCAAGTTGAAGCAAAATACTTTATTGGCACTGGCAAGGCCGAACAATTGCGACAAGTTGTGCTTGCGACTTCTGCTGAGGTTGTGATTATTAACCATGATATAAGCCCTGCCCAGGAACGTAATCTGGAAAAACTTTTTGCCTGCAGAGTGCTGGATCGTACCGGGCTTATTTTAGACATATTTGCTGCTAGAGCCAAATCACACGAAGGCAAGCTGCAAGTGGAACTGGCGCAGCTTAGGCATTTGTCAACTCGTCTGGTAAGGGGCTGGTCACATTTGGAAAGACAAAAAGGCGGTATTGGTCTACGCGGCCCGGGTGAAACCCAGTTAGAAAGTGACAGGCGTATGATCGCAACCAGGATTAAAAGTATCAGGCGCAAGCTTGTAAAAGTCGCAAAAACCAGACAGCTTGGGCGCAGGGCTCGCAAGCGGGCAAGTTTGGCGACGGTGGCTTTGGTAGGCTATACCAATGCCGGAAAATCTACTTTATTCAATGTTCTAGTAAACTCTAGAGTTTACGCGGCAGGTCAGCTGTTTGCGACTTTGGATACAACCCTTAGAAAATTCAAGGCATCTAAGCACGTTGAGCTTGTTTTGGCAGATACCGTAGGCTTTATTTCGCGCTTGCCGCATGACCTGATTGACGCTTTTAAATCGACCCTGGAAGAAACCCTGCAGGCAGATCTATTATTACACGTAATTGATGCGGCAAATGAAAATTACCACGAGCAAAAACTCAAGGTTTACGAAGTGCTAAGGAGTATTGGTGCTGGAGATATTCCAGTGCTGGAGGTTATGAACAAAACTGATCTGGTTAGTGGTATAAGCCCTGGAATTGATAACAATGATACGAATAATGATTTGCCGCAAAGAGTTTGGTTATCATCCAAGAAATGTGAAGGACTGGAATTTTTAACTGCAACATTGGACAAATATTTTCAAACCAGGGTACTGCATTGTTGCATGAGTTTATCACCAAAAGATGGTGACATTCGTTCGGTTTTATATGAAAAAGCAGATATAATTAGCGAGTTTTATGATAAGCATGGGCGTTGTCAACTTGAACTTAAACTAGAACAAGGAGTTTATGATAACCTGCATGGTCGGGAGGCTTGCGGGTAATTTTATAAGTTTATGGATAAAGAGAATATACAGAAAATGGCATGGAATGAACCGGGAGGATCTAATGATAAAGATTCTTGGGGTGGCGGCAGATCAGGAGGGGGCTCCTCGCCTGATTTTGATGAAATACTTAATAAAATTAAAGACAGGTTTGGCGGTGGTGGCGGAATATCCGGCGGCCTGGGTTTTTTGCTTATAGGTGTGGTGGTTTTGTGGTTGTTGACCGGGATTTATATTGTAGATCCGGCAGAACGTGGCGTGGAGCTTAGGTTTGGTAAATATACAACTACTACCGGCCCTGGTCCACATTGGCATTTGCCTTATCCGATCGAAAGAGTCGAGATAGTCAATGTCGACCGAATACAAAACCTGGAGATTGGTTATCGTTCTGGTAGTGGGAGGTTTTCAGGAAGTGTGTATGGTGAATCTTTGATGTTGACAGAAGATGAAAACATTATAGATACCAGATTTGCTGTGCAATACAAAATAAAAAGCGCCAAGGATTATTTATTTAATCTGGTATACCCTGATATCACTTTGCGTGAGGTAACAGAAAGCGCAGTGCGTGACATAGTAGGCAAAAGCAAAATGGATTTTGTTTTAACCGAAGGCCGGGCAGAGATTGCAGATAGAGCCAAGACTCTTATTCAGTCAATTATGGATAATTATGGTTCAGGTTTATTGGTTACAAGCGTGAACATGCAGGACGCACAACCGCCAGAGCAAGTACAAAACTCTTTTGATGATGTAGTAAAAGCGCGAGAAGACAAACAAAAGTTTATTAATCAGGCCGAGGCTTATCAAAACGACATCTTGCCTAAAGCTCGAGGCAAAGCTGCCAGAATTGTAGCCGAGGCAAATGCATACCGGGAACAGGTGGTGGCTAAAGCTGAGGGTGAGGCATCAAGGTTTTCGCAAATTTTGCAAGAATATACCCAAGCGCCTGAAGTTACTCGCGAACGTATGTATCTGGAGACTATGGAGCAAGTATTAGGCAGGACAGGAAAACTGATTATGGATAAGTCTGAGAATAATCTTATGCTGATGCCTTTAGATAAAATGCTATCCGGCACTGGTATATCTTCAAACTCAAGCTCCGGTAATGTTGAGAAAATAGCACCAAGGAGATTGCCGGGAGTTAAACGTGAGGTAGAGCGCAGAGCAAGGAACTTGCGGGAGGGCAGGTAATGAAAAGTTTAAATTTATTAATTATTGTCGGTGCGATAGTTGGAGTTGTTATCTGGACCGCGACATTCTTTGTGGACGAAAGGGAAAAGGCGATTAAATTTCAACTTGGCAAAATCGTACAAACTAATTATTCCCCGGGAATTCATTTTCAAATTCCCATATGGAATAACGTGCGCAAATTTGATGCTCGTATCCAGACTTTGGATGAAAAACCTGAGCGTTATCTCACGGCAGAGAAGAAAAATGTTTTGGTTGACTCTTTCGTTAAATGGAAAATTTATGATGAAAAGAAGTTTTTTATTGCAACGGATGGTGATTTTACTCGTGCCAACGTCAGACTATCACAAATAATCAAGGACGGTTTGCGAGGTGCTTTTGGTTTGCGCACGGTACAGGAGGCGGTATCGGGTGAGCGTGAGGAAATTATGCAGACCATAACAAAACATGCTGACAAACAAACAGAAGAGTTTGGAATCAAGGTTATTGATGTCAGGATTAAGCGCGTAGATCTGCCTAAGGAGATTAGCAATTCTGTGTTTGCCAGGATGGATGCCGAGCGTGATAGAATCGCCAAGGAATTGCGCTCCCAAGGCTCAGAAGCTGCTGAAAGAATTAGGGCCGAAGCTGACCGCCAGCGCACTGTCATATTAGCTAACGCCACGAAAGAATCCCAGGAGTTACGGGGAGAAGGAGATGGTAAGGCGGTAGAAATTTACGCTGAGGCTTATGGCGCTAATGAGGATTTTTACAGTTTTTATCGCAGTCTGGAGGCTTACCGGCAATCTTTTACCGGGCAGAATGATTTGTTGGTGCTAAATCCTGATAGCAAGTTTTTTAAACATTTTGATAAAACCTCCAAAGATGTGCAATAAATGGACTGGGTTGATTTTTTATCCGCTTTGGCTTTATTGCTGATTTTTGAGGGCTTATATCCTTTTGCCAGTCCTGATGGTTGGAAAAAAATGATTAAGCAGGTTTCAGAGCTGAATTCACAACATTTACGTTTTATGGGCTTGACCTTGGTTGTTATAGGATCACTTCTTTTATATTTAGTCAGAAACTAAAAGCTTGCAAATTTTATGACTAACCATAATTTGTGGGAACTGCCGGATGGGGTGGATGAAATAACTCTTGAGTTAGCGCAGCCTCTGGAGAGCTTGCGTCGTAAAATTCTGGATGAGTTTAAATGTTGGGGTTATGATCTGGTGTTTCCGCCGTTGATTGAATTTATTGATTCTATTTTGGCAGGTTCCGGTCGTGAACTTGATTTACAGACTTTTAAACTTACCGATCAGTTAAGCGGCAAGCTGATGGGAATTAGAGCGGATATGACGCCGCAAGCTGCAAGAATTGACGCGCATGTGCGCAAAAAAGATGAGCCGGACCGTTTGTGTTATTTGGGGCCGGTATTAAGAGCTAAGGTTGGTGGAGTTGGGGCCAGTCGGACTCCAATTCAATTAGGCGCAGAATTATTTGGACACAGCGGTCTTGTCAGCGATATTGAAATAGTCAAACTAATGTTATCAGTTTTAAGACTTGCCAATATAAATGAGATATCTCTGGATATTGGTCATGTTGGAATATTTCGTGCGATCGTGCAAGAGACGGGCATGTCTCCTGCTGCCGAGCATGAAATTCGTGGCATACTGCAAAGAAAGGCCTTGACTGAACTTGAAGATTATCTGGCCGCTCTGAAATTAAAACCCAAGATAACTGAAATGTTACTAGCCTTGCCGGAGCTTTATGGCGGCAGGGACATTTTTACCACGGCCCGTGCAAGACTTGGCACTTCCAGTTTGGCGATTTCGCAGGCACTTGCTGAAATGGAATCGCTGGCAGATGAGCTGGAATTAACCGATGGCATGAGTTTAGTGTTTGATTTGGCGGAATTACGCGGATATAGCTATCACACCGGATTAGTGTTTGCGGTTTTTGTTGATGGCAAAGGTTCTGCTATTGCGCAAGGTGGCAGATACGATGAAATTGGCAAGGTTTTCGGGCGGGCCAGGCCTGCTACCGGTTTTAGTGCTAATTTGGTAGATTTGGTAAGATTATCGAAGCCTGATTATCAAAAACAGGCAATATTTGCACCATTTGTTGATAAAAATAAAGAACTTAAAGCAAAAATCAAGAAGTTGCGTGCATCTGGTGAAATAGTAATTTGTGAATTGCCAGATCAGCATGGCACGGCAAAAAGTATGGATTGTAATCGGGAGTTAGTGTTCGTTGATGATTCCTGGCAAATTAAAAATTTAACTTAAAGTAAATCATATGGCTAAAAATGTAGTGATCATAGGCACCCAGTGGGGTGATGAGGGTAAAGGCAAGGTGGTAGACTTGCTAACTGATAAAGCCCAGGCGGTGGTGAGGTTCCAAGGTGGACATAATGCTGGTCATACTTTGGTAATTAGTGGGAACAAAACAGTCTTGCACTTGATTCCGTCAGGAATTTTGCGTGCAGATGTTACATGCTTTATCGGCAATGGCGTGGTATTAGCTCCGGATGCCTTGCTTGATGAGGTTAAAATGCTGGAAGACAGGGGACTTGATGTATCCAGCCGCCTTAAAGTATCTTTAGCTTGTTCCTTGATTTTGCCATATCACGTGGCATTGGATCAGGCACGAGAGATAGCAAGAGGCAGGAACGCAATCGGCACCACCGGGCGCGGGATTGGCCCTGCATATGAGGATAAGGTATCACGGCGTGGAATACGTTTGGGGGAGATTTTTGCTGAAACAAGCTTTACTGAAAGGTTGCGCGAGGTGATGGACTATCATAATTTTGCCTTAACTCAATATTTTAACCAACCGGCAGTTGATATTGACAAGGTCAGAGATGAAACTCTGGCGATGGCCGAAAGGCTACAACCTATGGCCTGTGATGTTGCGGATATGTTGCATGTTGCCCAAGATGATGGCAAGAGCATCCTGTTCGAAGGTGCTCAGGGAACCTTGCTGGATATTGATCATGGCACTTACCCTTTTGTTACATCTTCTACCACTACGGCAGGTGGCGCGGCAGCTGGCAGTGGGGTAGGGCCTCTAGATTTTGGCTATATTCTGGGTATTGCCAAAGCCTATACTACCCGAGTGGGCGCAGGACCTTTCCCAACCGAGCTTGAATATGATCTGGCTACGGATAGCGGTGATGCTATTGGTAAACATTTAGGGGGAAAAGGTCATGAGTTTGGCGCCACGACCGGCAGGCAACGACGCTGCGGCTGGTTTGATGCGGTAGCTGTAAGCAGAGCAGTTAGAGTTAACAGTATAAGCGGTATTTGCATGACCAAACTTGATGTGCTGGATGGACTTGATACTATAAAAATTTGTGTTGGCTATAAGATAGAGGGTGAAAAATCAGCCGTGCCACCTTTGGGGGCGACAGAAATCGCCAGAGTGGAGCCTGAGTATGAAGAGATACCAGGGTGGTCAGAGTCTACGGTTGGGGTGCGAGATTATGAACGGTTGCCAGGTAATGCCAAGGATTATATAAAGCGCATAGAAAGTTTGTGTAATGTGCCTGTGGATATAATTTCTACCGGACCTGATCGTGAAGATACCATTGTTTTGCGTCATCCTTTTGCAAGCTGATTAAAAATATGAAAATTGAACAAACGATAGAAAAAATAATGTTTAACAGCCGTTGGCTGCTAGCGGTGTTTTATATTGGTCTGGTTCTTGGCAATGTGCTTTTGTTGATAAAGTTTCTGCAAGAACTTATACATATCGCACCAAATGTTCTGACCTTGTCAGAGGGTGAAGTTGTAGTGGGTATTTTGTCCCTGGTTGATATGGCATTGGTTGGAAGTTTGTTATTGATGATAGTGTTTAGCGGTTATGAAATTTTTGTATCTAAAATTGATGTGGCAGTGCATGAAGATCGACCTGACTGGATGGGCAAGGTTGATTTTAGCGGTCTGAAGTTAAAAGTTATCAGTGCCATTGTAGCGATCTCTGCTATTGAATTGTTAAAAACCTTTATGGAAATATCCGGCAGTCCTACCGATGGAGAAATAAAAAACCTGACCTGGAAGGTAATTATTCACGCCACTTTCGTACTATCTGGAGTTATGTTTGCCTTGATGGATAAAATTGCCGGCGATACCAAAAGGCACTAACTGTTAGAATGGCAAAAAATTCTAATAAAATAAAGCTGTTAGCAAAAGAAAAGCAAGCAGTTAAATGGCTGTCAGTGATTATTGCTTTTCGCATGCTGGGTCTTTTTATGTTGTTGCCAATTTTGGCTTTACATGCCGAGGAATTTATTGGCTCTACTCCGGCGTTGATTGGTCTGGCAATCGGAATTTATGGTCTAACGCAGGCAATTTTACAAATTCCTTTTGGAATTCTGTCGGATAGATTTGGCCGTAAAAAAGTCATGGTGACAGGTTTTTTATTGTTTGCCGTTGGCAGTTTGGTGGCGGCAATGGCTGATTCGATTTATATTCTGATTGTTGGCAGGGCATTGCAGGGCGCAGGAGCGGTAGCGGCAGTAGCCATGGCTCTTTTGGCTGATCTTACCAGAGAGGAAGTAAGAGTCAGATCAATGGCAGTTTTCGGGATCAGTATAGGTTTTTCTTTTATGTTGGCTATAGTTATGGGGCCAGTTTTAAGTGCTTATATCGGAGTTTCAGGAGTTTTCTTTTTAACTGCTATCATGGCGTTTTTAGCTATTTTGTTACTAATTGTAAAAGTGCCAAACCCGTCTGCAAGCTCTTTTCATGCCGAGTCTTCACTAAGTAGTAAACAATTTCTTGAAGTGATACAAGATAGACAGTTATTGCGACTTGATTTTGGTATATTCAGCCTACATATGGTGTTAACTGCCATGTTTATCGTGGTTCCTAATTTGTTGCAGGAGGTGGGGCAGATAAGGGTTGAAACTCATGGCCTTATGTACTTGGTAGTTATGCTGTTGTCTATTGTGATTATGTTCCCGTTTATAATTGCGGCTGAGACTAAGGATAAAATGAAACAGGTTTTTGTTGGCGCAGTTGTGTTTTTAGCACTGGCACAGGTTTTGTTTTTAAATACGACCAATTCCATTTACAGTATAGTCTTGGCGTTAGTGGTGTTTTTTTCTGCGTTTAACGTATTAGAGGCAAGTTTGCCATCTTTAGTTGCCAAGATTGCTCCTATAGATAAAAAAGGTACAGCGATGGGAGTGTATTCAAGTTCACAATTTGCTGGAGCCTTTACAGGCGGCGCGTTGGGTGGTTGGCTGCTTGAGTATACGGCAAGTGTGGATTCTGTGTTCTGGTTGTCATTACTGGTGCTTTTGGCGTGGCTTGTATTTGCTGTTAGCATGCAAAAACCCAATGCTTTTGGTACTACCTTACTTAATATTGGGAAGATAGATATTGATAATGCCAAAGCCCTGACTGCTAACATTCTGGCAGTTCCCGGAGTACGGGAAGTTAAAGTGGCGCCGGCAGAAGGTCTTGCATATGTGCGGATTGCAAATGACAAAATTGACCGGAAAAGACTGTTACAATATTCGATTAATAAACTGGAGGTAGAGGATTAGATATGGCGCGAGGAGTGAATAAGGTTATATTGGTGGGTCATTTAGGGCAAGACCCTGAGACTCGTTATACAGCAGATGGACGGGCTATCACCAATTTTAGTATGGCTACTACTGAAAGTTGGAAGGATCGACAAAGTGGGGAAAAGCGTGAAAAAACCGAGTGGCATCGGGTAGTAATCTTTGGGAAACTGGCTGAAATTGCCAAAGAATATTTGCATAAAGGATCCCTGGTTTATGTTGAAGGAAAGCTACAGACCAGAAAGTGGCAGGATAACAGCGGACAGGATCGCTATACTACGGAAGTGGTTATTGATATTAGTGGCACTATGAATATGCTTGACAGTAAGGGTGGTACTGGTCAATATGATCAAGACTCAACGCCTGCAACTGCCGAGGACAATCCGGCGGCTGCGCTGGCCGAGGATGATTTTGATGATGATATACCATTTTAGTTCAGAGTTTATATCTGGTTTAATATGCAATCTAATACCAGTGAGCAATGGTTAGATATCGAGCAGACTATTGCTTACGCTATAGGTGAAAATTTATATCTGAGCATAACTGATCGTTGTACTCTTGAGTGTGAGTTTTGTCCTAAAACTCAAGGCAGCATGCAGGCGCGAGGGTTTGACCTTACGATAAATCAACGACCATCTGCAGATAGAATTATTGCTGCTATTGACAATGTTACAAATTATAACGAGATAGTATTTTGCGGCTTTGGCGAACCTACCTTGCGGTTTAAAACCTTATTGGTAGTTGCCAAATGGATTAAGTCTGAAGGTGGTAAAATAAGAATAAATACTGATGGTCTGGCTAATTTGGCACATAAAAAAAATATATTGTTTCAGATGCAAGGTTTAATAGATTCGTTATCAGTATCTTTAAATGCGCAGAATGAAAAAATTTACAATTTACATTGCCAACCGCAGCTCCCAGGTTCATACCAAGCCATGCTGGATTTTTTAAAAGAAGCGCCGAAATATGTGCCTAATGTAACCGCAACCGCAATTGATGGTCTAGCTGGAGTTGATATTGAACAGTGTAAGTTTCTGGCTAAGGAGCTCGGGGTTAAATTTAAAAAACGCGTATTGGATATTGTTGGTTGATGTTATACAAAATATCAAAGGTTTTAAACCCTGAAAATCTTGCTGACGTCAGGCAGGCTTTGGAAACTGCTGACTTTGTTGACGGTAAACTTACCGCGGGGCAAGTGGCGCAAGATGTAAAAAATAACCTTGAGCTTGATAAAGGATTGCAGCACCGGGATTTATTGGACCGAGCAGTGATGGCAGCGGTTACGCAAAATCAGGAATTTCAGCATGCGGCGTTACCGACAAGAATTTCCACGCCAATTTTTGCGAAATATATTGCGGGGATGAGTTATGGCGAGCATGTTGATGATCCGGTTATGGGTACATTGCCTGATTTGTATCGCTCTGATGTGTCATTGACCCTGTTTTTGTCAGAACCTGAAGAGTACGAGGGAGGTGAACTTGTAATACGTACCAGCTTTGGAACGCAGGAAGTAAAACTCGTCGCAGGAGATATGGTGGTATATCCATCATCCAGTTTGCATCAGGTTAAACCTGTTATAAGCGGCACGCGTTTGGTGATGATTACTTGGATGCAAAGTATGATTAAAGATCCGGCAAAACGAGCAATCTTGTATGATTTATGGCAAATCAGAGAAGATTTGCTCAATACATATCCAGATGCTGATAATAGCAAGAAGCTTGATATATCTTACGTAAATCTGGTCAGAATGTGGGCAGAACCTAAATGATATGCAACAATTAAAAAAACATCAGTCGTTGTTTATTTTAGCCCAAAGATTGGCTGATATAGGAATTTTATATATCAGCATCAGATTTTTTGTCTGGTGGCTAGGTGAGCCTTGGGTTCCTAAATATTTGACTATAATCTTACTGACAATTTTGTTTTTTACCTTTTTTGCCAGTGAAAATGGTCTTTACGATTCCTGGCGTGGCAGTGAATTTTACGGTGAGTTAAAAAATACGATAAAAGCCTTATTCTTGTCATTTCTGGCGCTTCTGGTATTTACCAGATTTATAAGATTTCCTGAAGATGTTCTTACAGTTTTTGTAATTAAATGGTTTATTCTGGCAACTGTAAGTCTGGTAATTTGGCGGTTTATAACCAGGCTTGGTCTTAGAATATTGCGTAAGTTTGGCTTAAACCATAAAAGGATGATTATATTAGGCGCCGGAGATTTAGGACAAAATATAGCGCGAATAATCCTCAAAAGGCCTGAGATCGGTATAGATATACTCAATTTTTATGATGACCAAATACCGGTTGGTACCGTGGCAAAACATGACAGCAACATAAAGGTTGCTGGAACTTTAGATGATGCGATAGATTTTATCCGAGCAAATCAGGGAATGGTTGATGAAATTATTATAGCGTTGCCATTTAGAGCAGAAGATAGAATAAAGTTCTGCCTGCAGGCTGCCTTTGAAAATTCAGTTCCGGTATCGTTTGTACCAGATTTGTTTGTTTTTGATCTGGTGCAGTCGCGTGTGCGAGATTTCTCGGGAATTCCTTTAATTAGTCTTGCTGACTCTCCATTTAAGGGAGTTGGCGGTTTAATTAAAAAAGTTGAAGATTTAGTGCTTGGCAGCCTTATTTTAGCGCTGATCGCTATTCCAATGTTGTTGATTGCCCTGGCGATTAAATTGACCTCGAAAGGACCTGTATTGTTTAAACAAAAACGTTATGGCGTTGGGGGTAAGGATGTGGTAGTTTGGAAATTTCGCACCATGAAGGTACTGGAAGATGGAGCTCATGTGCCACAAGCTACCAAAAATGATCCACGAGTTACTAAAATTGGACGATTTTTGCGTAGAACTTCGTTAGATGAATTACCCCAGTTTATCAACGTATTGCAAGGCACCATGTCAATTGTTGGTCCAAGGCCGCATGCAGTAGTGCACAACGAGACTTACCGTAAACTAATACCAGGTTATATGTTAAGGCATCTGGTGCGCCCGGGAATAACCGGCTGGGCTCAGATTAATGGTCTGCGGGGGGAGACTGAAACTTTGGAGAAGATGAAAAAAAGGGTGGAGCATGATGTGTATTATGTGCGTAACTGGTCATTGTGGCTGGATATAAAGATAATACTTATTACCATGGTCAAAGGATTTGTCAGCGAGCAATCCTACTGAGATTGTTTTGATTGTTG
>Ga0056111_1000061_pt1 | contig 26991 bp, 39 predicted proteins | sample WorMetloBBELIZE2_FD_83874 | JGI IMG/M metagenome (GOLD analysis project Ga0056111, IMG submission 83874) | Marine gutless worms symbiont microbial communities from Max Planck institute for Marine Microbiology, Germany - Olavius longissimus B... ... | reverse complement strand
CCCTTTATATTCCTGGCTAAATCAGCCATTGTAACGTAGTCATCAAGCCCTAAATCGCTGGCATATCCAGCGGTTTGCCAGTACGGCGGATCGAGGTAAAAGAAAGTATGCTCGCGATCATAGTGTCTTATTGATGCGCGACATTTGGAATGACCAATTTTCACATTTAGATTGAATACGAATTAAATAGATCATTTACACTTGATTTGAACACATGTTTTATTCAAGTGATGATCTAATGTTTTCGGCTAGAATTTCCAGGCAATATTGAATAGGATAAGGGCATTTGCTGCTTATATCTTTAGAGCTTAAATAACGTCTAAACGTCCGCTCATCTATGCCAACTAACTTAGCAAATCCACGCTGGCTCAAATCCGGCTTGCTCTAATAAATCCCGCAGATATTGCGGATCAGGATTATAGTTTTCACAACCTGGCAAATTGGAGTCTGGATTGTTAGCAAATATTTCCAGGCAAAATTGCACGGGATAAGGAGCTTTGCTTTTTGGTTTATTCCTACTCAAATGGTCACGGAATGTCCGCGCAGGGATACCAACTCGCTTAGCAAATCCACGCTGGCTCAATCCGGCTTGCTCTAATAAATCCCGCAGATATTGCGGGTCTGGGTTATGGTATTTGCAATCTGGCAGTCTCATAAAAAAATTATCACTTTTCAATTTAACTAAAACAAGGTAAAATAAGCATGTCCTGTAAATTGCTGTTAGCGATAATAGTCTTTTAAAGTCGCAGGGCATAAGGGCGGGGAACCGCCCTTATTTATACCAATTTAGCCGCACCCTTCTCCGCCACATGTGGGGCAAACCATCATGTCATTATTTAAATCAGCCAAGCGCGCGTTTTTTAGATTTGCATTTTTTTGCAGCAACCACCTAACAAAATCATCATCAGATAAGACATCATCAACATGTACGTCGCTATCATACGCCGCATTAATTACATCAGCCATAAACTTGTTATAAGTCGGATCAACGTAAACCAAACCATCCATACAAACATATCTTTTATCATTTAATTGCATCGCTATACCTCATCCATAAATTTCGAGCTAGTCTAAAATTCAACTTCAAAATTACGGCCATGCTGGCTAACCAACTCATCACGTTTGATATTCATCAACCAGCCTTTAGGCTCTAAATTTTCGTTACATTGAGATTTAGGGAACCAAATTACATCACGCTTAACACCATCAGTGTGGTAGCAACGTAGTTTAACGCCAACCATTATGCCTTTGTCAGTTTCCTTTATCACATTAACTTTGTGATAGCTGTTCTTATAATCCTGTTCAGACTTATAAATGCTCTCGCTTTTTTTGTAATATTCAACCGACTTTTCAAAGGTTTTTAGATTAACTTGGTTGTCAGAATTTACTGAGCGATTCATCATCCAACCTCTTTGACCTTTGTATTCAACCAACTTAGATTTCTTGGTTTCTTTGATAATTTTTACAGTTACTTTTCTCATTTTAATCTCCTTTTAGATTTTATGGCCGCTTAATTGCAACCATATGTATATTATACATATATGTATAAATAAGTCAAGTCTTTTTTTAATATTTTTTTCATTTTTTTATTGATTTTTCCAAGGTTTTTGCAGCCTTAATTAGAGCGTTTTCAATAATTTTTACAGACAGTCCGCGCTGATGGGCATTTAGTTTTTTATAAGCAGCGATAGCGTCCGGATGAATTTTAGGGGAAATAATTCGTTTTTTGTTTGGCATTTTTGGCCTGCCAACTTTACCCGTCATTTAACCACTCCAACATTTTAAGCCACCTTTTATAGTTTAAAGATTTGTGTTTAGGATGATCCACCGCAACACACCAGTTGTGAACATTCCTGACTGAGATGCCTAAAAGTTCCGCCAGATCCTCACGGGTCTTGCCGTGTTCTGACAAGATCCGTTTGAGGTTATCTGGCGTATAGCCTAGCTCATAATCACTCACTATAAAGAGATTCACCTATTAATCTGGCTATTCTTGCAATGTGCGGCGTATATCCTGGTTTAAATGGTTCTGGATTACAAAATTGATACGAACTCATCATTCCAAGCCAAAGATTTTGCCTGCCTTTGCAAAATTTAACAGCCGCTTTAGTGGCCGTTTGTATTTCATCATCACCGGCCTCAGCATCTTTTAAGTCATAATCGCCCAAAAGATAATGTGTGGCTACAAGCTCGTCATTGTCAAACTGCGCCAAAGCCCAGCCGGTGCCTCTGTAAACGTCATGTTCTGATTGATCCAAATCAATATAGGTCATGCGCTCATCTTCTTGCATTCTTTTATTCATTACAAACCCTCCTGAACAGCTGTTAAAACTTCGCTGAATTTTGACTTGCCATTAAAGCCAAAGTCTTGCAAAACTTCCCATATCGCGTCGCGATCTTTTTCACGTTTCTTATAAACATTTGAATTACCGCGAGCCTTGCCATCTATGTTGACTGAATGGCTTTGAATTCTATCTTCGCCGTTATCAGCTATAAATAGCTTGTTGCTGTCGCGAAATGTACCGTTTATATATATACGATCTTCGCCGGTACCAGGGTGAGTCCAAACTCTTAGACTTTTTTTGCTTCTCATTTTAATCTCCTTTTAGATTTTATGGCTGCTTAATTGCAACCATATGCATATTATACATATATGCATAAATAAGTCAAGTCTTTTTTTTATTTTTTTTAATAATTTTTGATAATCAGTTCTTCTGATTTTTTATATTTACCAACCCTAGCCAAGCTGTATTTGATGTTGGTTGTAGTCATATCAAGCCCATTGAACACTTGCCTGATCTCAGGATGGTCATTGAGGCTTAGCAACATCTTGCCCTTTATATTCCTGGCTAAATCAGCCATTGTAACGTAGTCATCAAGCCCTAAATCGCTGGCATATCCAGTGGTTTGCCAATAAGGAGGATCAAGATAAAAGAATGTGTGCGGCCTGTCATAACGTTTAATCACCTCGTCCCAGGGCAGGTGTTCAATATTCACCCCTGTGAGCCGCAAATGCGCGGCGCTTAAATCCTCCTCAATCCTGGCCAGATTCAGTCTTGTTGGAGTTGTAGTGGCGGTGCCATAAGTGCGTTTGTGGGTTCTGCCGCCAAATGACAGTTTTTGCAAATAAAAAAATCTGACAGCCCGCTGAATGTCCGTTAAAGCTTCAGGCGCTTGCTTTTGTTTTAATAAGAATTCAGACCGACTGGAAAGCTCCCATTTAAAACAGTCAATAAAGGGGTGTAAATGGTGTTTAACCACTCTATAAAGATTGGTTAATTCGCCATTAATGTCATTGATTACCTCTACCTTTGATGGCTCTTTCATGAAGAACAAAGCCGCGCCACCGCAAAAAGGCTCAACATAACAAATGTGTTTGGGAAACATCGGCAGCAGCAGCTTCGCAAGCCTGCGCTTGCCACCGTGCCAGGGAATTATTGGTTTTGTCATATCCATACCTTGCCGGTTATTGGGTCCGGCGACGGCTACAACCGCCGCCGGTCGCCCTTGTTATTATTATTTATTCGCGGCATTTAAAAGCTCCTTTAACTGTTCAGGCGTGGTTGTGTGGTCAAATTTCTCGGCCGTGTCTATAATCTTCCCCGCCTTGTCCAACTCCCCGGCCTCAATCAGGTCGGCGACAAATTCACGCGCCATTTCAATCATATCGACATAATGATCAATCTGCGCCAGCATAGCCTCATGCTTTTTGATTATCGCGGAGTTCTTTTTCGGATTAAATTCTCCATTTTTAGCGCGTTCATACTTGCGCTTGTAACGCTCGATTTGCGCCGGCGTTGCTTTATAGCCCAACAACATTTCTAAAAGACCAGCCTGTTTAGCATCACTGACTCTCATCAGCCGGCTTTGAATTGCCATAGTTTGTTGTTCAAGGCTTGGCGGCGGCGGCTGCAGACTGAGTTTTGCTGGAAGATTAATTGTGGTAACTAATGTGGAGGAGCCGTCAGGCAGATAAGCTGTTTTGCCTCGGTGATCGTCCACCGCAGCAACTTTGCCGTTTGTGCAAATTAAAACTTTACCCGCTTGCGCGTTCGGCAGGGCTTTAATTTTAACAATGTGCGGCGGCAGACCAAAACGCTCATCGATGAGTGCCTGGCCTAAAATTTCACCTGTTTTCGAGTCAATTTTTACGTGCATATTTTTTCTCCTAAGCTATTTTGAAAAAAATGGGCAATGAAATATTTTTTGGGCGCGTCTCGGTCGCTCCAAAATATTTAGCGTACGGATTAGCTGGGGAGGTTGAAGTTGAATTTTCAACATAGGAAACATCAGCTTGAGAACCGTTATATGTGGCTGTCAAACCTTTGGCCAGCGAATAGCTCAAAGCCATATGCGGGGCGCCGGTGGATACACCAAAGTTACCTGCACTTAAAAGATGTATGGTGTGATTTTTTAATACATCATGCTGCAAGACTCCAACCGCGCCGCCTTTAAAAAACGCTTCAAACCCCATCAAATCCGGTGTTATCAGCTCGCTGCCGATGATCTCAACTTTTGCAGGGATGTTCGCCGGCTGGTCTTGAGCCGGCAAAGCATTAAGGGTATCAATTGATGAGTTAAAGGCGCTTATTAAACCCTGCAGGTCACTGTCAAACCAATCTTGCAACTCAGGCGTGATCGGCACCGGAGCACCGTTGGCATAAGTCCATTTGACGCTCATGCCGGTTGCGCTGAACATTAGCGGCGAAATTGAGCCAACCGGCATATCATTAAACCCAGTATAGGGGACGGTTTGAGTTGGTGTCTGATATTGGGTAATCTGGGTAATAGCATCCTTTAGCCAATTATAAGTAGTCGGATCGTCCGGATTGAAATCTTTAAGAGGAAGTCCGGCAGCCTTGGCAAGCTCGACCATTGCCCAAACAATGGCATTGCCATCGTCTGGCGACCAGATAGTGTTGTCAACATACATGTTATTGCCGGTGCCGGCATGAACCGCATGCCCTTCAGCCTTAGTGTAATTACGCATTATGTTCTCCGCAATAAATAAAATTAAGTTCAAATCGCGCCGGGGCGATTCTGTCAAATAAGCACTCTAAAAATTTGGACTTGCAGTTTAAAAACCGCTCGGCAAAGACCGGCTTGCCGAACCTGATCGGCTCACAAGTTATCTGTTCGTTACTGGTGGTGATATCGGTGAAACAGTTTTTGAACTCACGCTCAAAATGCCGCTCGCCGAACAAAATCGGCTCACAAATTCGCTCACATTCGATCCCGCCGACATAGATATCCAAGACGCCCAATGACTGACCAAAACGATCATTAAAGCTTTCACGAATAAATCTAAACAGCCTGCGAGCTTTAATCTGCACCTCAAACCCGGCTGCCCGGGCCATGGCGGTTAAAAAACTCAAAGTGCCGATGCTGGCAGTGGAGCTGTCATTATAGTGCAGCTCCGGGTTCGCCAGGCGCAGCAACACCGCGCTAATCCTTTGCTCACAATCATCAAGCACACCTTGACACTCATCCGGCAGACCGACCGTCCGTTCCCACTCAGCAATCGACTCATCACAACATAGATTGGCCGGGATTGAATGTTTGATCGTATCATCGGCAAATTCTTTGGCCGCGGCCAGGATTGCCGCCAGTGCGCGCATAACTCTTTGCACGTTTGAATTTGGGTCACGCGGGAAAGCAAAGCCCGGGGGGAGCAAATGCGCCAAACTTTCGCGGAATTTTTCAGTGTCAGCAGGCCAGTTCATGCTACAAACTCCACATTCCGCGCAACTAAAATTTCAAACTTCCCGGCAATCAGTTTGCCTCCTGGCTGAATCGCAGGGCTCATAAATTCATGAGTGTATTCTCCGCCTGCCACGCTCACCGCCTCGGTCAAATGGGTATGGGGAATGGACAAGCCCGGCCCTGCTTCGCGAAAAAACAAATCGCGCAACTCCAATTCAACCGCCTCCCGATTGGTGGTGTTGTCAGGTTCAAGGCGAATCTGCATATCGACAAAAACCGGCGTTGGAATGATCACAAACAACTCATCAGCCGGCCCGCGATTTGGGTCAGAGATGTAGTCATAAACTGCCTGTTTGTCCGCCTCGGTTGGCAATCCATCAGGATTGTCATCCGCCATAATCACCACTCCGGCGCTACCAGGCCCATACGGGGTGCGTATGCCCCAGGCACGAGTTATGCCGGGCACTTCCCGGGCCCAGCGCTCATAGTCATGCGGCGCACCGCCAAGCGGCGGGTTTTGAATTCTTTGCATTAGCCTGGCCCGGGCTTCATCTTCGGTCTCGGCATCCGTGCCGCGCCGCAAGCCATCGACATCCACCGTAGCCGTTCCATCCACTCCGGCAATAGGATTGACCAGACTCAAGATAACGCCTGCGTCCTGGTTTGTATTCGCTCCACCGGCCTGCGCAATCACTGGTACGACAGCCTTGCCGGTAGCATCAAGCACCCCGGCCTCGGCGGTGACATATTTGATACTGTCAACATCCAGATCCACATCAGCATCAATCACAGCATTGGGCGTACCGGCGAAAACCACCAGACCCTCGGCCGCGTTGGCAGGTTTGATCGCAAGTCCATAGGTTTGCAGCCAGAGCGCAAAGAACTCATCGGTCGCAGTTCTGGGATTAACCTGTTTGGAGAGATAGCGCTCCATGTATAGATAGTTGCCATGCACGCCGGTGCCATGAACGAATGCCAATACCTGATTATTCTCCCGCGCAAGGCGTGCGTCCAGGGCTGATAATTCTTCGGGGTTTTCATAATCCGCCACATCAAGCATTGCCTGCTGTAAATAAAACAAAGCGTTATCAATCAGCTGCTGTTGGTCAGGTATAGTTGGCATAACTTGTATCCTTATGATCTGAAATGGTCAAACCCCAAACGGCAGCATAGGGCGGAGCTAAAGTATCTGCTTTGTATATGGTAATTTCAAGCGCCAGTAGCGAATTTGAACGCCAGTTGCCATCTACCTCAACTCGTTCGGCAATGTTATTATCCACAAGGTGTTGCAAACTTCCCTTGGCCGCAAAGACCATAAAACGGCGAGTCTCTTCGGTGGTTTTGGAAGAATAGCGGGTCCACATCAGCGAACCCCAGTCCGAGCCATGATCATTAAAGTATTCATCGCCACACCAGCCGCGCTTGTTGCTGACATCAAGCGGCAGTTTGGTATCATCTTTGGCCCTGGCATCGCTAAAAAGCGACATAATCACTGCGCTATCCAGTGTGTCTTCACGAATTAACAGACCAGATTCCAGCAGCTCTACCTTGCTAACCAGACCGTCACAATAATCAGCAAATGAATGTAGGGTCTGCTCTTGCGGCATCTCCTTGCCTAAGGCCCAATCAAATGGTATGCCTAAAGGATCGTGGCGGTTTGTGATTATATGTTTGGCAACATCTACGCTCATTGCATGTTGTCCGTTCTGGAACCGCCGGGCAGAACGCCGCCGTGGGTATGATGGGTAACAGTCTGACCGTTATTCTTAATTTCCCCACGAACATGCAGTTCACCATTAACAACGGTTTCAGATGCAGTGATCTCAATATTGCCATCATCTTTTAAATGTACTTTCTGCCCAAACTCTGACCATAACATTACCTCACCGGCTGCAAGTTCACCAGGCCTGCCTTCTAACTTGTTCAACCCCAGCACAAATCTAGTGCCATTAATGCTAAATACCAACGCCGAACCTGAACCGACATTGCCGGCAAGTCCGTATTGTTGATAATTCTCCACATCCTCCGAGACATCTGTCGCATGAATTTCAACTTTAACAAGCTGCATGTTACCGGAGTCATTAGTAACGCTAGCCTCACATCTTTCAACTTTTGCCTGTTTCATTTTTTCCACCCGGATGATTTTGGCGCCGCTGCCTGGCCCTTGTATCCTGGCCATCTGGCAGCGGTTTTTTTGCCTTTTTTCTTATTGCCTTTGCTTTTTTTCTTTTTCTTGCCGCCGCTTGACTCTTTAGGCTCCGGCAATGGAATTTGTTCATAAGCGGCTTTGGGCGCGATTACGATCTCGGTTACATCCGCATTGTCGCGACTTATAGTGGCATTGGCGCTGATAATAAGCATCTCATCAAAATCAAGTCCCAGCACCGGATCTGCCACCGCCACCAATTGATTAGGCTCCCACGGCACTCCGTTGACCTCCCAACCTTCAACAGTATAACTGTATGAATATGCCTTGCCCGCACGGATCCTCGCGGTATGTTCTGCAATCTTTTGCATATGCTCTTGATCGCCACCATCATCGGCCTGGATGATGCAGGGCAGATAGCGTTTAATATCTTTGTCGTATGCCTTAAACTCAAGATCCCGAGCTTTTTTGGCCGAACCATGTTGATTGATCTCGCCCTGGCCTTGAACTATATATTCTGAACAACGCTCGGCATCAGTGCCATTGGCCGACATGGAGATAACGTTCTTACCTACCACCAAAGAGGCGGGGGCTTTCTTGTTACCGGCGGTAGTTAATAACAAACTGCCGTCATTATCGCGGGTTACCAAGACCCCTCTGTATTTACACGCTCTTGATATGGCCTCCGCTACCGGCTCGCCATTTTCAAGCTCGAAACGTTCAAGAGGCTTGCCAATGTCCGCATCATTGGTTACCTTAACTTCAATGCCATAAGGTTTGCACAAATCCCTGGCAATCTGATCAATGCCGACACCGCGCCACTGGCCGCCTTCATGGATTGCAGCAGCGGTGATAAGATCACCTGTGCGATCTCGGCCCTCAACCCTAATGCCATAATCATCATGGCCGTTATAGTAAGGCTCGGCTGCCAGCACTATGCCGGTCATAATTTTGCTGCCGCCGATCATTATTTGTACCTCATCCTGCCTATCTATAGGTGGTGTACCGCCGTCTGGCATGAGAGCCACATTCACGCTAAACCTGGCTGATATCTCTTCAATACTGCGCTGGATTGACGTATCCAGCCAGCCGATGAAATCCTCACCATCAACGGTTAGAGTTACATGTTTTTGGGATGGAAACTTAAACATGGCTAATAACCATTAAAGGCTTGCCGGCCGGAGGCAATAACGGATGTTTAATTGCCGGGTTGTTATAGTAAATTTCATCGGCATAATCGGTGCTGCCATATAGCCTGTAACTTATATAGATAACAGGCTGGACATCGGTCGGCGTGTAGGTTGAAACCCGCCCGTAACTTTGGGAGCTCTCGGTTATATTTGCAAGAATATCGGCGTGTACGGTTTGAAGACTATTATGCAACTCGTAATCCTTGGCCGTATCCAACAGCAAACTTTTAAACTGCTTATGAATAAGCTTACGAATATCCAACGCCTCACGATAGCTAGTGAATTCAAATTCCTGCAGCAAATGACAAGCCTTGAGCATTGCCATAATTTTGATAAACCTTGCCAAAGATTCGGAATTGGCGCGTTCGGCCATTCTGGACGGGGTATTAAACGGTGATTGCGGGGCGTTTAATGCATAGTTAAATAAGGTTTGCAAGCTGTCAAACCCGGCTCTGGCACGAGCCGAATCAATTGTCTGCGGCAGTCTGAATACATCTTCCACATGATCCGCCAGTGCTGATGGATTATCAAATAATGCCTCGGCGCGGCTGCCTAAGTTACGTATAAACTGCTTGATCTTATTAAAACTGTCCTTGCCGCTGTGAATAGTGCCGGCAAGCTCTTCGGCGGCAGTAACTATATCCGCGATTTGTCCAAGCGCGGTATTTTTGATAAAGCCGGCGCCGGTAAAAGATAACGCCGCGCCTAACCAGGCATTGGCGGTATCAATCGCGGATTTAATATCATCCAGAATTTTAAACTTTAAATTAAGGCCTATTTGCGGATACCTGCGCTCTTCAGCTTTAATAAATGTAATATCAAATCTTGCGACGTTGCCCTCATCAATAATAGCCTCACGAAAACTAAACGGGCCGTTAACCCAAACCCTCATATAACCCAAAGTAGGATGTGATAACAAACCTTCGCCGCGTAGCGCTTTAGCCAAAGCATCGCGTTTTTTGGCATAATTTTTGCCGACAACATAGGCCGAGACCCTAAACTCATGCGTGGTCTCGCCCATCGGCTGAATAGTCGGTATATCTTGAAACGGATATTCCCGCACCACGGCATCCCAGCCTTGGGTAGTATCAAGACTGCCGTCAACCTCAAACGGCACATCCTTAAAACTTGCGGCCTGTAATTGTTCAAACCAGTTTTTACAACTCATTGCCCGGCTCCGGTCATTGTGGCCACGGTATTGTAACCTTTGATCTTAAATCCGGTTGGATCTTGAATACTGTCAATCGTAACACTCGTGCCATTTTGAGCCTTAAGGCTTAAATTAATTTGGCCTGGTGTTTGGCGCATTTTATTCACTACCGCCAACGCGCTTTGTTGCGATGAACTTTGAATTAAGGCATTACCCTGCGCCTTGGCCTCGGCGTTATGCCGGCTCATCGCCTGCTGCATGCGTTCTAGGGATGGAACATGTTTCGGGGCTACCGGAGCTTGCAGATTCTTTGGAACTGGAAGCCCATGTTTTTTGTAATGCGCTTCTTGTAAGAGTCTTTTTTGTTGCAAAGTGCTAGAACTGTCTTCTTGCAACTCGTGGACCAACATCGCTACACCCAAAGCCTGGCCAACTACAGGGATGGCCCGCATAGCACCACGTTTCATAAATGCACGAGCTCCCGTTTTGCCGCGAGCCCCTGCCCCAGATCCAGCCGCTGCCGCAGCTGTGCCAGCGCTTGAAACCCTGCCTCTGCCGCCTCGTTTGCCTTTGCCCTTGCCAAAACTTATATCTCTCACATACATCGGATTCGCAGGACCGCCGCGCTCAAGCAAACCACCTTTACCCTTAAACATATCTACTAACATCTTACCGCCTTTAAACATGGCAAAACCTGCCTGCAAGGTTTTGGTCGCGGCATACAGCGCGATAATGCCGCCGGCGGCATTTCTAACATGCGTTAAAAAGTTGTTGATATCGTTGGGATCCATCTCATTTATCACATCAGCCAGTCTTTGAATGCGGTTGGATAGGTTTTCATCGGCAAATTTCATCCAGACTTCCTTTAACGAAGTTAAAGCCGCGTTCATGGTTTGAGCCATTTCTTTGGAATCGACCTGCAAGGTTTCGCCAGCATCAATATTCGATAGCTTGTCAACTTCAGCCCTTATGTCCACGCCGCGGTTATATTGATTCTTTAGATCGTTAAATGCTTTTAAAGCCTCCGCATCTAATACCTCGCTCAATAGGCTTGACTTGCCTCCGGAGGCCTCAATCATTTCTATAATGATGTCTTTTAACGGCCGCAACTGTTCAATGCCTTTTTTAGCCATCTCTGGGTCGAACACGTTAATCCCAGCTTTTTTCTGCAAGGCTTTAATTTTTTTACTATCATTTAAGACCCTGATCACGGCCTCCATCGCAGTCGTTGCTTGTTCGGAAGAGCCTGTACCCCGGCGAATGAACTGTAGCATCGCCCCCATCTCACGTACTGCCTTAACATTCTTGGGCCCATAGGCGGCAAACAATCGCTCGCCCAGTTTTGCCACATCCTTTAATACAAACGCACCTTCCTTACCCTGAGTCGCTAAGATGTTCAACATCTCCATGACTACCTTGGGTGACTTTTTACCCATTTTTTGAAACTCAGATAAAATAGCACCAATATCACTGCCTGCCGCGCCAGTTGCACGAATGGCAATTGCGATGTTTTCTATATTATTTTTGGCAAATTCAAGATCGCCAGTTTTAGTGACTATGGCTTCAAGCGCAGCGGTAATCTCTGAACTTGACGTGCGGTTTTTAATCGCCGCCGTACGTATTTGGTCTTTGGTCGAACTGGCAAATTCTTTTAATTTATCTCCCGATAATTTAGCTCCCACGCCAATTGCACGGATCCTCTCATCAAAATCCATAACCTGCTTGGCATTGGCGGCAATTAACGCACCACCCGCAGCTATGGTTAGCTTGCCAGCTCTATCAATACCGCGCGCCATGCGTTTGGTAGCATTTTGCATCATCTTCATGGCGCGGCCATGGCGACGGCTTAAATTCTCCGAAGCTTGAGCCAAGCGCCTAGAACGGCGTTCCATATTGCCGACAAGATTTATGGATAGATTATGTCTTAGCGTGCTCATCTTGCCTTTTTATGATTTCAAATTGCAACAACAACTTGCCCTTGGGCATAGCTTCAAATTCATTCGGCGAGCACTGAAACCTTAGCGCCAGCAGGCTTGCCAGCCGGCTCCAGTTTTTCAGCCTCGCCCGGGGACTCTCGCGAGCTATCTACTCCGGCGGCCTTTAATAATTCATCAAACTGCTGCTGGGTTAAATCGCCATGGCGCAACTTAATGCTGGATTCAATTAGTATTGTTCGTGTTTGAATAAGCTCATAATCAGCAATTGACAGCTTGTCGATCAGGTTAAAATCGATCATGTCGCGCGTAATCTGCCTGCCGCCATCACCGATAAACTTATCAATCGCGAGCATAGTAAGGGCGGTGTTATAGGTCTCATCGCTGGTTAATAGCTTATACCCCTGACCCGGCACATTAACTGCTCTTTCTGCCAACTTTACCGCCTGGCGTTCATCGCCTACGGTAAGCTCACGCAAAATAACAGTATGGTAGCGATGCTCTACATCTCCGACCTTGGTTGGCAGGCCGTCGATTAAACGAACTTTGAATAGATCTTCAGTTTGCATGGTTTACAACCACTCCACCGGAGCCTTGACCAGATAGGCAATCTCAAGCGTGCCTTCACCTATTTCCCCGACACTCATAGTGTCGCACGGATTACACCTAACTCTTCTTGCCTTGCCATCGCCGCAGTCCGGGGTTTGCCCGACTACGATCTGGGCATCGCACACCCAAAGACTATTCATAGCAAGATCGCGGGTTATTTTGACCTCCACCGTGATCTTGCGCTCAACTCTTTTACTTTTGGTATCATCACGCCCGGTAGCGCCAAGCACCGCCTCGCGCTCCCAACCTTCAAAACCTTCGAGTTTGATGGAGTTGTCAACCACGTCCAAAGTCTCACCGTCGATTGTTATATAGTTTGGTACAAATACTGACATTGTCTATCTCCTTTAAATTCTGCCTACATCGCCGGCGCGATATTGGCTCTTAGTTTCAGTTTGATAATGCTGAGTTATAAGCACCGGCTGTTCCTGAATCTTGACCTTGCCATGGGTGCCGTCAAGTTCGATTAAGAGATTTTCCTTATAAAAATCTCTATGTTGAAAAATCCCCGCATCCATGAATTTGTCATAATTTCTAAGTTGAAACTCTTCAACAAATTCCTCAGTGATTATGCGTTGGCCCGGTATTGGCTCGGTTACGTATTTGGCGATTTTAAAACCTTTCTCATGTACTTTAACCAACCATTCGATCACACAGAACCACCTCCAGTAGCTCATGGCCTTAACCCAATTCAAATTACGCACTGACGCATCTTCGGCGCCGTTATTGGTTTCGGTACGGTTGGTTACCATTCTTCCCAAAAACCCCTCGTTGTTGTTGGAAGTAAGATAAGAGCCGCCATCGGTCAATAAATTATTATGCTCGGTTTCTTCTAAATCCTCTGCCGGCAGGGCTGGCCTGTAGCCATGCAGTCTGGCGCCGACATAAGGGTAGACTGGATCGATTACCGAGCGCGATTCAATTGCTGCTCCTGCCATAGCCGCAGTCTCCCACGGATTGGTCATATCAGCCTTGGTATGAATTGAATGTCCGTTTAACTCATTTCGATCAGCAAGCCAGGCCAGGTGTTCACCTTCTGAACCTCTCATTGAAACAATCAATTGCCCATCTTGCATATCATGCGGCTTCCAGCGATTATTAAGCTCTTCTTCTATTAGCGTCATAGAAACACTGTCAACGTAAGGGCTTACGATTTCTGTAGCGCGATAGTTTTTTATCGCCTCAATTGCCGGGGTTAGATCCGGGTTCAGGCTACCTCCCGTCATAGGATTGATAGTTGCGCTTATCCCCTTTGGCAGTTCGTCGTCATAATAGTAATTAAGTCGAATATCAATCGAGTTGCCGGTCTCGCCTTTCCAATTACAGGTTAAATTAACTGTGTCGCCAGACACAGTCGCATTGACCGGAAGCTCTGGCAAATTTGCAATGTCAGCGCTAATGGCAGTTGCAATATCAGAGGCAGTGGCTCCTTTGGCCGCTCCTACCCTTATTGACACGCCTCCTACATATAAGGATATGGTACCTGCATGAGTAGCAATTCCGGTAAATTGTACCGAACCAGTTGCGGCGGCGGCAGTTGCATCATCATGCAAAGCAATCACATCAATCGGCAAACCCATAATCGCATTGTCAGCCGCAGCTTGCCACATGCTATGAAGCATTGAACCCATGCCCAAACGATCATCCGCAGCGGCTTTGGTTGATATGCCAATAACCTTGCCAGTTTCAATTGATGCCGTATCCGCTACCTGCCCGATTAAAAGCAGCCTGCGCGGCATGCCGCGAAGACCAGCAATGGCAAGCGAGGGGTCGATTTCAAATGCTACCCCTGGGGTTAGTTTAGTAAGTGGCAGTATATTATCTAACATTATTTGTCTCCTATAATTGCGGTGATGACTAAATCACCAGATTTGATTTGGGTTAGAATTCTGGTATCAACCACTACACTGATTTCTTTGTTTTTAGAGTAGGGATTCCCCATGCTATTTAGCACAACCCTGTTTTGGGCTGCCTTAACCTCAATTTCGTCACCTAACTTAGGAGGGTTTGCTGTAACTCCTCCGGAGTCTTTCTTAGTAGTAGCTTTAGTAGTAACTTTTTCATCAGACTTCTTCATCTAAATTCTCCGTAAGTTCAAGCTCTGGCTCACCATCCCAATATTCAATTGCAATTTCATCGCTAACTGGAACTACTTGCCAAAAACTAATTAAAAATAATGCATGCTTGCGCTCATCCAGGGCACGGCTGTATAAATTTTCAGCGCTAAAATCACTGGTCTTGCCGAAATCTTCACATCTTTCACCAATACGCCGATTAGCAAGCAAAACATGAATCTTCTCAGCAATAGCAATGGCAAGCGTCATGCGATCCACCCGGGATTTGGCATGCTTGGCCAGCACAAATATAGCAATGCGCGCTTCTGCATGACGCTTGCCATACTCTTTATCTTTAGGTATGCGCCAGCCAAGACAGCTTATAAACACTGCCGGGGCGACAAAAGATTTTTGCGGGATCTCCGAGTCAGTGAATTGCCCGGCATATAGATCAACCGTGCGCACCAGCTTGTTATCAAGCTCAGTGCGTAAATAATTCTTAATTGAAGTTAAATGTGTATTTATGCTCACCTTAACACCCTCTTAATCGCATCCAGCGCCATGTCACCAATCTCGCGCTTGTTATCCTCACTAAGGCCCAACACCGGATTGGCTTCAATCTTGCTATTGCCGCCACGACCGGTCATGCCGCCAAAGTGATGAATTGCGGCATAATCACTATCTGAGCCAATTAAAACTTCTGAGCCATCTGTTTTTGCCTGATAGGTATAACTATCACGCAAGGCGCCCGTATCAATCAGGGTCAGGCCACCACGTTTTTTTGCGGCTTTGGATTTAATAAAATGCTTGCCGTCAAAAGTTCTTTGAGCATGTAGTCTGTCAACGATTTCATCAACCACATAACTGCCAATCTCCTCTGCAAGCTTGCGTTTATCGAAACGCGTCAACCTGTATAAATGGCGATTTATTTCATCGAGAGCTGATAAATCATATTGCAAACTTAAACCGCTCACGGATAGGCCCCCCAGTCATATTTACTTACCGAATAGCCCTGGCGCACCGGACAGCTTGCAGTTGCAGCCTGCTTATTGCTCAAAGTAGTTTTGCCACTAGCTAGATCCTTTAACCACTCAAGCCATCTCTTGCAGCGTTTTTCAGAAAGCTCGGTACCATTATCGGCATCTTCCATCAGCTGACATCTTGCAAGTTCCAGATTACAGGTTTTAACAGGAGCAGCAGCGATAGTTGCTTCACTTAACGGCAGTCTTGCGGCCTTGGCTATATAGCCGTTCATCAGTTTGGCAGCCTCTGCCAACATCGATTCAAGACGCTCCACTGCATACCGAACCGCAGCTAATTCATCTGCATCAGTGATCTCTACATCATTAAGGTGATATTTAATATTTTCCGTCGTAACCATATTGGTTTCATCAGCTAAAAGCTCGGTGGTTTCAGCAAGACCAAACTCCCGGATAAAATCGGTGACAGTGGCATAGCTCATAATTATTCAATATAAAAAAGTTTAATATCGGTAGCGCCAATCCGGCGATACAATGAGCAGTCAAACACCATCTGCGTGGTGCTTGGGGTGTTTGATGTGTAAATTAATTCATCATTTTTGTAATAAGCAATTACGCTATCAGTTCTTTTTACTTTCAAGATGTCTGAATACGAGTAGTTGCCGAATGCGCCTTTTTTACTGCCATTTTCATACACATATAAATTCCACTTAGACAAATACAAGGCGTAATCAATGCTTGAATATGAATAATTAGGATCGTTGCTATCCATCCCGAACATACCTTGCTCTTTGCTACTGCTAACTTTTTTAGGCTTAAATTCAAGCTCAAAATCTTTGCCTGCCGGCACTGTGCCAAAGCTTGCGCCTTTGTTCCAACCGGCGCGGTTGTTGGACGTAACAATCTGCCCGGCGGTTGCCGACACATTGCTAGAGACCTTCACCCAGTTGGTAGGCAAAAATATTAATTTTTTAACATCAAAAACCAGAGCAGTATCACCGCAGACACTTTTGAATGTTATCTGCCTTTGACCTGCGGGCAAATTAACCGCCAGCTCGGCTTCAAGCGGGCTTGTCGAATTTAAAGTTACAGTTCCATCATCAACTTCAGTTGTAGTTATAAAATCAAGATAAGCTCCATTTAGTCTTATAGTCTGATCTACGTCCGCCTGGCACCAAACATCAGAGTATGGGGTTTGTATCTTATATATATAAGGAGTATGACAATGTGAATTACGCTTTACGTTTAAATCATTGCTGCCCGGTACTGCCAGGTTCATGTCTCAGTTACCACGATAAAAGTATCAAGCTTTGAGCTATAGGCTTTGGCGTAAACATTCTCTCCAGACGCAAGATATTGAAAAGTTCGCTCGCCATCCATGTCTAACAAATGAAAAGCTGTTGAGTCGGCAGCAGGTGTTGCGCTACCAACATGGATTCTGGCAGAACCATTTTGAAGCTGGACAAGAGCAGGATTGCCATTCGTCACTTTTGCCCAGCTGCCAGTTAATGTAAGCCTGGCCTTAGTTGGCATTAAACTCTTCCCAAGCCGCATCGCGCTGCTCGACCTTAATTTCAACGCCTAAAATCTCTGTAAGCTTTTCAACCTTAGGTGCTCCGGATTGTGTCCAATTCTCCGCTTCTTCCTTATCCAGATTTCCAATCGCCGTAACCACTTCACTTAATTTAACTGAAGGGTCGGCCTTTACAAGATTGGAATCTTTGTCAGCAGACTTATTCTTGCCAACTTTTTTAATTGCGCCTGAAGCAAGCAGACCTTTGGCATTATCAGTATCAATTTCAACTTTTTTCCCCGTCAAGATTCGCTTGCCATTTAGCCGGATATTTGTCCTGGTTATATATTTCATATTCATGTCCTTTTCAAAATCAACAGAACCCTGTTTAATCTTGCCGGTACGCGTTTAAGAATTTTGATTAGTATCAACATTGCTTAAATCGCATTCCGGTCTTACAGGGCGTTTTATGGAGTAAGTGGTTCTTGCAGTAAATAACCAAACTGTGAGGCGCAGATCACCTCCTTGACCGATTCACCTGCTCTAACCCTGGTGCCTCCGCGCAGACCGACATTACGATCCTCCCATTTGGCCGCGTACCGCGTAAGGTATTGGGCGGTAAAGCCAAAGGTGGTGCCAGCAGCTCTGGCTTGCACTTCATTAGTATGCAGCGCTGCCAGCATATTGCCCCAAGCTCGTTGATAATCAGGTGCTTGGCCGGGCTTGGCCTGGTTGAAAATTGCCTGGCCGACGATGATCTCATCTACCTCAAGTAATTCAGCCAATGCCTGCTTACTTACCAGTCCCTTATCTCCTGAGTTACCGTGAATTGCCTTTACAATATCAGGGTGCTGGCGCAGCTTGGTCCAGACTGGCTGGCCCATAACCAGCTTATTGGCTCTTATTAAAGAACTGTCCAAAATGTCGGTTAACATCATAATTACTTCGGAAGCTGGATTATCAATCTTGTCCGCTGCGGCAATAACTTCAGTGTTAGCGCCGTAGGTAGCAGGATCTGATATAAGACTCGCAACTCGAATCTCCCGATCCAAGATGACAAGGTTAGTAAGCCATTCGGTGGCCAGAGCTTCGGGGTCAACTGTGCTAAAACTATTGCCCTGGTCATGACTAGGAATGGCGTGTTCAAGACCAAAATCCTCGCATTCATCAGTAGCCTTGGCTCCGTGAAAATTAACTTCGTTAACCTGCGAACGCCGGCCAACTTTGGTATCCGGCACGGTAAAGGACTGTTCGTCGTCAAATTTAAAATATGAAAATTTGGACTTGTCCATAGATGCAGTGCGGGGCAAAACCTTGTCGGCAATCGCGTCCTTATTTTTAACCATGATTGCAATATTGGTTAGTGTTTCATCCTGCGGGTATGCTGATTGTGGCATGTTTATTCTCCTTTATTTGTGTAAATTAATAGACCCGATATCATCGGTAGTTCCGTCCAGCATGGCTGTGCCAAAAACTAAATCACCATCACCAGCTTTGACCGCCTTGCCATCAGCGCCGGCAGTTAACGGATCACCTTTAGTGATATCGGCGCCGTATAATACTGGAGCTATACCAGTTAGAATCACATCGCAGCGCTCATCCTTAAGCGCATCTATCTCAGTAGTCACCCCAAGTGGCGCATCAGTTGCAGCAACTGCAATATTGCAGCCAGCATCATCTGTGCCAAAGGTTACCAGCGTATGAGCCGGTATATCCTCTTCGGCTACGTAATTTGAAATCTTGTCAGGTTTATTGGTAAGCATAATTATTCTCCTTGCTTGTCAGATACGGCGGATACAGCCTCGGCATAACTCATGCCGGGGTTTTTCTCCATATAATTTCTGGCGGCATTTTGCACATCACTTGAGCCACCGCCCATATCTTCATCAACTTTAGGCTGGTTTACGTCAACCGTCGGCTTGGCCTTGCCCATAAAGTCAATAAACCAGTCAAGAGCTACAGTCTTGGTGGTTTTATCACCCTCACTAAATTCAAATGTCAGTTCGGGTTCAAGTGACAGCATAAAATCCTTAATGCCGGGCTCCATCGCTGGAGTCATAATGCCTTTAGCCTTAAATTCGGCAATAGCATCATCCACCTTGGTAGATGCGGCCTGGTCTTTTAAATTCTTATTTTCAGCATTTAAATCGTTCATTTTTTGTTTGAACTCCAACTCAGCCGCCTCGCGGGCATCATCTTTGATTTTTTGAATTTCAGTTTCGCTATACTCTTTTTTACTCATTGTTGTTTCTCCCTGGGAAAAGTTTGTTTCTTGATTAGGTTTTTTACATATCGCATCGCTAGTCTCCTTTAGTTCATCGATTTCATGGTTAGGCAAGATTTGATCTGCAGCATCTTTGCCATGTTCATCAATCAGCCACTCGCGCAGTTTGCGCAATATGCGCGCGGCCAAACCAAGGCCGTAACCAGTTTGCCAGTTGCTAAATTCCAGCGCATTTTCATCTGCGCTAAACTCCACCTGCTTTAAGCCCTTGATTGCCGGTGCAGCAGCGCCCAGCCAGCCAGTGTGACGTAACTTATAACCATTATTAATGGGAACTAATGAGATGGAGCGGTTTGGATATGTCTTATTTTTAACCGCCTGAGCAAAGTCGGGATTTATATCCGAGAACTTACCAAGCAATATATCGCCCTTGCGTTTAAGTTCCTTGCTCCAGCCATATGCCGGGGCATTGTCCTTAGGATGACCAACCACTATTGGTGCTGGCTCGTGCGACTCTATAATTGAGTCAAGATCATCGTGGCTAAATTTGATAGTCTTGCCGGATGAGTCAGTCTGGGAACCAGCGCGAAAGATCTCTATCCAATCGTCAAAGCCTTTAAATTCTTCATGTGGCATGAAGCGCATTGTGCACACATTTAAAATGTTTTTTATATGACCTGGGTCATACCCAATGAGTGTTAATGCCGGATCACGCAGGACTAGGTTTAGGAAAATATGAGGAGCATGCCTGCGCTCCGGCTGCCGGTGTTATTAGCCCCACCGCCGGCTGGGGTGTTTTGTTTATTCCAATTGATTTGCACAGAATTTATATACACGTCCTCACCAGCACCAATTTCTATTTGGCTAAGACGTCTCACTGTTGCCGTACCAAGTTTGGTGCAATCCTTGGACCGTTGTCCGGTGTAAAGATAAAGTACACCATCAATTTTGAATTTGCGCTTGCTAGGCTTGCGAATCGTGGTAGTTTTCTCGCCGGAGAGAATTTTATTTACAAATTCCTGTTTGAAGTTAAGCGCTGGCATCGCTTTGTATGGTTTGCAATAATTCTCTTATCCTCGCCCGATTCTCCGCCTTTTGCTCCCGTGTTAATTCCGGCTCCGGCAATTTTTGTGTATCCAGCCGTTGCGGCATATGATCCATAATTTGCTTAAGGCTGGGCCAACGTTCTGCCAAAGCGCAAGTTTGCAGGAATGCTTCACGCAGCCGATGCTGGTCTATGGTTTGCTCCCATTTGCGGTTGTAGCAAAAGGCCTCTGCCCATACCATTACCGTACCCTCAATAAGCTCGGAGGCTGGAGTGCCTGGCAAAGACTGCGTTAATAATTTTTGCGCACCTTCTGCCATCTCGTTAATTACCCAGTCTGATATCATCGTTTTAAATCCTGTAATTTCTTTATTGCCTGTCCGGTTTTAGTGGCAGGCCTGATTAGAGGTTTATTGGCGCTGCTAAGAGAACCTAAAACCTGCTTAAGATAGTTATGGTTTTTAAGTTGTTTAAAGCCGCCCCGATTACGCAACTGGCTGACTGTAGTGATAAGTGCGCTTTCAAGCCTGTTATCGCCAGCAAATTCTTGCAATACTTCTTCTGCAAGTTTTAAAGCGCGCGACCATCTAAGAGATTGAGACGGTGGTTTAAACAGTGATAAATAACCAATTAAGGCGCCACTAAACTTATAGTGCGATAACAGGGCGAACAATCTACGGGCATCCTTGTCTTCACTGGCCTGTTCCAGACTTATTTGGCTATTGCAGTGCGGGCAGATGATATTCATTTGAATAAATCCAAATTAGGCTGTGTCTCGCCCCAGTCTTCATCATAAAGATGTTGATAACGATTGGACAGGATTCTAAAAACATGGCGCTGCGTATAACCCAGCATTTGTGCAATCTCAGCGGAAGTCTTGCCCTGTTGTGAGAGTATTCTTACCTGAATATGCGCCAAGCGTTGGATTAAGGCATCGCTTTTAGGAATAATCAAAGTGTCCGAGCGATAAATTTCCCATAACTTTTGATATTCAGCCTCACCTATAACATAGCTAATCAAGTTGTCAGACAGTTTGCCGGAAATATATAGTTTTTGGCCTCCAAAACTCATTATTAATTTAATCGCTGAAACCAGACCGATCACATCTATAAGTTCGCGCATTGCCGGTGGCAAATTCTCTGGTTGGATATATTCTTCGATTTGATCAATATCTAACATTGCACCTATTGCACCATTTTTTTAACTGCTCAATTGCATCATTAAGTTGAAAGGTATTAGCCCATGGCAATTCGGTGAATTTATGAACATGGCGTTTTAGAAACGACCTTAGCGCGGCATCCGAACCATCTCGCACACTCTCCGGGTGACTAGATTGAGCTAACAAACTCCAAAGATTTTTTATTTTGTTAATGCGCGGCTCACGCCAATGCACCAATTCACCATTAGGCTTACGCATCCTGCTGCCAGATTTAATCCTGAAACCTTTTTTCTTCATTTCGCCAAGAGCGTTCTCTAACTGCCACAGATGCATAGATTTGGCTGAGATACGACCTAGATTATCTGGTGTTGCACCATGACGATACAACAGAGAGCGATAATCATCCTCGTGCATTTGCAATTCACGCTTGGCAATAGGCAAGAGTTTGTATAAGGTGGCGCGATTCAATTTCAGGCAGCCCTTCTGTTTACAGTCTCAACCCGTTCAATGTCAGACTCAAAGGGTTTGACTGCGAATTCTTCTTTGGAAGTAATCGATATACCTTTTACCCCCTCGACTGCCTCTGGTTCGGCCAGTATCGCCTCCTTGTTTACTTCCTCCTTGGTGCGGATGAAGCTGTTATGACCCATTTTTTTAAGAGTATCTATAACCAGCTGCATGCCACGAATCGCCACCCTGGGCGGAGTCTTACGCCAACTAATCTCACCAGAGGGCAGTTTGGCGGTTTTACGATTGCCTGGCAATAACTCATTACGGTTGGCCTCGGCCCAGGTATGTAGAGCATGGAACTTGGCGTTTATAGCATCATTAAGCGGGGCGGCAGTCTCTTCAAACTGCGCCTTGATTTTGCTTAACTCGTCATTCATGTTGTGATCAATTCTTTGAACTTGGCGTTGCAGCTTGCCAATGTCGGCCAGCATTTTGTCAGCTTGCTCACGGTTTGCAGGCGGATTGATAGCGTCGGTTTTAATACGGTTGGGTTTTTTCACAATTTGTCTCCTTGATTAAAATTAATACACCCGCTACGACAGGCTTTGTATAGCTGTACGCGCTGCCGATTGGTGGCAGAAAATTCCCTTAGCTGTTCGGCTTGGCATCTATCTTTGCCAAGCTCTCCCAGGATCGGACAATCTACCGTCTGATTCATATAGGCGCCCTCGACCAGGCTTTGCAATCTGGCCAAGCCTTTTTTAGACGGATATTTAAAATGTAGTGCCAGGCAAATTACACTTTTGCTGGGGAAACCATCCGGCTGACGTAAGGCACGACACACTTCTCCTTGTGAGCTAATCTCGCACTGTTTATGTAGCTCCCGCAACCATTCATATTTTTTCACGTAGTTTTCTCCCACATAATCTTACCTAAATTCTGATCAAACACGCTGCGACGCCCAGTCTGAACTATCGGGGGTAGGGGACCTGTATGCATCACAGGTAAAAATTGATATCTGTAATTGGGCAATTTCTTTAAATAGCCCGCTTTTGCCAGCATACTAATGTATAACCGTGCGGTATCTATGGACATTTGGCAATCTTCAGTACTGGCATATATTTGTAATTCTCTAGTGCTAAAGTTTTTTATCATTCGCATAGTGCGCCACATATTGTTGCGGTGTCGTCCCACAAGGGAGGGGCTGCCATCTCTGGTAACGGTTGGAGCGGTATGACCTTTATCCTTAACCAGTTTATAGACCTGGTCAGAATAAGACTTCTCATGTATCATATTGCGCTTACGTCTACGATTGCGCGAATACTTGGGTTGTGTCCTGTCGACTATCCCGGCATTACACAGACTAAAAATATAAGTGCTGATGGTGCCGTGGTGTATAAGTGTGGCATTGGTTATGTCAGCAATTTTGAACAAGGGATTTTTGCGAATAAACTGCCAGATCTCCTGTCTATTCTGCCGCGCCTTATGCGCTGGCAATCTACTCATTATCTAATCCTCCGCGGCGCAGGATCGCCAGTGTTAAATATCTCACCAGAGTTTTTCCAATCAGCAAGGCTGATGGTTTTTAGGCCTTTAACCTTGGCTACTTCCTTTATTTTGTCTAGATTGGTGCAAATGCGCCGCACGTTACCTCTAACCGTTATTAACAGATCATCCAGCAGATCATCTGCCACTGTGATTGTTTGGCAATTTATTTTTGCAAGCTCTGCCGCATCATCTTTGGTGGCTGGATTAGCTACAAACCAATCAAGTACGCGGTTATGGAATCTCTCCCATGCTCTTAGCTTTGTTGGCAGATTTTCTTCACCAATTAGTAAAATAGCAGCATCTGAAGCATCATGAATATCACGTATTACATCTATTATTTTTTTAGTAACCAGATAATCGAATTCATCGACAATCAGACAGCGGCCAGAATCCGCCAGCTCCTTTGCCACCATATCAGCCATTTCGTATATGGGTTTTTTGGCAGGGTCTATATGCATTTCTTTCAAAATCGCGCGCAACAATGGCGTAGCTGTGGTCCAGACTGACCGACACTCAATATGTATAGCGTTGAATTTATTGGCAGCATAGGTAGCGGCAACAGTTTTACCAAGGCCGGAGGGGCCGTAAAATGTAACCATGCCGGGAAAACCGTTAGCGCGGCTTTGTGCAAGTTGCAGCGCTCGCTGGCAGGTTGCTACATTAGTCAAAGAAGCTATATTGGGGTTGCTCATAAATCTTCCTCAAGTTGTGATTGGGTTAAAAATTCAACTGATTGCGGGTAAAGTTCAACAAAATCTGCATCAGTTTGAGATAAATCGGGTTTGTCTTTTAGCAATAAATACCGCTGATAACGCTCCTTTGGCGTTTCCGAGGGCACTTTGATTGCCGTATTTTTGATTTCTGCAGCAATTTTTTTCTGCTCTTCTGCTGCCTCCGGAGTTATCTTGGTTTCCAGCGGATTAAAGCTTCTGGCTTCGGCCTCTTTCAGCCTGCGCTGCAAGCGCTGTTTTTGTCCGGCTAAGCGTTTTTCCCTGGCCTCATCCAGGCGCGATTGCGGCATGTATGGAATTTTCATCATTAAATTTGCCTCGCAAATGAAACGACTATCAGCGTCATAAATCCACACCTTGCGATCATCATGCAGATCATATTCCACCGCCATCTCAAGCCCGTCATAGTCATATAAGATTGATGCCTTATACATGCGGTTATGCAGCTTGATCACAGAATTACGCGCCATGCGTATCTCGCGTGGACGGATAACCGCATCTCTTTTAATCTCAACCGGTACCTTTTCAAGCGCCTGCCAAAGTTCCGCTGGACTCTTGCCGTTGAGGGCAGCGGACGGAGTTCGGTTATATTCATAAATAAACTGCGCAATAGAGGTCGAGTATTCTGAAAGAGACAGCAATTGCCGTTTGCCTTGATTGATGTCAACGCTAAGTCGGCGGTTAACCTCTCCTGCCTGATCATGGCCACAATAATCACGTCCCTGATTCCAAAATTTGTCGTGCTTATCACGAAAAATCCTGAACCAGCCCTCGATATCACCTTTGGCGCGCGGGTTGCCGGGAATTGAAAATGTAGTGCTTACATCAAATTTCGCATAAAATCCTGTAGAGCTATCATTCATTAGCTTGGCCTTAAAGCCAGAGCCATTATCTATATAAAGCCAAGCCGGGATGTGATCATTGCTGACAAATGCATGTGACAAGGCGAACAGGGTACTATTGGCACTCTCCGCTTCCGACAAATACCATCCGGCAAGATAACGACTTCTAACATCTATCCAGGCGGTAAGTTCCGGTCTGTATGGTTTGCCAGTGTTCGGGTGCGCGACATAGGCATCTACCGTATGGCCATCGCCCTGATAAATCTCGCCGACCAGCAGCACTGATTTATCACGGGATTTGCTTAAGGTATGGTTGAGTCTGTATTCATGCTTGCCAATCCTGGCAGGACTTGAGCTGTTAAGCCGGGTGGGCAGGGATTTTAGATAACGCCGAACCCGGCTATCGGTTGCCGAGTCATAGCCTAATTGCCTAAGTCGCCAGGCAACTCCAGAAAAGTCCGGCTTGGACGAGATGTTATAAAGTTCAATTGCCTCAGCCTCCCAGCCGTAGTCCTTGCGGGTGCGGCCTTTGTTATTTGGTAATAATCCCTCGCGTCCGTGTTTTTTATAGGCTGTTACATAGCGTTTAATGGTCGAGGCGGAAGGCCGTTTACCTGCAAATTTAACACTGCCGCTTTTAATTTCACTTGCCAACCAGTTGGCAGCGGTATTTAAAGTAACACCATTGGATAATTGCTCTATAATCGGTTCAATTAATTTTAATCTGGCAATTGCCAACTCTTGCTGTCTGCCACTTGCGGCATCCCAGTGGGATTTTTCTTGGTGTACAATCTCTTTATTGGTTTTGGCCGGAAGTTGGACATTTTTATGCTTGGCTATAGGCATCACCACATCCCCCAGGCTACTCTGACCGCGCTTGACCAGCAGACGATAAATAACAAAGCTACATCAAGGCGGTATTGGGTTTTATTTTGATTACCACGTAGGTTTTTTAGGAAAAATGGAGCTATAAATAGCGTTAGAATTATTATTGTGTTCATTTTTTGTCCTTTTTTAAGCGCATTATACAGCAACAATTAAACTTTGGGCGGCCTGCCCTTACCTGTGGGGCGATTGTTATAGGCCTGGTATTTGATTTTGCGGTTCACCGATTCCTGGTCTTCAACCAGAGCCTTGGCGGCAGATAGAAAACGCTCAGTTTGTTCTTCGTTCAAACGCTCGGTAATGTCAAATGGCGCCTCTATATCATTAAAGCTTTCGGCTTCTAGGGTTTTTAGAAGGTCAAGCACTTGGCTTGCGGCGCTGGCGGTGGCGCGGTAAATTGCTCGCGCAACTTTTTTACGTTCTATCTCACCTTGTTGGGATTTATCATATAGCCGTTCATTATGTTGCATGCGTAAGGCATGTATCTGGCCGACTGCTATATCAATTTGTTTAAAATACTGCATACTGGCAAGCTGGGCTTCATCCACCTCCTGACCGTACTGCCCGCCATCGGTATCCACTGTCGGAGCCTTGAATTTCAGGCGGTTGGACAGGGTTTTGTTTTTGGTAGTAAGTTCATTGATTTCTGCCTGTTTGCTCTGAACTGCGCGGCGTAACTCGCGGACAGATAAATGTCGGACTTCTTCAAAACCCTCATCATCTGCCATTAAATCCTCGATTACCTCCGGGTCGGCTTTGGCAAATTCAATTACTTTCGTGAAAGGTAGTTTTGCAATTTTGAGTCTTTTTTCCTCTGGCAAACTTCGT
>Ga0056111_1000059_pt1 | contig 28615 bp, 19 predicted proteins | sample WorMetloBBELIZE2_FD_83874 | JGI IMG/M metagenome (GOLD analysis project Ga0056111, IMG submission 83874) | Marine gutless worms symbiont microbial communities from Max Planck institute for Marine Microbiology, Germany - Olavius longissimus B... ... | reverse complement strand
GTATCAGCTTCATGAAGACACCACCCACGCCCGCTTTGTAAACTTCAGGTTCTCGGAAATCGATACCATCCAGTTGCTGTTTACAAGTCGTTCCACAGCAGGTGATACACATAAAACCTTCATGTATGTGTTCAGTAACGGACAGCTTGTTGAAAAGACAAGCGGGGCGACTGATGACGCACAAATCTGTCATGTGTTCGGCGCGGACTCTGATTACAGGAGGTTTTCTGCTCAGATCGTCAAGGAGTTCCAGTACGCTCAGGAAGCCGACACTCTTATTATTGTTCACCCAGACTTAATCACATTTAAATTATTGCGCGGTGTCGATAATCGAAACTGGTCGTTCGAGTGGCTGACATTTGAGGGGAGCAGCAGTGTTTCCGTAACTCGTGTAACAACCGATCTTTTTGAGGGTGAGTCAAAGCAACTGAGCGGCATTTGGAGGATTGGTAATTGTGGTACGTTGGGACTTAACGAGCTTCCGACACATCTTGTTTGTTGGGCGCTTGAGGGTGGCGCTCCGATAGACCCTGTCGTAGTTACGCCTTCCGACGTGGGAAAGCGATTTTATTTTCAAAGAGGAACAACCGATTACGGCCACGTTATTTATATTACACGGTACAGGTACAGTTCAAGTGCCGAAGGGTTTGTCGAAAGAGCCTTACAGGTGAGTACGGGACAGCAAGCTTTGCCTTATATCGGCAATCCGTATGTAATTTATCCCCGCGGGATTCTTACATTTGGCGATCGATCGGGCGAGGTCACCATTACTTTGAGCAATAGGCCTTCCGGTTATACCTGGGGGTTTACGAGTGCTCTTGTGCATCAAGTTATAGGGTTCGGCACTCATGAAAGTCCTTCATCCTCGAATCAGATTCAGATTACCGAGTATGTTAGTGAGACGGAACTGAAAGGCAGGGTGAACGGACCGGGGCTTAGCTCACTGGTTGCTCTTGACGGTAGTTGGTTTATTGATCGCAGGTTTGAAGTAGAGCCGGAGGAAGAAGAAGGAGATCGCCGGTCTATTAGCGGTGCGCGATTTAAGGCGGTCGGTCTTTATGAAGGACGCTTATGGTTTGGCGGTGTTACAATAGGCAACAAAACCAGTCCGCGCAGAGTTGTCGGTTCTGCTGTAAACGATCTGTTTAATTTTAGTTTTTATGACAGGCTGGGAGAATTTGAGGAGCCGCTTGACGATAGTCCGATCAACATCACCCTGTCGGGGTCACAATTGGACGCCATCTCTTCGATTTATACCGGAGAAGACCTTCAATTTGTTACAGAGGGGGGCATCTGGTTTGTGCCTCAACAGGAAGGCTTGCCGATTACCCCGAAGAATGTAGCGATCGCGCGGGCGTCTACAATCGGTGCCCGATTAAATATACCCGTTGTGGGCATTGACAACTCGACTCTCTATGTTCAAACCGGAGGTAAGGCGATTCGTAGGCTTAGCCGTGTGGGAGACTCGTTTTCCTATGAGCCTGAAAACATCTCGTTGTTTGCGGGCCACCTGTTGACCGATCCTGTCGGCATGGTGCTTGTGCGCTCGGTGGCTACAGGGGACGCCGACAGAATTATGGTGGTGAACAGGGACGGAATGATAGCGGTTTTTTCTATCCTGATCGAACAGAAAAGCGTTGCAGCCAGTCGGTTTACCACGGGACAGGAAATTCCGGAAACGCTTCCTTCCTTTCCGGAGGGTCATGTGGGGGGTCGATCAAGGTTTGAGGCACTCGGCGCATCGGGGAACTATGTTTATGCGGTTGTTAGTCGTCTTAATTATGCGTCTAGGACTGAATTGTCTAAGGACTGGTTTGTGGAGATTTTTGATTCGGCGGTCTATACGGATTCCGCTAAAATTGGCATTACGGCGGAAAGAGCCTCCGGATCGATCGATCGCGACTGGGCGGAAAAGAATCCCTCTGAGGACATTACCGGTACGGTTTCCCGCGAGTCGGACAGGAAGATTACGCTTTTTCCGGACCGGCATTTAGAGGAACGGTTGTATGATGACGAGCTTTCTTTGATTGAACCCGATTATTGGGGGGTTTCTCGAAGCAATCAAGAAGAGTACTGGTTACCATTGAGCAGAACTCGCACTTTAACTACATACCCGAAGAGAGTGTTTGACGGTACCTTATATGAAGAGGAGTTTAGGATCGTTCAGGAGGATTATAGCGGCGCAACACGTGATGCTAATGAGATTGTTCTGGGAGAAGTAACTCGCACGTCTACACGGAAAGTTTCAAGCGGCGTTAACTTTAGTCAAGCACTAGTTGACGACCAGGTTACCATTAAAGAAGTGCCGGTTCTTACCTTCGACAAGTCTACTGCCGACATTCTGATTGCACCGCCCGTTCGTGATTCATCACATCGAATTGAAGTTCCTATCGCGTGGGGGAATGCTTTAGAGGACTCGTCTTTTCGTCTTGTAGATGTAGATGCCAGTCCTGCGATGAAGAGACCGGAACCCACAACTCCGGCTGGGCGGCTTAATGTTACTCGTGCAGGCACCGTGACTCAAGTAACGACCGATCTTTTTGAAAGTACACCAAAGAAGCTGACCGGAATATGGCAACCCGGTGCCGCTCTGGTTGAGGGTACTCTTCAAACTACTTCTGTTTCATGGGCCTTGGAACGACAAGTAGATGCGGGAAGTCTTGTTGTTTTGGAGCCGTCCGATGTGGGTAGGCGGTTTTTTGTTGCAAGGTCAAGCGGTGGGAATGATTATGATCACGTTATCTACATCGAATCTGTAAGCTATCCGCCTTTCGTGCAGATTGTTCGTGGATTTGTTGAGAGAGCATACGTGTCTGAGGGACCCCGCGTACTTCGTCCTAGGGTCGGTGATCCATATGTAATTTATCCCCGCGGTATCCTTACCTTCAGCGATAGAACGGGCGATATCACCATTACTTTGAGCAACAGGCCTTCCGGCTATACCTGGGGGTTTACGAGTGCTCTTGTGCATAAAGTAATAGGGTTCGGCACTCATGAAAGCCCTTCATCCTCGAATCAGATTCAGATTACGAAGTACGTTAGCGAGACAGCGCTGAAAGGCCGGGTGATCGGCTCATCGGGGCTTGGTGAGCTGGTTGCTTCTGACGGCGGTTGGTTTATTGATCGAAGGTTTGGACTAGCGCCTGGGTCTGGTAGCAGCGCAAGCTCGGGCTTTTATGTTTCTGCAACCGTTGTTGATGCTATAGACGATGAGGTTTTTCCGGCGGATTGTGTTTGGAATTATATCGGCCTTGGTAGTGATCATAGTAGTACGCCGGAGTATTGGATTTGGATTCATGAGCGTGAAAGTAATCTTCAGGTGAAAGGATATCTAGTAAGTGCCGATTTAGAAAATGTTGGCTATCGTCTTGCAGACACCCCTGATTTTCCAGCTCAATATGAACATGAAAACTGGTTTTATCAGCCTTGGCTGGGTTTTCGTTCTTGGCCGGCAACACATTTAATCGGCGATATTTATGGTGAAGAGCCTGAATTAAAGCGGGGGTTTTTTTCAGATTATCCGGTGCGAGAAGTCTCTGATTACAGGTTTAACCCCGGCAACTTAATAGACGAAATGGGCACGCTTTGGGTCTCACGGGTATATGAGCCGATAGGAGGCGATTCGAGCTGGGTAGGGAAATATATTACGTTTAGTGGGGCTGAAACAGCTATTTTCGAGATTGCACGCCATTCATTTCTGCCACCCTATATTCATTCTTTCGAGGTCTATCAGGACTTGCCCTGTGCGACGTCTCCGTCTAACAGGGAAGCTGGTCGGCAATGGACAAGGAAGCCCCTTTTTATCGGTGACCTTGAGGTTATTTGGCCTAGGGCGACACTTGAGGTTTCGGGGACGTTGTTTAATTCAAAGCTTTACGGAAAGGTTACGGTTACGACCAGTAATTCTATTCCTCAGACCAGAACGTTCTTTAAATCAGAGCACCAGGGTAGCGTGATAGGTTTTGGTCGCGACCCGAACAGTCCGACTGAAGCTTTGATTAGGCTTACCGGGTTTACTTCAGAAACTGAAATGACCGGTGTTATTTTACAAACCAGCGGCAAGGGCGGTGGGACGCTCGCACCGGATACCGGTGGAACAACAAAAACGGTAACGCGCTCAAACTGGTTTATTGATTCACGATATGAGGACAGCGGGGTTTCTTCAGAATGGTTGGCGACTGATGTCGGGAAGCATTTGCGGGGTAAGGATCGGTACGGTCAGTTTCGCATTGACGCTGTAGATACGGAGGATGCTTCAGTTACTTGCGTTATGGAGCGGCGGGTTAAATTCTCCGGCAATTATTGGTCGGACGGTTATAAGTTGCATGAGGCGCGTGCACGCTGGCCCACAGCGCCGCTTGCTTTATCTATTCATTCAACCACGAACAAGGTTATTCTTTCCGCTTTAAATCCTGTTCGTGGCAATACGACCTATAAAGCGTTTACATCGGTCGATGTAGGAAAAACAGTCGGCGTTATTACGGGCTCAATAGAATTTCGGGATACAGCGGATTTTCTGATCAAGATTACAAGTGTGAATAGTGCTACCGGGATTGCCTATGGAGATCGTTATCGTCCGGACGGAGTAAAGGCAGCCACCAACACGCTGGCAAGTAACGAGAGAAATATTGCTCGGCCGCTTTGGATTGTTGATAGTCGTTATTCATATGGGGCGACGCTGCAATCTTGGGAACAAACTGACGTTGGTAAGCGTATCATGATTGGCGACGGTGCCGACGGTGTTTTTCGTATTGATGGTGTTGATACTGATCCAGACACGGGTGGCGCGACCGGCTATATGGAGCGGGCTGTTACAGCGGCGGACGGCCCGAGTGGCTGGACGGTTGACGGCTATAAGGTTGCTGACCCGAACGTTCTTTGGCCATCTTCTGGCATTACAATTTTTGGTTCGGAGGGAGAAACAGAGACTCCGCTTACCGGTACGGTTCGAGTGGACGTTACCGGCGGAACAGTTGTTGGAGCGACTGGCTACGAAATCTTTCCGTCTGATATAGCGGAAAAAGTTATCGGCTTCGGCGGTGATCCCGACAACCCGACAAGCGCGTTAATTTGGATTACCGCCCGCGTGTCGGCAACGCGGGTAACCGGCGAGGTGCTGACAGCGGGCGGTAATCTTGGGGGGTCTATTACGACTAGGGTGTACTCGCGTGGTAACTGGTGGTTGGACAACCGCTATGTAGCCAAGAAGATGGAGCCTTTTGGAAGAAGTGATGCCGTCCCGCGGCGTTTAATTTTTAATGGTGGATCACAGGGAGTTTTTCGTGTTGATACGGCATCTAGTCATGGTGTCACTGGTGGTGTTTGGGGCTACATGGAGAAAGCGTTTAGCTCTAATACTGAGTCTTGGCGGTGGGAGCAGGCGTGGAAATTGGTTCATGCGTTGGTAGCGTTTAGAACCGCTACACTAACGATTTCCGGTACTACTAAAAATTCGGACGACGAGCTTGTGGGTACAGTAACTGCGCGTGCGAGTGATGTTAAAGGCGGGACCAGCTATAGAGTTTTTTACGTTAATGATGTTGTTGGCAAGGTTATCGGCTTTGGTGCTGATTTTGATGCAACAACAGGGCCGTTGGTTTTGGTTACAGAAGCGATTTCGGCTACAGAAGTTCGTGGTTTAGTGGTGCGCAGGCGTGGTGATCGCGGAACAGGCGGGATTCAAGATACAGAGTACGGGTATGGCGAGTGGTGGGTTGATCAGCGGTATACCGCGTCGGAGCAAAGTTTTATTGCAGCGGATATCGGCAAGCGTATTTCGTTCAAGAACACGCATGGGGTTTTTCGTGTAACCGGATTGAATGCCGATGGTGGGGTTAAGGGCTATATGGAACGCCCGTTTCGGTTAGAGACCGACTTATATCTCGGGAAACCTTGGCAGACTGTTGGATATAATGTTTCAGACTTTAATGTTCTTTATCCGCCTGCAGATATCACGATTACCGGTCCGGACGTGCCGCTTTCCGGTGAGGTAACCGTGACGGCAAGCAATGTTGTTCCTTCCGGCCATATGCCGTTTAAGGCGGCTCACGTGGGAGCAATTATTGGGTTTAATTCGCCGGATAACCCCGGTAAAGCCGTAATACTTCTGAAAACACACATGTCGGGAACAGAGATGATCGGGCAGGTTGTTGGGCGCACAGGATCACTTGCTATTCTATCATTATCTCGCTCGACCTATGAAAGAGGCAGCTGGTTTATCGACAAACGCTATACTAGGCGAACATACTCCGTACCTGTTGATCAAATACAGACGTCCGGACATTTAAAGCATTGGCTTGGAGAAGCAATTCAGACAGATGAAAAGGGTGTTCGTCGCCTGGTTCGTCAGAGTAGGTTTAACGTTTTTCCGGATCATTTTCGTGATAATGACGACAAAAAGTTTGGTGAGCCCGGTGTCTTCTTGGACAATTCTGGGGCAACGCCTGAAGTGAGGCCGTCTGTGTTGGATTTAAGCGGGACTTATGAGGTCGGGTTGCCTATAAATGTTCAAATTGAGACCTTACAGCTAGAGATGATCAATGTTAACGAGCCTTCTCTTCTTGGGCTAAAAAAACGTGTTGTTGAACTTAATCTTAATTTTCTTGATACGCGGTCGGCCGAGGTTAACAATGAAAGTGTCGGACTCGGCACGTTTGCTACCAGTCGTGAGGCGAGAGCGATTTATCTTGCCGACAATCAACCGCTTTTTACGGGGGTTAGGCGCGTCGGCCCGCTTCTCGGGTTTGATTATTCGGGTCGTGTCACGATAGGGCAAGACAAGCCGTATGAGTTTACTATTTTATCAGTTGAGTATAAAGTTAGCTATGGAGGATAACAATGGCGGCGGTACTTCCGGCAGTTGCAATCGGTACGGGAATTCTTTCCGGCGTCGGCGCACTTTCAGCGGGTGCGCAGCAGAGTGCAGCGTATAGCTTTCAGGCACGGCAAGCAGCGTTGGATGCAAGAATGCAAGGCTTACGTGGGCGTGCGGATGCCTTGAATCATCGCCGACAGGGAATTGCCATTCTTGAAAATGCGCTTAGGAACGCGGCTTCTATTAATGCGCGTGCGGCGGCGGGCGGAATTCGTTCATTTTCCGGTTCTCCGAGAGATATTGTCGAGTACAATCTCGGTAAGGCCGGAAGAGACTACCGCTTAACCCAGGAAAATGTAGAGCTGGCGCAAGCGCAAAGTAGCCTTGTTGAAGCTTCAGGCCGAATAAAAGCGGCGCAGTTAACCTCCGCTGCCGGTGCTGCAAGGCAGCAAGGTTACCTGAACGCCGTTGCGGCCTTTGGCGCAACGGCTATTCGTGGTCAACGATTACTCGGCACTTATGGGCAGGAGTAAAACTGATGGCCAAGGGACGGGATCGCTACGAAAAGATAACCGGCGGCGGTGTTCGTACGGTTGTACCGGGGGGTAGCGTGTCGGGCGGTCGCTCCGGAGCCGGTTTTGCGCCCGCGCAGGGACTATCGAGCGTTCTGGGCAGAATTTCGGACCTTGCTTTTTCCGAGGGCACGCGGCAAAGCCGCATTCGGGGCACTGTAGCCGGTGGCGCGGACCCTCGTGGTGTGTTGCAAAACCTACAAGGCCGTGATCCGGCAACCATGTCGGTTGGGGATGCCGCCGCTTATGAGGCTGCCGTATCCGGCCTGGCATCGGAGATTTCCGTTGCCGCAAAGCGTGAGATGCAGGTTCAGTATAGGGCAAGCGTAAAGTCGGGGCTGGCACCGGACGCTTTTGCCGAAAGCCTGGACGCGGTAAATGCCGGATTCTCGGAAGCTCTCGGTCTTTTGGATGATGCCTCATCCAGACAACTTCAGGTATATCTGGACGATTACCGGAATGCGCAAGTTGTTAACTTTTCCGAAAGATTTGAAAAATTACAACGACGGGAGCAAAGAGCTAAAGCCACCCTGGACTTGGACTTTATGAATGAAGGCCTTGAGGCGGTCGCTCGCTCCGGAGGGCTTCAGGTTGACGGTGTAATTCAGCGTGAGCTGGAAGCCATTTCCGGACACTTGTCACTTCACGGCTATAACTCTGAAGAGGTTGCGGACATTGTTTCACGGTCACGCCAAACTGCTCATATCGCTCGTGTTCGCGGTGAATTTTCCCGCCTTTCGACCCTTCCTGAAAAAGCTCTTTTTATAGAACGCTTTGAGGCTTCTCTTACAAAGACCGGGGGAATGTCGCGCGGATTGCCGGACAAGGTTGCCGAGGGTTTGTTGGGAAGTTTTCGTGCGCGGCTTCGCTCGGAAACGAGGGCATCTAAAGCGGGTACAAAGGCTCTTGAGACGGACATAAACAGTGCCGTCAAGCAAGCACTGACCGGAAGGGTGGAGCTTTCTCGACGAGCGCTTTTAGCTTTGCGTGACAGGTTGTCCGAATACCGTGCCGACGGAATTCCTGAACAAGAGGTGGAAGCTATCGGGGCAAGCCTCAAGCGTGCCGATGCCATAATCGGCGTTATGGACAATGTTCGGGACGACAGCGGTGTGGAGTTGGAGGCTAAGGTTTCCGAGCTGAGGGACATGATCCGAAGCGGACAATCGAGCGAGCAAGACCTTCTTGATGCTATGGAAACTCGGCTTTCCGCTATGCGAACAGGGCTGAAAACGGACGCTTTAAGTTGGGCTGATTCGGCGGGCGTAATTGATCTTGAACCAGGGATTATCAATGAGATTTTAAGCGGGAGCGATTCGGCCGCCGCTATTATTGAGTCTCGGGTTCGTGATGCGACATATGTTTCCGGATATTATTCCGTCCCTAGGCAAATCCTGACAAAAGAGGAAGCATCCACCTTGGCGACGGCCCTGTCTGAAGCGCCCGTTGAAGGACAGGCCGTCTTATTGAGTTCCATATCGTCGGCCTTTGGCGGAGATACGCTTGCGGTTCTGGAGCAACTAAGCCCTAATGCTCCCGAGCTTGCCCATATCGGCGGTTTAATGGAGGGCGGTGCCTTGCCGGAAGTAATAGAGGCAGCCTTTAAGGGGATGGTCATCAAGGAAGGCACCGAAGATCGCGCGATAGGCGAGCTTGCCGACATGCGCGATGTGCGTACCGAGGTACTCTCAGGGTTGCAAACCACCCCCGGAATGATCCGGATGACGGATCGCCTTAAGTCCGTTGCCGATTTGATCTACCTTGGACGCGGGGGCAGTGAAAGAGGTCGGTTCGATTCCAACAAGTACGAGCAAGCATTGCAAGCTGCCGCCGGTATGAGAGAGATAAACGGCGAACAATACGGCGGAATAATGGAGCATGAGGACCGCAGTATTATAATCCCGTCTCACTTAAGACCCGACGATGTGGAGAACTTTTTTGACGATCTAAAAGACGCGAAAGAGCTTCTGCGTGTTGCCGCAACACAAAATGCTCAAGGGGAGATCGTTCCTTATGATCAGCTCCCGAAGGGCGTAATAGACAATCAGGAGGTTTCCGCGCGTGTGATCCGAAAGTCCGGACTGGTGAGCATAGGCGACGGTCTTTATCGGTTAATGATAGGTGAGCATATGTTGTATGCGGAAAACGGGCAACCGTACTTGATCGACCTGAAGAGGCTGGTCTCACCATGACGCTACTATACGATCGGATAAGAAACAGCCCCCCGAGCGGAGTTGCGCCTCTTGAATATGGCGGCGATGATATCGGTTTCTTTGAGGCGGTAAGACAGGGGTATCGAAACCAGGTGTACGGCATGAACAGTGACACCTATTCTCATATTATGGCTGAAGAGTTACGTCCGGTGATCGAAACGATAGAGGAGCGCGAAGGCTTGTCGTTCTCGAACCCCGGCGAATACTTCGGCGGGATCACCACGCATGGTAGGATGGCGATCATGGACGAGGCGTTTCTGGAAGCGGATCAGTTTGTCGGTAGAGCCGAAAGCCCGAGAGAGATCGTACAGGAGCGGGCGCTGGGCAGGCTGCTTGGTCACTTGCGAAGCAACCTGGAACTTTATCCCGAATATAACGATTTAACCGCGGAGTCTTTAGATAGCCGGATTATGTCGCGTGCACATGAAGCCGTAACGGCTTCACAGGTGCTGTCGAAAAAAACCGGTGCTCTCGGGAAGATAGGGCAATTTGTCGGTGAGGCGGGCGGCGTAGTCACAGACGACTCGTTTCTTGAAGCAATGGCGCTGTTCGGTCCTGTTACTTCTCTCCCTTCCGCCGGGCGCGGCCTTGCACAGATAATGTTGCGTGAAGCCATTGTCGGTGCCGGAGTGGAGGCGGTATATCAACCAAGCGTTATGAACTGGTATAAAGAGCTGGGTTTTAAATATACCTATAAAGATTTCATTACCAGCGTGGGGGTCGGCGGTCTATTCGGGGCAGCCTTACCGGCGGCCTTTGCCGGTACGGGCAAGGCTGTTCGCTTAACTACAAAACAGGTTAGAGACGGGCTTGAAGCCTTCCGCTATCGCGCCCCTAAAGATACCGATGTTGTTTTAGACGTTCTTGACGACACCGACGCGCTCAGCGCGGGAATCCCGAAGGATGTGGAGCAACAGTTGCATGAGACGGGGAAGATCGGTGTCGAGCCGGAAATAATGCGACAAGTCGACGGGATGAGCACGGAAGGACCGAAAATGCGCCCCGCCGTCAACGACGAGGTTGTCGATCGGTTTCAGGCGGAAAACCTTGATTTTGAATTACTTGCCGATGATGCCGTGGTTTGGGGCGAAAGCGGCCCTGTGAGCGGCGTCGAAATAAAGATGCAACTCCGGCAGGACCAGGTTTTACTTAATACTCTGAAGGTGTGCGCATAATGGGCCTGATGGACTGTATACGGCAAGGCTTGCGTGACAAGGTTATCACACAGGAACAGGCTGAGCGTGCGGAGAAAATATTTAGGGACTTTGAAAAACAGCCTGGGAATACAAGTTCAACCGCTTCTCAACAAGCCTATGAAGCTATAGAGCGTGAAGTTTTTCAGCGCCGTCGGCGCGTGCTACAGCAAGCGCAAGCGCAGGAGATAGCGTTAGAGAATATCGGGAGGTTTAAGGGAGATGACGACGGGGAGGCCCTGATTTCCTTGCTGGAGCGGGACGGCTCGGGTCGTAGCCCTTACTCAAATGTGGTGTCTCGTCAAGCCGCATTGCGCGGCATGGCTCACGCCATGATGGACGATGTTATAACAAGCCTGAAGAAATCTGCGGTCTTGGGCAGAACGACAAGGGCGGCACGAGCGACATCAACCAACATGGTGCGCGAGCTGTTTGGCGAAGCTACCGGCGATGCTGCCGCACAGGGTCTCGCCAAGGCGTGGACCAACTCGGCAGACTTCTTGCGTAAAGCGTTTAATGCGGCCGGAGGCGATATCCCTGAGCTGGCAACCTGGGGGTTGCCTCAGGTTCATAACAATGCGGCTGTTCGAAGAGCCGGGCGTGAAGAGTGGAAGCGTATTGTTTTACCTCTTCTCGATCGAGATGAAACGGTCAGCTTTCAGACCGGCGCGAAGTTTACACAGGCCGAGCTGGACGAAGTGCTGGACGAAGTCTGGGAAACGATCGCCACGGAGGGTTTCTCGAAGGTAAAGGAGACCGCGGCCGGTGGTCGCGGAAAATCCTTGGCTCGACGGCGGGTTGATCACCGGTTTCTTCATTTTAAGGATGCGGACAGCTGGTTGCGTTACTCGGACGCTTTTGGCGATGCCGACCCGTTTACTACGATGATGAACCATGTCGACGGGATGTCTCGCGATGTGGCGTTACTTGAAACGCTTGGGCCGAACCCCAACCATACGGTTTCTTTTTTAAAAACTCAGCTGGAAAAGCGGGCCAAGAAAGCGGATGCGGCCGCGGGAACAGACAAGGCGTCTCAGCGACTGACATCCAAGCTCAACACCTTTGATGAGTTATACGACGCGATTACGGGGCGATCTTATGCGCCGGTAAATGAGCGTATTGCTCGTACTTTTTCGGGACTCGGCAATATGTTGACCGCCGCCTACCTTGGATCCACATCACTTTTAGCCTTAATGACGGACTCGAACTTCACGCGGATCACCAAGCGAATGGCCGGAATGCCCGTATTTCGCTCCGCAATGGCGCGGACACTGAAAATGGTGGCTGCCAAGAAGACCACAAAGGCTCAAGCCGTAAGGCTTGGGCTTATTGCCGAAAACTGGTCATCGGTCGCCTACGGCCAGGCCCGGTATGCTCATGATGTTCTGGGCGGAAAAGTGTCCGAGGCTATTGCTCATACCGCCATGAACGTATCGTTGCTGTCACCGTTTACTCAAGCCGGTCGATGGGCGTTCGGCATGGAATTCATGGGGTTTCTGGCCGACAATGTAAAAACGCCGTATAAGGCCCTTAGCCGCCCCCTGAGGGACACTTTGGACAGGTACGGCGTTACCGCTAAGGACTGGTCGAAAATGCGCTCTGTGAAGTTGTACGAGCACAAGGGGGCCAAGTTCTTTCGACCGGACGAGATGCTGGACACAAATCGCGAGCTGGCCTTTAAAGTTTTAGAGATGGTCCAGGGCATGACCAACCTGGCGGTACCGGTATCGTCCTTGCGGGCCCGCACCGCCCTGGTAGGCGGAACAAAGGCGGGCACGCTGGTAGGAGAAGTCGCTCGTTCTTTCGCCATGTTCAAGAATTTTCCCGTAACCTTTTATCTTAATAACGTTAAAGCCGCGTTATACCAGAAAGGGCCGTTGAACAAGGCTGCCATTGCCGGTGATCTTCTGATAACATCGACAGCAATGGCGGTTCTGGCCAACCAGTTGCGCGAAATATCAAAAGGCCGTGATCCGATGGACATGACAATGCCCGAGGTGTGGGGTAAGGGGCTTTTAACCGGCGGCGGTTTGGGAATCTACGGAGATTTTTTGTTCGAAGACCTTAACCGGTTCGGCGGAGGAATGACGGAAACCATTGCCGGACCGCGAGCATCGTTCTTAAACGACTTGAGGAACCTGACCATCGGTAACGCCGCCGAGCTTGTTCGCGGTGAAAAGACCAACGCTGCACGGGAAACGGTGGATTTTTTCGGGAGGAATTTACCTGGGGTTTCAACCTGGTATCTACGTCTTGTTATAGAGCGGTCCATTCTCGATAGACTAAGACTTATGGCGGACCCAAAAGCCGAACAGCGCTTTAAAAGGCTTGAAAGACGGTTCATAAAAGAGTATGATCAGGAATACTGGTGGCGGCCTGGAGAGGCTGTTCCGGAGAGAGCGCCTAATATAGGGGCTGCCGTTCAGTAGTTAGGATTAATTATGGTAGTAAGCGCAACTCAGCTTCCAAGTGTTAATGATTATTTTATCAGTGCCATATCGCGTCGTGTTGTTTACAGCGGCAGTGCCGGAACAGGCCCGTATTATTTCGAGTTTCAGATTCTTGATTTCAGTGATGTCGCCGTTTATAAAAACGGTATCATCCTGACACCTGTTGATGATTATCAGGTTTTTGTTTATAGCAGTACGGAAGACGATGCGGACGCCATTATAGGTTCAGGCTATGTTGAACTTACTCAAAGCGCGACGTCTTCCGATATAATCACACTTGCTAGCGCCCGTGCTATTGAGCGAATAACGGACTTTTTGTTGTCGGGCGATCTTACCGCCGCCTCTCTTAACCGCGAATTAGATGCACTAACAATTTTCCTTCAGCAACTTGAAGAAAGCCTCAGCAGGGCCATGTTGGCCGGCGTAAACGAACCGCTGGCGTCTCGTTTAATACTGCCGTCACTTGATGCCCGCAAGGGGCGTATTTTATACTTCGATGATGACGGCCTACCTCAGGCGGGAGCAAGTGCCTCTGATGTTGCAGCGGCGGCAGCCGCCATTCGGTATTTAACCGATGAGGATAAAGACACGTTATTGAAAATTGAGGAAATGCTGCGAGAGTTTGAGTACGTTGTTGCAGGTGCGGACACATCGCTCTACCTTGGGGTCAAGGCGTCCGACCCGACTGAAAACAATCGAGGAGAGGCGCTGGTAGAGGGCAATATATACTATAACACTGCGGATAGCAGGCTGAAAGTATATGTCGGCAGCGCATGGGTTTTGGCCCACCCAGACGTTACTACGACGGATTCCTCGTATGCTATTGCCGCATCGGTTTAAAAATGAGAGGTGCAAACTATGGCTCAAGACTTTAAGCGCTATTTTGCCAGAACAATCGGGGCAACCGCCGTTGGTTTGCCCGCCGCGGCCTTTGATACCACAGACACAATTTTAGGCATTCATTGTACAAACATTGTCGCAACAACCATTTTAATCGATGTGTATTTCACCAACCTCACCAATAACTACTACCTTGTAAAGCAAGCCCCGATTCCGCCCGGCGGGGCCTTACAGCTTATCGACGGTGGTGCCAAGTTTGTCGCCGAGAGCGGCGATCGGTTGTTCTTTAAATCCGATACGGCGGACTCTCTTGACGTGTGGGTGTCTGTTGTGGATGAGATTAGTGGGTGAGATTAGCACGTAAACGGAAGGCTAATCATGCCTTACATCGGAAATGAACCGCTTGAAGGCTATGTTCGAATGCTTCGTCAGGAGCTAACTCCCAACGGCGGGGCCGTCTACACTCTCGACCATCCGGTAGCAAGCTCGGATGAGCTTGAAGTTTTTGTGAACCATGTGCGCCAGCGCCCGGGAGATGCGTACACGGCCGCCAACACGACCTTAACTATGGATGGAAACATTAATGCGACCGACGATTTCTATGTAATTTATCAGGGGCGCTCGGTTGCAACGGCAGCTCATCGTCCAATCAGCTATGTTCAGGTGCAACTAAGCACCGACTTCATACTTCCGGCAAGCCAGAGCATAGTTAAGGTTCCCTTTGATACCGTCGTGTTTTCCGGCGGAACGGGCACAATGGACTTTGATACCGATGAGCATGTGTATATTGCACCGGAGGCAGGACTTTATCAATTCAACATTTCGCTTCAGTTCATAATGGCGCCGGGCTTTTCCCGACCGCCCGAGTGGGAAGTCGGCGGATATATCTCCGACGATCTCGTATTGTTTCCGGCGCTTGAAACAGAAACGTTCACGCCGCTCGGGCACTATATACTACCGTTCGAGTTTCAAAAACAGACCATAGAGGTAAATCTTAGGGCTGCCGATAGAGTTCAGCTTAGCTTGGATGTGAAGGATGACCACAGCTCTATTGCTATAAGGAGTTTTCCGCATACCACGGTAATGGACGTTGCACTTCTTAACGTTTGGCCGAGAGAGGGCACCTAATTATGCCGCTTAGTGTTGTTAAGGCCGTTCAGTATGAACGCGATCACAGGCTGTACGAGCGTCGCAACCTTGTACATAACGGTGCTATGCGGGTTGCTCAACGGGGACTTGGACCGACACTTATCGGAGGCTCGGGGTATTTTAGCGCTCCGGATCGGTGGCATCTCAACAAAGATGCGGGGCATCAAATTCGTGTTGCACAATCTACCGATGCACCGCCCGGCTTTACAAATTCATACTCGATTGAGAACGTTACGGCAATCAGCCCCACACCGGCAACCGCATACCTAATTCTGGAACATTATATGGAAGGTTTTAATGTGCAATCGTTACGCAAGGGAACGGCCGCGGCACGGCCGTTTGTAGTTTCCTTTTGGGCTAAGTCCGGCATCCCCGGCACTTATATTCTAAGTGTATACGACTCCGACAACCATCGCCACATTTCCCGTCAGTTTGCTATTGAGGGTGTCGATACCTGGGAACACTTTGAAATTGTATTTCCGGCGGACTCAACCGGTACGCTTAACACCGGCGAAGGATATTCTTTAAGGCTTCGTTTCTGGCTTGCTGCGGGAAGCAACGCCTCGTCCGGAACACAAGCTCAGGTCTGGAGGCCCTATTACGCTCCAAATCAGGCTCCCGAACAAGTCTCGTTTTCCGCAGTCGCGGGAGCAACGTTTAGGCTGTCGGGTGTACAGATGGAACCTGGGGATACCGCAACGAATTTTATTTATGAGGACTACTCGCAAGAGCTGGCGCTCTGCCAGCGATATTATGAGCAAAGCTTTGAAGGCACTACTCCCCCGGGGACAGCAGGGACAGCCGGTAGAACGCTGATTTACGCAGGAGGAACAACCCGCTCCACCGGCGGCACGTATATTCCTTTTGTAGTAGCTAAAAGAAAGATTCCCACTGTGACAATATGGTCAAGCAACTTGAATCTAAATCGTGTGTCCGATTACGGCAGTTCTCAAGCAGGGGAACGAGTTCCCTCAGTGTGGCCCTGCAAAAACGGGTACTCAATGTATGCGAACGGGACTACCGGCGCTAATGTTAACCTGCAATTTTATTGGGCGGCATCTGCGGAAGCATCATAAGGAAATAATTCAATGGCAAGCATCGGAAGAACTCCCGTTGAAGCACGATACTTTGATCTGGACCTGATCAGGTTGCGCAGAAACGTTCAGACGTATCGAATGCGCTATAACGGTAGGCTTTACCGTCCGCCCTCTAAATTTTCTCTGCTTATCAGCATCAACAATAAACTCGTATCGGCGCGGGCATATTCCGTTAGAGGGTCACAATTAATATTTTCGCGTACGATTAGTCCGATTACTCGGAACGATAGGCTCGACTTTATCCGCGTTTTAAGCTGGAGCGTCTCGATCACAACTCCCGCCGACGGAACGGTTACAACCGACAGTATCGTAGACGGAGCAGTAACGGAGCCTAAGCTTGCCGATGATGCCGTTACTGCAAGAACAATTAAAGACCGCGTTATCGGCTTCTCGCACATCACACAAGACTTCATCGACCAGTTTCTTAATCTGGCGAGATTACAAGCTTTTCTTGCACGACTCTTAAACACTCCTTCGGCTTTCGGGGATAATGTCGTCGGAAGCCGTGCGCTTGCGCCGAATGCCGTAGGAACGGATCACATTCAGGACGATGCAGTCACCGAAGACAAGCTCGCCGACGATGCCGTTACAACAAACCGGATTAAAGACGCCACGATTACGGCCGCAAAATTTGCACGCGGTGCAGTTTCGCAAGCGGCGACGCCCGATAATTCCATCTCGACAATCAAGCTGATGGACGGTGCCGTGACGGAACCTAAGCTGGCCGACTACGCGGTTTCTTCACAGAAGATTCGTCACGGGGCTATAACTACGGTCAAGCTTGACGACCATGCCGTTACTGCCGAGAAGCTTTCGCCGAGTGCCCTGGACAATCTTGTCGATCAGGTCCGCGACAACTCGATTCAATCTTCACACTTGGTTGATAATGCCGTCACCGAGCGAGTACTTGCAAGCTTTTCCGTCACCAACGACAAGATTTACGATCGGGCGATAACTTTCTCAAAGCTTTCCGAAGAGGTTATATATCGTATAATCAATGCGTGCAACGCTGTTGAGCAACGACGCATTGCCGACGGGGCGGTCACGGAAGACAAGCTCGCGGACTTTTCCGTTACCGAAGACAAGCTTTTTATGGATGCCGTTACTCATAGTAAGCTGGCATGCGATGCGGTCGAAACGGACAACATAAAAGACAAGGCCGTGACCCGCAAAAAGCTGGCGGATGACGCTATCGGTGCGGACGCGCTTGCCGACGGGTCGGTTACTACAGTCAAACTGGGAGACTCGGCCGTTACCGACGCTAAGCTTGCAGACGGTGCCGTAACTCATCCCAAGTTGGCGGTGGGGAGTTCTACCGATACCGGTGGGGCCTATACCGGCGCTCCGGTCGATCACGACAACATTAGAAACGAGGCTATTCGAGCCAGGCATATTCCCCTGTTTGAAATCCTCGGCGACAGAATACAAGACGGGGCGATTGACCAGCACAAACTAGCGTCGAACAGTATCCTCGGCGCCCACATTCAGAGCAACGCAATCCAGCCTCGCCACCTAAGTTTTACCGTACCGTCGGCAAGAACCTTTATACCGAATGTCGCCGGAGCAGTTGAAACGCGGCACCTTGCTTTAAGCGCCGTTACTACAATCACGATAGGTCCCGACGCCGTTACCGAAGCTAAGCTGGCGGACAATGCCGTTTCCACAGACAAAATAGTCGACAACGCCGTTACTACTGCCAAGCTTGCCGGAAGGGCCGTTACCGTCGTCGAGCTTGCCGATAATGCCGTTATTACGCCTAAGCTTGCCAGGGGTGCCGTTACTACGGCCAAGCTGGCCGGTCGCGCAGTTACTACGCCCAAGCTTGGCGACGACGCTGTTACTACACCTAAGCTTGCAGACGACGCTGTTACTAACGACAAAATAGCCACCGGGGCTGTCGAGTCGAGCCACATTTTGAGCGAAGCCGTTACCGACGGCAAGATACAACCCGGTAGCGTTAAGAGCTATCACCTTGCCACAAATAGTGTCCAAGAAACACACATTCACGACAGAAGCGTTAAGACCAGGCACCTTGATTACGACGCCGTTACCGAGGCCAAAATTGCCGATGATGCCGTCACGGGAGATCAGATTAAAGCGGGTGTAGTAACGGAAGCACACCTTGCGTTCACCATTCCGGATACCGTGGGAGGCACGCCCTTGCCGGGCTCCGTAATTACCGCTCACCTCGCCGACGGTGCCATAACTCATCCGAAATTAGCATCGGGCACTTCAACAGATACCGGCGGACCCTATTTAGGTGCGCCGGTAGATGATAATAACATAAGAAATCAGGCTGTTAAAGCCAGGCATCTCACACCGGGCATTATCGAGAGAAGCCACCTGGCGTTCACTATTTCAGGCTCAGGCGGCGGAACACCCGCGGACGGGTCCGTCACGCATCCCAAGCTGTCAGAGGGCACAGACGGGGATACGGGCGGTGCGTATCAAAACGCTCCCGTAGATCACGAGAACATTAGAAACGCCGCTGTTCGAGCCAGGCATATACAGAACGATGCTATAAAATTCAGGCATATCGACAACAACGCTGTTCTGGAGGATCACATCCAAAACGGCGCTGTCAGCCACCGCAAGCTGTCGGTCGGACGCCGAACTGACCCGGGCGGGGCCTTTACGGCCGCGGCGGTCAGGCATTTCAACATTCAATCCGACGCTCTTCAGGCCAGACACTTTACCGACAATTGTATTAGGTCAAGCGCTATCGACAGTATATCAATTGCTACCCGACACATTCAAGACCGCGCGATTACGGGAAAAAAGCTGGCGGACGATATAAACATAGCTGATTTTAACCTTGCCTCGGTAAGAATTAACAACCTGTTTCTTAAGGGGCATACCGCCACCACAGACCATGTTAATCCGGAGAACGACACACGATGGTTATATACGGATTACACGAATCCCGGACCTTCTCCCCCGCCGACCCTGGTCGGGTCAGACCATCCGGCAACGATTACGCACCGGCACCAGCGCTACTTTAACGCATTGTTGAGTGTTGCGGGCGCAAACAATAGACACGCACTAAGAAACAACGAAAGAAACGAGCAGGACTTGCTGACCGGACTTCCCACACAAACCCGAACAGAAGGAAGCAGCACCGTACAAACACTCTGGGGAAACAATGTTGTCTCCAAGCATTTCGACAGGCGTTGGAGTACCATAGATGACCCGACAACCACTGTTGTTACTTTGGTCGAAACGGCCACGGACTGTCTCATTAGGGTGCCCGAAGCGGGCATGTATTATATTAGTGTAAGCTTATGCCTACAAGTTCGGAATGTGAATCTTGACGAATTTTCAGTTACTATAGAAAAGGCCGATAACGTGGAAATGTTGCGCCAGGGCAGTACACCGTCTTGGAGGCCGATTGCCGTCGGCCAAGCGAACATACCCGACGAAGTTAATGTCGATGGGGGAGGGGATGACGATGATCGAGCAAACGGCTCGATAAGGGTAACCGGAACCTTTTCCGCAACAACATCGTGCATGGTTTATTTAAACGCAACGACCATAAAGCTTCGAAACATAAATCGCGCACAAACTTGCGACTACTTAAGGTTCAGGCGCAACATCAAAACATCAGACGGCCTTGCCGGAAACAACAGGCGTATCTACATTAAGGCTTCCGGAACGTCCCTGAACGTCGTTCGATTGCATTAGCCCGTTAAAACTTAAAATTATAAAAATTTTCCATTTCCTTCATGGAAGAAAAGCCGGCCAAAGGCGTCTGATTATCCTTCTTAGACTTAAAGTCGACTAAAGAGCGGGCATCTTTTTTTTCCGAGTCTTTATTGTTCTCGCTAAAAAAGCCTGAAAAGAGTTTTCCATGAATAGCAATCAGTGTAGCCTCTGCGCGTCCGACATCTTTCTTGCGGGACCAAATTTCCGCGCAGCTGGGCATAAGCGTGGACGCCCTCTCTCGACTTCCGTCTTTTCCCTGGCGTACCTTAAGGTCTGAACGCCATTTTCTTGGAGACACATAATCAATCGGCACCTTATTTGCGTACAATATTCCCTCTACAATACCGACCAACCGACCGAATTGAAACATGCCGGTTACGCCTTGTCCCGGCATGGCTCCGACCTTTTCAAAAAATGCCATATCAATAGGAACAAACCGCTTAACACAACGCGCCAACGAATGAATATCAATCTCACGCTTGTTTTTTTTGCCGCGCTTTAGTTCAAACAACGGCATGTCGAATACTTCCAGCGTACGCTTATTGTCGTCAATAAGAGCCAGCGCACCGCTTAGTCCCGGGTCAACACCTAGAATTCGTAGCTTTCTCATGTTAGCCTCCTCCTCTAAAGAGTTCCTGTTCCGCCTGTCGTCTTCTGATCAGGCCGGGTAAAACCCGGCCACCGGCAAAGCGCCACCTCGGGAACTCACGTGCCGCACCATCGTAGTCCCCGCGATTAAGCTTCTGGCGCATGGTTGAGTGCTGAAACGCTCCGGTCCCGACATTATAGGCAAAAGATACAAGAGCGTTAAGCTGATGATAGTTCAGGTTTACGGAGCACAGCCTTCGGAGACCCTTTTCCGTCTCAAAAGCCTCATGTGCCAGCCAGGAATATGCCTCGTCGCGCGAGAGCGGCGCGTGCTCCATGGTTACACGATTTCCGCTTAAATCGTATGTGCTGCCGTAGCCTATCGTAGGCACTCCGGCAGGGCACCGATACGGTGCCGAGCTGAACCCTTCAAAAGCGGAGATCAGTTTCAGCGCGGCCTCTAATAAAGAGTTGTCTCGCATTATGTTCTGCTCGTTCTCGCAAAAGTACGGGATCCAAACCAGAAGCTGATAACAGCAGCCCAAATCGCTTGAATTTCCTGATTCCAGATCAGAATATACATGTGGCCGTCAAGCCAGTCGAAAGCAAAAAGCCACGTCAGAATAAAAAACTCAAGGAACAACAAATATGTAATGACGGGCCTAACCGTTGCCGCAAGATTAACAACCCATTGGCTGGATCGCCGCTGAAGCTCGGCGCTGTGGCGCATAACCGTATCGTATTCGGCAATATCGGCCTCTATGTGGCGGGTCTTTAGCGCCAGCTCGCCAAGCTGCAGCTGTATTTGCAGTTGATGGTCCATAAGAGCGAGCTCGTGTGCCTTATCCTGTCGGTCCTGAAAGAATTCAAGGAGCCGCGGAAGAAACGACGTCGCGAAGCCCAGCAGGCTTCCAAGCAAGCTTAACATGACGATTCTCCTTTAACCACGCACCCAAAAGCTGAAAAGACCAAGGCCCATAGCGAACAAGCCGCCGATGAACAACCAAATAAACCGCTCTACACGGGTCGATACCGCATGACGACGAATAGAATCCTTCTCCAGCTCGTTAACACGGCCATATAGAGTGTCGATCTGACTTGATTGCCCCTTGATTGCCTTCAGCACCTCGGACATGCGTGATTCAAGCCGAGCAAGTTCAATAAGAATCTTGTTGACTTGCTTTAGAACTTCTTCAATATTATCAAGCCGTTGTCTTATTTGTGGGCCGCTTGAATAAACGTCTATATCGTCTTTTTCCATCATTTTCCTTCGCCATCCACTTTTTAGGGATAACTAATGTTTTCTGGCGCACACTTCTCGCCGGTTTCTTTGGAACAACTCTTTCGGGTTGTTCCTTATAGTGCCTCATCGGCCAGAGAATTTCAACCTGTTTTTTTCCATGCTCATCTTCAAGCCAACCACTGCTGTGGTTGGCCAGGTGAGTCATGAGGGTTGCGGACAGCTGTTTCTCTTGCTCAGATAAGACTTGCAGTTTTCGGCGAACGGACATAAGCTTTTCAACGTCCTCTCGGACAGGCTCAAGAGAAATAGCCTCTTCTTCCGTGGTAGACCACGTGTCGGCGGCATCCCTGGCGTCTTTTGCCGGATACCAATCCGGTCCTTCAAGTCGCTCATAAAAATCCAATGCGGCCTTGGTTAAGGCGGCTTGAGCCTTTTTGTCCTCACCGATAATGTGTATTTTTAAGCAAGTACCGCCATAAAGAACGGCTAGGACACCCCATGAAGCCCCCATGCACATCATCTGCACTTGAAGTTGCCAGACGCCGCGCCAGGACGGCGGAAAATCTTCCGGTCGCGCCGACGTAACTTTTGCCTCAATCACGCCGGGACCGTAGACTGTTTCTGATGAAGCCAGTTGAATGGCACAGCCCTCCGGATGCCTAATGACACAATTTTCCGGATAATCGAGAAATGCGTCCAGGCTGGCAGCCCATAATCCGTCGGGGCTATACACCGGATTTTCAGGGCTAATAACAAGAAGGGAACCGTCTTCTGCGGTATCAAACCTCTCTCCGTAGCGACGATAACACATCATAGCACGAGAAACCGCCTCTCTAACAACCGTTTCTTCAAGCCGATCTCCCCAAGCCATTGCTTCAGTCTGTTGTTTCTTGGCGGGAAGCAACTCCGAATCGTACGCGCCGCGTGCAACAAGAATTTGCCGAAGCAAGTCATTGCGCGAACGGGCGTACACGGGATGCCCTTCACCCATTAATTCCGCCGCCATTGAAGCGGACAAAATTGTGTCGGGGGTTTTTTTTCCGGTCATACCTACTCCTTTCGTATAAGAACGATACTTTTATCGTTATCAAACATGAAAACATCTTCAGAGACCAGCTCTACCGTGTGAAAATCAAATGTCAGGGGCGCTATAAGCGTGCTGTCCCGTTGCTTTTCCACGGTCAGCTTTAGCTGTCCTTTTTCCTTGTTGTGCTTAACCTGAAGGCAGGTATCGACAGCAGCCAACAGGGCACTGGACCCACGTGCGCCGCGTGAAACGTCCTTACCGCTGTGGTGTACGAGCAACACGGCAAATTCAAACCGTGCCCGCAAAGCATCCAGCGCACAAAAAAGTTGAGAAATGTCTTCCGCGCTATTTTCATCCCCAATCATGGCTCTGCTTAACGTATCGACTATCAGCAACGACGGGGGATCAATCGTGGCAAGTGTTGCAGCCAGCATATCGACCTCGGTAGAGTTCAGCAAGTTAATTGTAGCGGGCATGAGCCGAAACGCACTCTTGTCGGCACCATGATACTGCTTCCACGCCTTAAGTCGTTTCGACATGCCGCCGAAGCCCTCGGCGGCCACATAAACCGCCGGTCCGAGGCTTGCGGTTGCGTGACCATGCCAGCTTGTTCCACGTGAAACACACATGGCCATATCAAGCGCCAGAAAAGACTTGCCGCTACAGGGGGGGCCGTACAGTAGGGAGAAAGAGTTCTTCATAATCAGCTCACTCACAAGCCACTCAACCGGCGGAAGCGCTTCAATGTCTTCCTCCGTCAGAAGCGTTAACGGCGGTTCTGCGGGCACAGACAGCGCCCGATCCAAAAGGGACTGAAAATCGTCCGCAGTCGCTCCGTTCTCAACCCACTCCGTTGCATCTTTTCCCATCAGATAAGACTCGTCGGCAATAACAACTTGCTCGGCAACGCCGGAAAGAGCCGCAACGACCTTTTCCGCGTGAGAAGCCCCAGCGTTGTCCCGGTCCGGCAAGATAACGACGCGACGATCCTTAAACCACCGGTTTATCTCCGGAGACCAACTACCGGCACCACCGGTGTTGCAAGTGGCCAAAACCCCCAGATCGTAGAGTGTGTCCACGTCCCGCTCACCCTCTACGATGGCCACCGTGTCATTCGGCCTGGACAACATTTCCGGCAATCGATACGGAAGCCGAGTAATGCCCTTGAGATTCCAAACAGTATCGTTACCGACGAATCGACGAGAGCGAAAATCCTTCGGGGCAAACCGAATAACCTCATAGCGCAACACCCCGAACTCATCCTCGTAACGATAAACGCTCTCAATTCTCCTGGCAGACAAGCGAAGCCTGTTCATAGGAGTAGGTGTGTAGGCAACAAGCTCGTTTTTAGCCCCAGGAAGCTGACCGGAAACATGCTCCTTAAAGCTATTCACCCCCCCGCCCGTGCCAGCCTCGTGGTCATACCAGCAGTTTTTAGACAGATTCAACGCCAGTGATCCATGAGACCCGTAGCGCCACTCGGTTCCGTTTGACAATACATTGTTCGGAGGACCCAACAAGCGTTCGGCCACCTCGCAAATGCTAGAACGGGATATCGTCATCGCCCGAATCGTCAAACGGTACAGGAGAAGGAGGCATTGAGGGATAAGGCTTTATTGCAACAAAGGTAAGGGTCGGAATTCGGGTCGTTCCTCTGCCGACCTTCAGAGGCACAGACCCGTCATACTTACAGGCAAGACCATTGTCTACAGGCGGCCAGACATCGTCTTCCGTAATGTTTTCTTGTTCAACCGCGTGGTCCCATAAATTGGACATCGCCTGATTGCCGCTTAACGTAGTATTGTGCCACCATCGCCACAGTCTATGATCGGGAAGGTATACCGGAACCCTAAATCCTCGCTTATAATCTTTGTCGGGACGAGTTGATGGCTCGCCAAGAATCTCGTCCCACACCCACAGCGGCGAAACACCCTTTTGAATCTTACCCCATCCAGTCTCCAGATGCTCTGCGGCAATAAGAAGGTATTCTAATTCGACTTCTTCGCCGTCTAATAGCCAGCTGTTTAAGACCGGCGCGAAACGAATGAACTCTGTATCGGACGATTTGCCAAGATTCAAGTTCATGATTTTCCTCCTCTTTTTGTTAAACCCCTACATTAACGCTTCGGTAGAGACGCATAATACGCCTAATTGTGTCCTCGGTTATCGGTCGCCGATAAATATCGACCGGATATCGACCGGCCAAGTAGTACAGCCAGTCCAAGTTAATCCCCAGAACTCGTGCGAATTCTGTTAACATGCGATCAGACTTCGGAACTCTGCGACCATGCTCTATATCGTTAATGTACTGTGGAGAGATCGCGTTTCCACAAGCCTTTGTAATCTGACCGGCAAGTTCTACCTGGCTCAATCGAAGCTCACGCCTTGACGTTCTAATTACATCCGCAAAGCGGATTATTTGTGAACCTTTGCTCACTTGTTAAGCCTTAGTCGGTTTAAGGGCAAACACATTCTTGCGTTGCAGACCCAGCCCCTGTACCGGTACGCCTCGCAACGCCCGTGCCTGAACCATTATGCATTGCGTTGCCGTCTCCGGAGCCGCCACGGATAGCATCGCCGGGGCCGGGGCCGATTCGAACGGCGTCGCCGCTACCATGTCCGATTCGCTCGGCATTTCCTTCGCCAGGACCGCTCCGAAACGCACGGCCACTGGATAGATTATCATTAAGGGCTTTACCGGCACCGGCATCATTTCGATTAGCATGACCCCTACCGCAACCGCTACGGATAGCATCCCCACGGCCGAAACCGGTTCTGATAGCACTACCGTCCCCTTGGCCCTCTCGGGTAGCGTCGCCGGAACCGTCATTGATACGCTTTGCATCTCCGTCTCCAGGACCGTTCCTAACAGCATTACCAAGTCCGGAACCGCCACGAGTGGCATCACCGGCTCCGGCACCACTGCGCTTTGCATTACCGTTACCGCCCCCTTCTCGGAAAGCATTACCGATACCGCAGCCTAATCTGAAAGAGTCACCGGTGCCGCCACTGGTGTTGTATGCATGTCCCTGGCCGACTCCGTCACGGATAGCATCTCCATCGCCTGTGCCGGACTTGTCTGCGAAACCGGTGCCGATGCCATCTCGGACAGCACGACCGACACCCGCTCCTTGACGATAAGCGTTACCGGAACCTTGGCCGCTACGATAAGCGTTACCATTTCCCCCATCAATGCGAAAAGCATTTCCTTGACCAGCACCATCTCTTGAGGCATACCCGTCGCCCGATCCTTCCCGCTTGGCATGACCGTTACCCGTGCCGGACCTGATAGCACTTCCGTCCCCCAAGCCGATACGCCTGGCATTTCCGTTTCCGGCGCCTATTCGCTCAGCATCACCGGCTCCGGCATCATGTCGCCACGCACTACCGTTACCGGCTCCGGACCTAATAGCGCTGCCACTTCCATCTCCGGAACGAAGACTAGAACCGTCTCCCTCATCGCGTCGGTCAGCGTTACCGTTTCCGTCGCCCTCGCGCAAAGCATCTCCAGGCCCGTCGCCCTCACGAACAGCATCACCATGGCCTGTTCCGATACGCTTTGCATTACAGTTGCCAAAACCCTTAACGGTAATAGTACCGGCGGCAGACCCCGACAACAGGTACGTCTTTCTTGTCAGGGAACCATCGGAATTGTCGGTTATAATATAATCCCTACCGTCGGCGGTGATCCCCGAACTGTGTTTTTCTATGTACTCTTCGCGGGTTAAAAGAACTTCCCTATCCTCATCCGAGTCTGCAGTGTCGCTGGGGCCGATTGAAGTAGCGGACGGCTTATAGGCCAGTTCGATAGCTGCATCAAAAAACTCAAGTTCTTCTTCGTTTATCTTTTCCACCTCTTCATCAGTTTTTTCAACCATAGCTTGATCGATTTTGTCCCCAAGAGATTCTCCTGTTTGAATGATTTCCGTTTTCTTAATCTCTTCCATTTTAATTCCTTTCTTTAGTAAAATGATTGTTACTCTTCCTCAACGTCGTTCCCGTTCTCTTCACCACCTTCAGGGTCCCTTCTCCGCGTGGCAGTGCCGGTGCCGGTGCCCCGCCGTTTAGCAAGGCCGCTTCCGGAACCTTCGCGCAAAGCATTACCGATACCGGAGCCACTTCTGACGGCACTACCTTCGCCCTCGCCGCTTCGGATCGCATCTCCTCTTCCGGAACCTTCTCGAAGAGCGTAACCCTCGCCGGTGCCATCACGAACAGCATCTCCGGGGCCTTCTCCGCTGTGAACAGCATTCCCGTCTCCAAAACCGGTTCGTCTGGCATTACCGCTACCAGAGCCGCTACGGAAAGCTCCTCCGTCGCCGTCTCCGGAACGAATAGCCGAGCCGTCTCCGGAATACCCGCGCCTAGCCTCACCCTCTCCTTCATCGGTTCGTTCAGCGTTGCCGCTACCGGAGCCGGTATGTACCGCATCACCTCTGCCGGACCCCGAACGAAAAGCAGCACCGTCCCCGCTTCCACCACGCAAAGCATCGCCACGTGCACGACCCATTCGTATAGCATTCCCGTCCCCATCGCCCTCTCGGGTTGCAGAGCCTTTGCCGGTACTCTCGTTCTGAGCATTACCGCTTCCGGAGCCGGTACGGGTTGCATCTCCGTATCCGGTGCCTGTTCGGAGAGCCATTCCGTCTCCGTCTCCCCCGCGAACGGCATCGCCGGAGCCGCTGTCGGACCTTGTTGCGTTTCCGTCACCGGTTTCGCCGCGAACGGCACGACCGGAGCCGCTCCCACTACGAACAGCATCTCCGGTGCCGTCGCCATATCGGTATGCGTTCCCGTCACCGGCGTCGAATCTAACCGCACAGCCGCTACCAAGGCCCCGCCGGTAAGCATTACCGCGCCCACTGCCCTCTCTACGGGCATTCCCATCCCCTTCACCCTCTCGAACCGCATGACCACAACCAGGGCCGCGTACCGTAATCGACCCATCGTCAACCCCGAACAGCTTGAATGAAGGCGCATCATCAACATCATCAACAATAGTTGTAACGCGAATAACATAATCTACGGCCTCACCATCCGAGGCCTTGCCCGGGCAATCAGCCTCAATACCGTCGGGAAACTGCAGAGCATACTCATCTTCCGTAAGATGAATCACGCCGGTGCTCTCTTCTTTTTTGTCGTCCATTGGTACTCCCTCCTTGTATGTGATTTACGATTAAAGGTATACGCAAGATTGCATACTTTCTTGGCCCTGTCAAGTAAAAATAAAAAAAAATAAAAATCAAAAAAAGGCTTGCAAAAAAAATCAAATCATGATAATTGAGGGCTTTAAAAGGAAGCCCCCCTCAAGGGGGCTTTTAAAAAAAGAAGCCCTCAAAATGCAAGAATGTTCTTAAAAACCCTTACATCTTGAGCCATGGAAGATAAACCGAAAATAAGAAAATACAGTGTTATACCCGCCAGAGCAGTCCAAGACGACAACTTAAAACCGACCACATTTCGCTTACTGGCCGCTCTCTGCCTTTATACCAATGCGTACGGAATATGCTGGCCTACACAAAAGACGCTCGGACGCCACATCTCGCTACACCATAAAAATGTGTCGAAACACATCCAGTTCCTTATAAAGGCGGGTTATGTCAGGAAACTGAAACCAAGGCGCTATGGACTTAAGCATCAACCGCCGAGAGGACGCATGCCCGCTAGATACCAGGTGCTCTTCGACGGACCACAAACCGAGCTGCCTACGTACGAGGAGTTCTGGGC